>Ga0208457_1000380_pt1 | contig 47147 bp, 30 predicted proteins | sample June2015DPH_10_1_FD_185513 | JGI IMG/M metagenome (GOLD analysis project Ga0208457, IMG submission 185513) | Peatland microbial communities from SPRUCE experiment site at the Marcell Experimental Forest, Minnesota, USA - June2015DPH_10_150... | ecosystem: Environmental > Terrestrial > Soil >... | reverse complement strand
AGTGTTCTCTGTGAAGACAGCAGCGACGGCATCCAGAGGGCCGTTATTCGTGACGACTTGGGTGTAGGTGATGGTGCCAGCGGGCAAGACCACAAGAGGAGCGGCGGAATTGGTGACGGAGAGGTCGGCGGAAGCACAGTAGGCGCCGGATTGCGTGCCGGGGGTTTCAGTGATGACGTGAGTGGGGACGTACACGCCGGACTGGCCGACCGTGGCGCCGTAGGAATCCTGCACGGTGTCTGTATAACCGTTTATACCACCGGCTACAGTGGCACTGGCAGGCGAGGCAGAGAGGAAAATGACGCCGCCACCGCCGCCGCCACCGGGACCATGGCGCTCACCGGGAAAGCCGCCGGGGGCTTGAACCTGCCAAGCGTTGCCGCCACTGCCGCCAATGGCGCTGACGGTGAGGCCGCTCAAGGCGTTACTGCTAACACTGTTGACGAAAAACAGAACGGAGCCGCCAGCCCCGGCACCGCCCGTGCTGTCCTTCCCAGTGCTCAGAGTGGATTGGCCATTGGAAGTAATGGTTCCGGTGCCCGCGACGCTGCCGGCATGGATGATGGCTATGCCGCCACCGGCCCCACCACTGCTGTAGATACCGGTGCAGGCTGCGCCGCAGTCGTTGTTGCCAGTTCCGCTGGCGGGGATGTAGTACGAGCCGTTGTTCGTGGTGCCCGCACCGCCGCCACCACCCATCACAAGAGCACTCGTGGAAGCGGGGAATGCCACGCCGCCGAAACCGCCGTCGGTGGAGTCCGTGACGGTCAGGCTGTTCCAACCATAACCACCTTGTCCACCGGTACCGCCATTGCCGCCAGCGCCGCCGCCAGAATTGTAGTCATTGCCGGAAGGGTGGCCGTCAGTGCCGCCACCACCAGCGTTACCCGGAGCGCCACGCGCATAGCTGCCGCCGGGGAGAGAATCCCCAGGAGTGCCGCCTGTGGTGTCGGTGGCCGTGGTAGTCGTCGTGATGGTGGCCGGGGCGAGATAGCGGGGAGTGCCGGCAATGCCTTCGCCCTTGGAGCCGTTGGTGGCGTCCGTGGCGAGGGTGACGTAGTCCGTAACCGCACCGGTACCACCGCCAAGGATCCGGCCCCCGCCACCACGAAAGCCGAGAGCATCGAGAGCGACCGTGCCGCCGAGGGTGAGTTGGGAGGAGACGTCAATAGCAAGGACCCCGCCGACAGAACCAGTCCAGGCTAGTGGGACAAGGCCAGAGGTGAGAGTCGCGGAAGTGTACTGGGGAACGCGAATGACCTGATAGGTTTGCTGAGGCTGCGTGAGGGTGGCAACAACGTAAGAATAGCTGTTGAGCAAACCGCCGCCGGAACCCGTGCCGGTGAATTGAAGCGTGCCGCCTGCAGTACCGACAGCATTGGTAGCGGTGACGAATTCGAAGAGGCCGGAGCTGCCGAGGCTGGTCGAACCGGAGCCTGGATCACCAGGAAGGGCATCACCGTAAGCACTGGTGTTGGTGCTGTTGATGGTCGCATCCTGCATCTGGATGATGAGGAGCAGATCACCGGCGGCGATGGGAGTTTGAGCAGCCGGAGCAGCCGCGGCGGCGCCCAAGGTGACGGAAGTGGAGCCGGCGCCAAGCGTGCCGGTGGTGCCTGGGAAGTAAGTGTTGAGGACGCCAGTGAGAACGCCGCCCGCACCATCGCGACCGGGGGTAGCGCAGGCGAGGGGCTGGACAACGGTGTAGGCCGTAGAAGAGTTGTTGGCAGAGTTGGGATCGCCGGTGAGAGAGGCCGTGGCGGTGTTAGTAAGAGTGGTGGCAGCAGAAGGAGCAGTGACGGTAATAGTGATGGTGGCAGTGGAACCCATGGTCATGGCAGTGGTGATGGAGCAGGAAATGGTCGTGGTGCCCGAGCAGGACCAACCGGCGGAGGCACTAGAGGACACATAGGTGACGCCCGTGGGGAGAGTATCCGTGAGGACGCCGGTGGTGACGGGAGCGGCGAGCTGGCCGAGATTCTGAACTTGAATGGTATAGGTGAGATTGGAAGAGACGAAGACGGGGGTGGGGGAAACGGACATCATAACACCGAGGTCAGCGGTGGTTGTGGGTTCCACGACGATGGAGGTGATGCTGGTGTTGTTGGCCGGAGTGGTGTCCACGAAGGTGGAATTAGTAACGGTGGCGGAATTCTGGATGGTGGTACCGGAGGCGGTACCGGCGGTGACTTGGAAGTTGATAGTGAGGGTACTGGCAGTGGCGCCGCTGGCTAGCGTGGTGTTGTAAGTGCAGATGACGGGGCCGGCGTTGCCGGCGGTGGGAGTGGTACAAGTCCAGTTGGTGCCGGCATAGGACTGATAGGTCGTGTTGGCCGGGGTTTGCATATAAACGGTGATCGTGCCGGTTGTAACAGTGGCGCTCGAAGTGTTGTTCTTGACGATCTCGGTGTAGGAGTAGGTGGTGCCCGCTGCAACGGCGGAAGCGGAAGCGGTCTGCGTCAGAGAGAGGTCGGCGGTCTGCGCGTGGGCGGAGGACGCGAGGAACGTGGCACACAAGAGAGATAGGGCGACAATTCCGGAGAGAAGCAGGGCAACGCGGCGAAGGCGCAGCATCGCGGCGGCACGTATCCGGCGGAACAAGACGCGCAAGGGATGAACGTAGCGAGTCCGCAGGGGGGTGAGTGATTCTTCATGGGAGTTTCGCCGCAGAACAATTACCTTTCCGAACATGCGCGAAGCGGATGGGTCGGAAGCGAGCCCCGTATCGCTGCGCGTGACAACGGCACCCGAGAAAGCGTCGCAAGAGGCCACGCGGTGGACCCGCAAGCCATCCTGGTTTTGAACCAGCGCGATATCACCCTGGCGCAACTCGCGATCAGCCGCAGGGGCGACGAGGACCGCGTCACCATCGAGAATGTTGGGGCGCATGCTCTCTCCTTGCACCCGAAACTGAACACTGTGGCCTTCGCGGAGAAGCGCCAAGCAAAGTTGAGCGAAGAGTTGCGAATCCTTGCGGAGCTGGATCTCACGCGTGGGCATGGCGGATAGCCTCCACAGCGTCCTGGGTCGGAACAAAATGGAAAATCGAAGATGGGATGGAGCGAGTGAGGTCATCGAGAAAACTCAAGGCAAAATGAATGCCGTGCTTTAAATAGTGGGGAACAAAGGCGCGGGCAAAGAGTTCGGCGGCCGCCTGCGGCGCAGGGAGCGGCGAGAATTTGATTGCCGGCGCCTGCTTGAGAAGAAAAATAGAGGTGAGCGGCGCACGCGCAGGAGAGGCAACGCCGGCGTCACCGTGCCAGGGCGTGCCGTACATCCAAAATTGGCCGTCGAGCTTGCGAAGAATGATGCGATCGTCGCTGAGAAACTGCACGTCAGGATTGGACATCCAGAGGCGCGCAGTGGTGCTCTTGCCAGCGCCAGAGTGGCCGAGGAAGAGGTAGCCGCTGCCGTCTTCGTCGACCAAGCCCAACGCGTGAACTTCCAAGCCTTCTCCCAGGGACAAGCGGTGCATCATGACAAGCTCATCGGTGGGGTATTCGAGCGGGTACACCGGCTGGCCCGCGGGAAAGCTGGCACGATTGAGGACGATGTGTCCGCGTGAGAAGGTCGGATCAAACCAGGCCGCCTTGTACGGAGCAGGACCCAAAGTTGGCGTGGTGAAATAAAACTGAGTTCCTGTGGAGTGTGTGAAGGCGGACCAGAGGCCGCCGGAAACAAATGCCGGTGTAGCAGCAGGCGCATCGAGTCGCGAGGCCCAGGCAATGTCCAATTCAATTTCGCAAGGGTGGGAGCTGGCGTGGGGAATGGCGAAAGATTCGTGCTCGGGATCAAGAGAGACCGGCATTCCGCGTTCGCACCACATGCCGAAGGAAAGGCCGCCGATCGCCAGAGCCAAACGAGTGGCGCTGCGTGTGGGGAGCTTGGAGTCTGTGAGAGGCGTGGGCACGTAAATTTCTCCGATTGAGCGCGGCTTTAAGATCCGGGGGTTCGGCAAAAGACCGGGCCACGGCAGGAAGCGCTCGCAGGCCCCGCAGAGCCCGAGATCTTGCAATGACCGAGAACTGCCTCTTCCGGGCGCAAGCTGACGCGGATCACCACCGGCGGCTGATAGGGCGCCTTGGTGGGCTTATCGGACTTGAGCGAGTCATTCATGGTCGAGCTTTGCCTTTTCTTTGGCCTTAACGAAGGTGCGCCCCACAAGAGGAGCAGCCTCCGGGACTACATCCGCCACCGGACTGAAGAACAGGAAGTGAAGAATTTGGATATGGCAGCGGAATAATCTTTTCGGCATTGGAAGAGCTTTCTTTCAGGCGCACAGCCGATTCCTGAAGATGCGAAAAATGAACGCCTGAAGCACAGCAGGGACAATCGCCATGCTCGGGAACGGAGACCCCGAGGGTGTAGGCGCGCAAATGAGCGACCTGGCAGAGAAAATCCACAGGGATTTCGGCGTCACCGCTTTCGAGTTCACCATTGGCAGGGCACATGCCGCAGAGAGTTTGGATCTGGCAGCGCGAGCAAATGGTTTGGCGCGTGCGGGGCGACTCGCGAATTTCGCGCAGGCGCCCATTCCATCCATCCGCGAAACTCGTGTCACGCAGGTTGTAGCCGTCTTGATGGGAGATCACGCAGATGGTCATGCGGCCGGTGGGGTCGACGGCACAGCCGTTCTGCCCGCCGCCGCAGGTGTATTTTTGGGAATCCTGGGGACCGTGTTGGGAAGTAAGCTCGGCTTCCACAAGCTTGAGGTATTCGGCTTTACGAACGGGGTCGCGGAATTCGAGATCCACGGCTTGTTCGGGAGAAAGCCGCACCGAGAGAGGACTCTGAGAACAATCGGTGCGCGGATTGACGAGCGGGTCGAACTTGAATTCGACGCCAATTTCTTCCTCCGCGAAATGTTTCATATCGTAAACTTCGTGGACATTAATGGTGGTTGGGACAGTTTTTAATTTGAGAGGCAGGCCGCGCTCTTTGAGCAGATGGACTGCCCTCATGCAGCGGTCAAACGAGCCCGGGATGTGCGTGAGGGCCTCATAGGTCTCCCGAGTGGCGCCGTACAAGGTGATCTCGATGGAGAAGGGGCGGTATTCGGCAAGGTGATCGGCAATCCGCGGAGTGATCAAGGTCCCATTGGTGAAGAGGGTGACAAGAAAGCCGCGCTTTTTTGCCTCGGTATAAATATCGAGGAAATCCTTCCGGGCGAAAATTTCACCGCCGGTATACAAAATCCAGAGGCAGCCGAGACCGGCAAGTTCGTCGAGAAGGCGGACGTGTTCAGCGAAAGTCATTTCCTGCCAGCGGGCATGGAAATCGTTCATGGGGAGATTGTTGTAGCAGTGTTGGCACTCGAGTGGGCAGCGATGAGTCACCTCAATCGACACCTCAGCAGGGACGCGGCGCCCTTGCTGGCGCTGGTGGATCAGGGTGGAAAATTCTCCGTAAGTGGCTGTCTGCAGCACGTATTTACCTTTTTCGAGCAAAGCCAAAACGAACTGTGTGTCTAGGACGGCGGACAGTCCGTCGCGAAATGCCCGCGCAGCCTTAAACAACAAGCTGAACTAGTTTTTCCTCCAGCAACGCAGCAAGAAACGCACGAATGTCGTCTTGTACCTGGGCCGCGGTAACCTCAAATTCTTCGCAGACGCGATTCATCATCTCCGGGACGGTGTGTTCCTCCTGCATGAAATCCCAGAGAACCAAGGCAACCTGATTCAGGGTATAGAGGGAATTCATATCGCCGACGCCGTGGCGAATGGGCACGATGATGAGTTCACCTTCGATCTGACGCGAGACCACCTCGCGATTGCGGACGAAACGGACGTTATCGGGATGCATGGAGAATTGGCAAACCTTCACCAGGGCGTCTGTTCAAACTGGAAATGCCCTTTTTAAAAGTGTCCGGTACTGGAACAGAAGTGTCATGGGCCGAAACACGTGGTGTAACGTAAGGGTACTTAGTAATACTTAGAGCATCTTTAGCAGGAGTAAAGGCGTGGAAAAGCGACCTCCAAGGGGATTGGTGGCGGACGCGGAGGGGGGCTGTGTGGGAGCCTAGATGCTAAGATGTTGCAACTAAAGGACGGCTGTGCCGCGCTGCGTGGGATCAGAAGAAATTGCGCGAGAACTGGAAGGGAATCCCATACAATCAGGGGCGTATGCGACCATCGTCAGGTGTAATTTAGGGCGGCGGGGCTGGTGAACGCGGATTGCGGTTTCGCGGCATTCAAAAAAACTTACAGGAAATCCACGTGAAACTAAATTCGTATATTTTGCGAAGCACGATTGTGGCGGCTTTGGGCGGTCTGCTGTTTGGCTTTGACACTGCGGTGATCGCTGGGACGACGCACGCCTTGAGCGCGCTCTACAGGCTGTCACCAGGGATGCTGGGATTCACGGTATCGGCGGCGCTCTGGGGAACAATCCTTGGCGCAATGACCGCCGGAATTCCCGGAGACAAGTACGGCCGGCGGGATAGTCTGCGGCTGATGGCGGTTCTCTACGTCGTTTCCGCCGTTGGTTGCGGATTTGCCTGGAGTTGGGGCGCGCTTGTTTTTTTCCGGTTCATCGGCGGGTTGGGAATTGGCGGCTCCTCGGTCCTGGGGCCGATGTACATCGCGGAGATTGCGCCGGCGAAATGGCGCGGACGGTTGGTAGGCTTTTTCCAGTTCAACGTCGTGTTCGGGATTCTGCTGGCTTATTTCTCAAATTACGTCATCGGGATGTTTGGTCTAGGTGATCACGAGTGGCGCTGGAAACTGGCAATCGCGGCGTTTCCGGCGGCGGCATTTCTGGCCCTGCTGTTCTCCATTCCGCGAAGCCCGCGCTGGCTGGTGAAGAGGGGGAGGATTGCGGAAGCGCGCGAAGTGCTGCTACAGACGGGAGCCGAGAATTACGAAGAAGTCTTACAGGAGATTGTGGCCTCCATCGATGCGGAACACGTGCAGCACGACAGGCTGTTCTCCTGGAAATACCGGCTGCCGATTTTTCTGGCCGTGGCAATCGGGATGTTCAATCAACTTTCTGGAATCAACGCGATTCTGTATTACCTGAACGATATTTTCGGATTCGCAGGCTATAGCAAAGTTTCCGCGGACTTGCAGGCAGTGGCCGTGGGAGCCACGAATTTGCTGTCAACGATGCTGGCGATGAGCCTTATCGACCGCCTGGGACGCAAGAAACTCCTGCTCATTGGGTCGGTCGGCACGATGCTGTGCCTGGGGGGAGTGGCGGGCATTTTCCTGACGAAGCGCCACGAGTACCTGCTGCTTTGGCTGCTGATCGGCTACATCGCCTTTTTTGCATTTTCGCAGGGAGCGGTCATCTGGGTGTATATCAGCGAAGTGTTTCCTAACCGTGTAAGGGCAAAGGGACAAAGCCTGGGGAGTCTTTCTCATTGGGCCATGAATGCAGTCATCAGTGGCACGTTCCCGGCCATGGCGGCCAGGTCGGGCGGGTATCCCTTCGTGTTTTTTGCGGCGATGATGGCACTGCAGTTTGTGGCGGTGCTACTGTTCTTCCCGGAAACGAAGGGCGTATCGCTGGAAGAGATGCAGAGAAAAATGGGCATTGCGTAAAAGGGAACCAGCCGGGCTAATTTGCCTGTGGAAGCGAGTACTGGTCGAGATGCCCCGGGACGGAACAGGGGCACAAGTGACCAGTCAGCAAAGGTTTATCAGAAAAACGAATCGTAGAATGGGCTTGCTGCAGGAGGAGCAAGGGCGTTATATACTGACGGCCCGTGGGTCCTGCCTAGGGAAGGGGGGGGGCTTATTGGTGTGACTGGGCCCAATTTATCCAATGGGTGATCAGAAGCCCAATTCGAGTCGTAGCCAAGACTCGGGTCCCGGAGGACCCGGAGGACTTCGTGCGCCCGCAAAGGGCGACAGCGCGCCGAGCGAGGTGCCGCTGGATGGGGCCACCTTCATAGAGCACCCTAAGAAACCGGCTGTGGATCCGGGAGCGACGGCAATCGCCAACCGCTCTTTGGATGGGAGTGCCTCTTCCCAGCTTTCCACAGGGCCGCAAATCTACGGCAGCCCGTACCGAGATGTGGTGCTGCAACCCGGCAACCTCTTCGGTGGCCGCTATGAAATCCTGCAATTGCTGGGTGAAGGCGGGATGGGTTCGGTGTACAAGGCGGCGGATCGCGAAGTAGAGCGGACAGTGGCGCTGAAGTTAATCCGGCCAGACCTGGCGAGCAACCCGGCTATTCTAGCGCGATTCAAGCAAGAACTCCTTACTGCCCATCAAGTTACGCACAAGAACGTAATCCGCATTTATGACCTGGCGGAAGCGGAAGGCGTCAAATTCATTACCATGGAGTTCGTCGAGGGTAACGACCTGCGACGGCTGCTTCTGGACCGCGGGAAATTGCCGCCCGATGAGGCTGTGGAGATCATCCGGCAGGTTTGCCTAGCGCTGGACGCGGCCCATTCGGCGGGAATCATCCATCGCGACTTGAAGCCGCAAAACATCATGCAGGACAAAAATGGGCGAATCCTGGTGATGGATTTCGGCCTGGCGCGTTCGGTGGAGTCGGGAGGAATGACCCAGACGGGGGCATTGCTAGGGACAATCGAATACATGTCTCCCGAGCAGTCCATGGGTAAGACACTGGATCAGCGTTCCGACCTGTTTGCGGTGGGACTCATTTTTTATGAACTGCTGAGCGGGAAGACTCCTTTCAAAGCAGAAACCGCGATGGCCAGCCTGCTGCTGCGGAACCAGGAGCGAGCGGTGCCGGTGCGGGAGTTGGACGAATCGATACCGCCGGGATTGAGCGATATCGTGAGCAAGTGCCTGGAGCGGGATTTGAATTTGCGTTACCGGAGCGCTTCGGAAATTCTGGCCGATCTGGACGCGTGGCAAGGGAAGCGGCCGGTTTCCGCGTCGATAATTATCCCTGCGCCCAGCGTGGTGGTCGCGGGCCAGCGGGGGATCCCGTGGAAATGGATTGCCCCAGGCGTCATCGTGCTCTTGCTGGGTATTGGTGGATGGGTGTATCGCGGGAAAGTAGGTCCTGCGCCGGGGACCAAAGTAGCGGCCGGCCCAGACATGTCCTTGGCCATCCTGCCATTCCACAACGCCACATCGGACGCGTCGATTGACTGGATCGGAGCGAGCCTGGCGGACATGCTGAGCACGGATGTAGGCCAGTCTTCGCACATGCGCATTGTGTCGACGGACCGGCTGCGGCAAATCCTGAAGGACTTGCGAATACCGCCGAATGCAAATCTCGACCCGGATATGCTGCGGCGAATCGCCGAGCTAAGTAATGCGGACACGGTGGTCTCGGGCCAGTACGCGAAATTTGGCGACCAGATTCAGATTGATGGGACGTTGCAAGATCTGAAGCACAACCGGCGTGAGCCACTGAAGATCCAGGCAGCGAGCGAAAAGGAAATACCGGCGACGGTGGATGGCCTGGCCGAACTCATCCGGCAGAAGCTTGCACTTTCGTCCGATGTGCTGAAAGAGTTGAAGGCCAGCTCGTTCCAGCCGACATCTAAATCAGCAACGGCATTACGCGGATACAACCAAGGCGTGCAATTGCTGCGGGATGGAAAGACTCTGGAGGCGGTGAAAGCGTTGCAGGGGGCCGTCCAAGATGACCCGCAATTTGCACTGGCATACGCGCGTCTGGCGGAAGCGGATGCCGCACTGGGGCGCGACAACGACGCCGAGCAGGTTTCGCGGAAGGCGGTCGATTTGAGCCAGGATCTGCCGCTGGCGGAGAGATATCTGATCGACGCCAACCACGCGCGGATCGTCAAGGACACGAAGAAGGCCATCGAATCGTACGAGAATCTGGCGAAGACGATGCCGGACAATACCGACGTGAACTGCGCCTTGGGAGAGCTGTATCTGAATCAGGGCGACTTCGACAAGGCGCGGCAGCGCTACGCCAGTGTGTTGAAGAGTGATCCCAAAAATCTAAACGCCCTGCTCTACTCGGGATGGCTGGAGGTGCAGGCAGGCAATTCGCAGGCCGGGCTTGAGCCACTCAACCGCGCGCTGAACCTGGCGATCGAATTGGACAATCAGGAAGAGAAGGCACAGATTCTGCAAGCGGTCGGCGTCGCGTACGAGAATCTGAAGAAGCCAGAGGAGGCGCTGCGGAATTTCCAGCAATCCATCGAAATCAATCGCGCGTTGGGGAAGAAGGGAGGCGTGGCGAATAGCCTTGCGGAAATCGCAGACGTACAAGCGTCGCAGGGCAAAACGGAAGCGGCAGTGGCGAGTTTCAAGGAGGCGCTGGATCTCGATCGGGAAATTGGGGCCAAGAAAAACGAAGCGGACGCGATGATTGATTTGGGAGTGTTGTACGAAAATAAGGGGCAGTACGAAAAGGCGCTGCAGCTGTACAAAGACTCGCTACAGATGCAACGGGACTTCGGCAATGAAACCTACCAGGCGCTGTGCCTGAACAACATCGGCAACGTCTATTTGGCTCAGGGCAAAAGTGACGACGCACTTACGTATTATCAGCAGGCATTGCAACTGCGGGAAAAACTGGGTATTCCCGCTGACATCGCGCAGACTCTTCACAATTTAGGTGAAGGCTATGCGCGAGCAGCGCAATTTGACAACTCCATGCAGTCGTATATGCGGGCGCTGGACCTGCGGCGAAAGAGCGAGGATAAACGGGGAGCAGCCCTGGAATCGTACGGGACCGGAATGGTTTTCCTGTACCAAGGACGGTATGGAGCGGCTGTCAGCTCGATTCAGGAAGCGGTGAATGGCTTCACGGCGCTGAAGGATCGCAGTGGGTCGATGGCGCAGATCCAAAACGGCTACGCTCAGGCATTGGTGATGGCGGGAAGAGGAAGCGAGGCAGCCAAGCCGCTCGAGGATTCGGAAGGGCTGGCAGGCGAATTGAAAAACGACAGCTTGCTGGCGGACATATTGGGTACGCAGGGCAACGTGCGGTTCTATAGCGGCGATGTGAATGCAGCGAAAAACTTCTATCAGCAGAGCCAGCAGGCCGCAACACGCGCAAAAGACCAGGACAAGATCCTGAGTGCCAAGCTGGATCTGGCTAAGGTAGCCATCGCGCAGGGGCAGGCGCAGGCCGCCATTAGCGCATTGCGTCAAATCATTGGACAGGCTGACGCCATCGGATTCAAGACCGTGTCGGTGGAGTCGTCGATGCAGCTTGCGTCCGCGATGGTGGCAGCAAAGGACTTCGTTCGCGCGCGGCAAGAGTTGGAAAGACTGTTGGGAGTGAGCGAGAAGTTGGGATTGCACATGAAGAGCGCGCAGATTCAGTATCTTTTAGGGGAAACGCTCCGTCTTGGAGGAAATTCGAGCGAGGCAGCAGGCCACTACCGGCTGGCCCTGACTCAACTGGACGGGATGAAGAAGGAACCAGGAGCGGAGAAACTACTGGAACGCTCCGACCTGAAAACGATGTACGAAGAGGCTACGCGCTGGTCCCACAGCGGGTAACGAAAAAAGCAAGAGGTCCACGTTGGCAAACCAAGTGGACCTCCAGCCGGGCTCGAATCCGAGCGATTTCAGTTCTTCACGGTAATGCTGAAAGAAGTGGGCGCGTCATTGTCGAGTTGGCGGTTAAAGGTAGTGACGCTGACCAGGTTGGAGATCTTGCCGCTGGTGGTTGTCTTCGGCACGTTCACCACAACCAAAAGACCAGCAGCGGAGAACGTATTGAGCGGCGACAAGGGTGCGAGGTTGCAAGTAATTACATTCGCAGAAACCGAGCAGGTGCCGCCAGCAGGGGTGACACTCGCGATGGAAGCACCGGCCGGGAGTGACACTGTGATGGTGAGAGTTACGCCGTAGGCGATATTCTTTTTGGCCTCATTGACAACGCCCACGATGTACGCCACTTGCGATCCGGGCTTAACGCTGAAGGGCGCGAGGTAGGCTACGTCGACGTCTACGGGCTGATCGACCACGGTGTAGGATGCGGACGACGAGGCGGTGTTGCCCGCCACGTCGGCTGCATTGACGGTGAAACTGTTGTTGCCGATTACGGAAGTGTTCACTATGCCGCCGGTTGGGCCGGTGCAAGAGGCGATGCCAGAGGCGACGCCATTCGTGAGTGGATCAGAGCAACTGAACGCCCCGGTCGCGATCTGGTTCAGCAAGTAGGCATTGGGAACGCCGTTGTAGGTGGCCGGAGGAGGCGTCAACGTTGGACCCGTGATTTGGGGAGGCGTGGAGTCCACATTGAGTTGGGCCTGGAATATGCCGGTCTGGTAGCACGGAGCGGGGAAAGTGCCTCCTGCCGGATTGGGGCAGGTTCCCGAAGTGATCAACTGGACGTTCTGCTCCGTGATGCCCACGTTGTCCAGAGCGCTCCACTGCAGGAAATACTTGCCATCAGGCAGGCCCACCTGGTTGCTGGTGCCTGGGAAGGTGATCTGCTGCACGCTCTCGGTGTTAAAGAGTGTCGGGGGCACGGCCTGTGCAGGCGATGGGAGCGGCGGGGCCGGATACACCACATTGCCGGACTGGTCTGTCACGTCGAAGCTCTCGCCCGCTACGGGCGCCGGATTGAAATAATTGTAAGCCGAGGGCGGCGTAAGGACGCACGGCCACACCGGCGGACTCAATGGACAGGCAGGGTTCACTACAAAACTGAGGCTCAGGGGTGATTTGAACCAGAGAGCGGCGGAAAACCCATTGTTGTTGATTGGAGGAGCATTCACCGCAGTGCCATTGACGCTGACGAAGGAAAGCGGCATGGGCACGTTGTAGATCATGGCGAAAGTACCCTTCTTACCGGTCTTCCCGCTATCCGTGGGATCGCCGAAGATGGACTGCTGAATGTCCAGGACATAGCAAGCCTGTGGGGCGAGATGAGTGCTGTCGGTTCCGGTCGTGTTCGAGCACGCTGGGTTTGGAGTGCTGTTGATGGGGCTGGGAGCCCATGGTGTTGTACTTGCTGTGATGGGCGGCTCATAGTGAGCAAGCGCGGTGGTCAATCCCGTATTGACCGGATTGTTGATTACTGGGTTTGAGCTGAGCTCGGCCGCGATCTGAATTCCGAGCAGGGAGCTTGAGGAACTCGTAGCGTAGGGACAGTTGGTATCCAAAGGGATCGCGGCGTTTCCAGGTAACGTTGGATCGAAACACAGATCGACGAACAGCGAACCGTTAGAGCCAACGCCGCCTGGATTGTCGTTGACCAAGGGGAAGAGTAACGAAGTCGCTAGAGGTCCACCCGTCACATATTGAGGCCACGTAGCGGGATCCACAATCGTGTTGGTGCTCTGAATCTGTATGGTGGCTGGATCATTATTCGGGTAGGTCAGATTATTGTTGCCTGCCGCCTGGCTGAAATCGACCGTATGGCTCAACGTGTTGGCAAATGAAAAAGTCGTGGGAGCTGTCGACGAAACCGGCGCGACAATCGTTTGCGCCGTGAAACTCCAACTAAGGATGTCCTGGTTCTCAAAACCACCGCCGGTAGCGGCGGTGAATCCAATGTAAGCATCGTCGTTCGCGTCGAGGCCGAGTGTCGCCAGATCAAAGCTCACGGCAAGGACTGGTTGGCCATCCAACTGAACTGTCAGGTTTTGGCATCCCGTACAAGGAGGCTGGTACTTGACGATAAGCTTATGCGGTTGGCCATCGAGAACATTCGTGGAAAGAGCGGTGTTTATTGCAATCGTCGGGTCAGATCCTGCCTTAGTTCCATTTGCACACTTTCCGCCATGGTGCGAGGAGTTGTAACCTGTCAGGCAGCTCATGGCTGCTATGTGAGGCGTCGCGGGGTCCCATGCGTTACGGTAGGTGTCAATCTCGATGGCCAAGCTATTCGAGATTCCCTTATTCGGGAATAAATTTAGATCATCGCCCCCGTACCCGATCCCTCCACCTAAGAATCCTAATGCAGCGTCCGTCGCAGGAGAGTTCTGAATTATGAACGAAATGCCATCGGCGGAACCGACACCATTGGGGGATACCTGGGTAAACTGAAAGGTGAATTGGGTCGTGAAAGCCGACGATAACGACAGGGGTGTCGCATAATAAGCGCTGCCATCCTGAAGAAAGCTGGCCGGAGTGAGCCGCAGAACAGTGGGCTTTCCCGCGCTCGCGAACGTAGCGGCGCTGCCATTCAATTGCAAGCCGGCCGTCGAGCTGAAATCTGTATAGCTAAACTGTGCCTGCGCATGCGTGAGAGTCGCGCCAGCGAGTACGACCAACAGAGCCAGAGTGAAAATCCGGGCTGGGGTGTGAAGCGTTTTCATTAGTTCCTCTCCAGATAGACAGTTCTCATCAAAGAATGGCCAACCATTCACTGCAGTAATGAATGACACAGGGTTTGGGGACAGCGCCACGAAACCAAGCCGGGCAAAACAGGCGACATTCTGGCTTGGGTGGCTCTGCAAGTCAAGAGAATTAGTGGACTAAATAGGTCCCCTATGGGAGAAATAGGGCGGGGAGAGCACTTGGAAGGTGGGGTGCAGATGCTTTAAAACTACTGGTACTTGCTTTGGGCGAACGGAGGCCCGATTTTCGGGACATTCTCAGCTTCGGGAGAAAAAACGCCGGCCATCCAAACTGAGATGCCAGCCGCCGCGGAGAAGGCAATCCGAGGTTGGGGCCACGGTCGATAGTTATTGGCGCTGCGAGCCGTGCAGCGTGCAAGAACTTCGCGGGCATTCGTCCGCCAAGGAGGAGTTGGCACGAGAACCTGGCGCCCGGCGAGCCCCTGGCTAGAACTTGTATCGCATTCCCTTTAGTGCCGGATAGAGCTTGCGGTACTCCGCGTATTGGAGGTTCATCAGCGAAACAGTTTTCGGGTCGGGCCGAACGGTCTTGGCGACGCGGACGACGGTCTCACAAGCCTTTTCGACAGAGGGCCAGGCGCCAACGCCAACACCCGCAAGCAGGGCGGCTCCGTAGGCACCGCCTTCTTCCGCTTCAATCAATTCCACGGGCATGCCGTAAATATCGGATTGGATCTTTTGCCACAAGGCAGAGCGCGCGCCTCCGCCACCCAAGCGAATGGATTCAATGGGCACACCAATCTCCTTGAAGAGTGTCAAGGAATCGCGAAGACTGAATGTCACACCCTCCAGAATGGCGCGAATGATGTGCGCTCGCGAATGCTGCGCGGTGATTCCGACGAGTGCGCCACGCGCATCAGGATCGAGATGGGGAGTGCGTTCACCCATCAAATAAGGCGCCCAGAGGAGGCCTTCCGCACCCGGCGGAGTTTTCGCCGCTTCATCCATGAGCCGGTCGTAGGGATCGCGGCCATCGTCTTTGCCAGCGCCAAATTGATCGCGGAACCATCGTAGAGAGAGCCCGGCGCCCTGCGTTACTCCCATCACGTGCCAGCGATCGGGAATGGCGTGACAAAATGTGTGAATGCGCCCCCCTGGCTCCAGCACCGGCTTGCTGGTTGCCGCGAAAACCACGCCGGAGGTGCCGATGGTCGCACTGACCGCGCCGGCCTTGACGATTCCCATGCCCACCGCACCAGCCGCCTGATCACCGGCGCCCGCGACGACGGGAATCCCGGCGCGAAGTCCGGTGGCGCGAGCGCCCTCTTCGGAAGTCCGCCCGGTGATTTCGGGCGATTCGTAAACTTTCGGAAGCAGTTGCTCGTCCAACTGCGAAATCTTGAGGATCGGTTGGGACCACCGGCGGTTGACGACATCGAGCATGAGAGTCCCGGAAGCATCGGCGACATCGATGGCGCGCGCACCGGTCAGGCGAAGCCGCACATAGTCCTTCGGCAGAAGGATGGAGCGAACGCGCGCCCAGATTTGCGGTTCATGCCGACGCACCCACCAGATCTTCGGAAGAGTGAAACCCGTCAACGCTGGGTTGGCGGTGAGCTCAATCAGCCGGCGGGCGCCGACCTGCTCCGTGATTTCGCGGCACTCTTCGCCGGTGCGTTGGTCGCACCAGATGATCGAAGGGCGCAGCACGTTGTCGTGTTCATCGAGAAGGACGAGGCCGTGCATTTGCCCCGTCAGGCCGATCGAGTCAATCTCGCCGGGCTGCACACCGCCTTTTGCCAGGCATTCGGCGATGGCGAGGCATGCCGCCCTCCACCAGTCCTGCGGGTCCTGCTCGGCCCAGCCAATTTGCGGAGAGCTCATGGGAGCGTGCTCTGCAGTTGCGCTGCAAACGACGCGCCCCGATTGATCGATCAATACCGCACGAGTCCCGCCAGTCCCGACGTCGATCCCTAGAAGTTTCATTTCCTTTGCGCCTGCCATTCGGTTTGGATTGCTTTCGCGAGGATGGTCATGTCCACGTGGCTATCATCTTATGACCCTGGCGAAGCACAGACAACCTTTACAAAAAGGATTTTGCAGGCACTTTTTCTGACGCGTTTTCTGTCAACTCAGGAGGAAATTCCTGCTGCCTGCGGGAGTATACTGGGAGATTAAATTCCACGTCGAAGAAGCTCTATGAACTTTACGGATTGCGTTCGCGGAACGTTGACCCTGGCCGATGGCGCCTGGGGTACCGAATTGCAGAAGCTCGGTGCACCCTTGGGTTCCTGTCTGGACGAATGGAATCTCATAAGACCTGAATCGGTTCGTCAGGTCGCGGAGAGCTACATCCAAGCTGGAAGCAAGGTGATTCTGACCAACACCTTTCGCGCGAATCCAATTAGTCTTGCGCCGCATGGGCTGGACGGCCAGTGCGCGGCGATCAACCGCGCCGGCGTAAAGATCTCGCGAGAAGCAGCGGGGCACGTGGCGCTGGTATTTGCCTCGATTGGCCCGAGTGGAAGAATGCTTGTGACGAAAGAAGTCACGCCAGAACAACTCCACGACGCATTTTCCGTGCAGGCCCAGGCGCTGGCAGAAGAAAGTCCCGACGCCCTTCTGATCGAAACAATGATTGATGTGACGGAAGCCAGGATTGCGGCGGCTGCGGCTCTCGAGACAGGCTTGCCCGTGATTGTTTCGTTCGTCTACGATTCCGGGAAGAATCGCGACCGGACAATCATGGGCGCGACGCCCGAGCAAGTGGCCATCGCTCTCGTGAGCGAAGGTGTGCATGGTATCGGAGCCAATTGCGGGGTCGGCGCACGGGAGTACGTGGCGATCTGCAAGCGTCTTGTGGCGGCGTGCCGTCTGCCGATATGGATCAAGCCGAATGCGGGATTGCCTGAAATGGTGGGCGGCATTGTGAAATACAAGACGACACCCGAGGAATTCGCCGCGGCGGTAAAAGAACTCGCGGACGCAGGGGCGACATTCGTTGGAGGTTGCTGCGGAACAGGCCCGGATTTTGTTCGTGTGCTGGCCCGGGATCTGGCGTTTCGAGCGGGAAGCGGCTTGGCCAATGCCTCAGAAGAATAGGCTCTGCGCAAACTTGTCCTGAAAATGAGGGTGAGTGGCCAGTTCAACATATTCGACCTGTTTGGCAAGCGACTCGCCCAAGCGCCGCTGAGAGCCGGAAATGAGCATTTGCCTGGCGCCAATCCCCGCGGCGTTGCCAACCTGGCGGAATCTGCCAAGGGGAATTTTCGGAAATAACCCGATACGCATGGCGCTCTGCACATCCAGATAGCTGCCAAAAGCGCCGGCAATGATAAATTCTTCCAAAGTCGACGCGTCCACACCGCCCACTTCGAGAAGCACCTCAATGCCTGCGCGAATCGCGGCCTTAGCAAACTGAATCTCGCTGATGTCCTGCCGCGTCAGGACGATTTCGCCTCCGCTGCCCGAGTTCTCTGCACTGACCAGAAGAAACTCACCGCCACCACTGGTTTGCCGCACACGTTCCGCGCCTTTACGAAAATTTCCGCGCAACTCCAGAACGCCGGCCTCGAGGAGGGCTGCAATCGTGTCGAGAATTCCGGAGCCACAGATGCCGATGGGAAGACGCCGCTCAATCGTGTAGATCTGGATGGCACCGCGCTCGAAAAGAACGCGTTCGATGGCGCCCGGGGCGGCGCGCATCCCGTGCCTTATATGCGCCCCTTCAAAGGTAGGCCCCGAGGCACACGAGCAAGTCAACAGGCGGCCGTGCACGCTCAGAGTAATTTCGGTATTGGTGCCGATGTCGATCGCCAAAAACGGAGGATTCGATTTGCGAGAGCCGGTGCCGATGCCAATAAGCATGGCCACGTGATCGCCACCCACATAACCGGCGATGTTAGACGGGGTGTAAATAGCGGCACCGGAGGCAATCTCCAGGCCGAGATCACGCGCAGCCAGATGAAGTGGCGTAGTCGTTGCGGGCAGGTAGGGTGCCATGCCCAACTGCTGAACGGGCAGGCCCGCAAAGAAATGGTGCATGGCGGTGTTTCCGGCGGCGACCATCTCCACGATTTGTTCCGGCGTGATGGTGAGATCGCTGCAAAATTCCCGTGCCATCTGGTTCAGCGTCTCGATAACCTTGCGTTGCAACTGCTTCGCTGCCCCGCCCGAATGGCTCGCATAAGAAATGCGGCTGATAACGTCCTCGCCATAGGCAATTTGAGGATTCATCAAGCCACGTTGGGCGAGCGTTTTGCCCGTTTCCAAATCCACGAGGTACGATGCGAGTTTCGTTGTTCCAAGATCGACCACAAGGCCGAAGATGCGGGTCTTTTCCGGAAGAATGCTGACAATCGTAAATGGTGAAGACTCCTTGTTGACAGTCACGCGCACGTGCCCTGCGAACTGCTTCGCAGTTTTCGCCAACTGTTCAAAGCTCTCCGCGCCCGGCCGCACATCCTGGCCCGCGGCTTCATTGATGGTTTCCCGGAGTTTGCCGGGGAGCGAGGCGTCAACTGTGAGGTCAAAAGGCACGACCAGTGGGTCCAGCGAAACGCCGAGGTCAAGGCCATCGAGCTGAACGCGTTGCAAGGAAGTGAGAGACTCCGGCGGAATCTCCAGGGTAACGTGACTCACCGGTATGGCCTGGCATGCAAGCCGGCAGCCCACTTCCAGAAGTTCCTGCCCAAGTTTCTCCCTCTCTTGCGAAGTGGGCGCGGAGAGCGAGCCTGCGGCGAGGCGCACCTTGCACTGGCCGCAGGTCCCAACGCCGCCGCAAACCGCCTGTAATTCCACGCCAACGGATTGCGCAGCCGACAGCAGTGTCTCTCCCGGCGAAATTTCTGCGCGGCGTCCAATGGGTTGCAGGTCGACGATAAAGTTTTGTGCGCGGTTGGCCATGGAGCAATTCAGCGGTCAATCGGTTTGTGGCGGCATTTCGCAGAGACACTGCATTCGTCGCAAAGGTGACCAGCGGGCTGCGCGTGGGTACCGAACCCCGCGGCGAGGGAAAGCGATTTGCGCGGCACCATCAAAAATGAGGGATTGAGAGCAACTCCGATCGAATGCGCATCCACTAGAGAGAAGATTTGCGTCTGGCCCTCGGCGAGCGGCCATCCGCGCATGCCGGGATAGAACTGACTTGTGGCGCGCAGACCCTCCCGCGCAGCCAGCTCAGCAAAAAAACGGCAAGCGGCATTGGAGAGAGCACCAATCGCAGCGGTGCCAAAACCGTCCAGAGCAAACTGCCAGGGCAAATCGGCTTGCGACGCCTTGTCCATTTCCGCTTCCAGTTCCTTCCCGAGTGTGGCCACGGCGAGAAAAACTCCCTGGCATCCGGCGAGCTTCCGCGCAATTCCAAATCCGTTCAACTCGCTGCCACCTCTCAGCGTCACGCAAGACCGAGAGACTCCACAAATGTCCAGGCGACGAAAAGCCACCTGCGGATGAATCAAGCCGTTGCCTTCGGCGATCGATCGTTCTGCCAGCGTAATAAGTTGAGGCTGGCGGGCGCGAATTTTCTGAGGTTCCGCTCCCTGGCCGCGCAATACCATGTCCACGGTGATGGCAAGTTGCCAATCGCTGAGGATCTGCGTGGGCTCGCTCGAGATGAGATTCTGTGTCATGTGGAAAGCGCTCGATTCAGCTCTTCGCCGTCAGATTCCCGGCAGATGCGCCATGCCGGCGCGTTTTGCGTGTTCAGTAACGATGGCGCGTAAATTGTCTTCCACGTGGGGCGAGATGGCAGGCCGTTTGTAGGCCGCCAGAAGTTCTTTCACGCGATCGCAGGCGCGCGCAAAGGCATCTCTTTTCCCTGATTGTTCCCAGGAATGGAGCGAGCCGCGGTCAATCACTCTTGAGGGAAGATGCTGTTCCATCCGAAAATACATCCGCGTTTCCGGAATTTTCAGGAAATCACCCTGTGTCCCGGCCCTTGCGAACATTTCCAAGGCCAGCGATTCCGTGCGTGGCTGGACAGCCTGCAAAAGGCGCTGCGCCATGGCAATGGATTCCGCATCCAACACAAGTTTTTCCGCACTGTGGCATGCCAGCGAATCCAGCATGCCTGCCCCGGAGATCATATTAATCCCGCCGAGCGCGCCCAGGATCGCTGCAATGCCACTTTCCTGGCCCGCTTGCGCATCCATCCATTTTGCGTCGCTGCCGATCAAGTAGCCGTGCGTGGGCAGGCCAAACGATTTCGCCACTTGCGCGGAAGCAATATTCAACATAGCGGTTTCGACAGCGCCCATCGGGGTGATGCCACTGCGCATGTCAAAGATGGCGGGCGCCCCGCCCCAAACCACGGGCGCGCCGGGCTGCGCCAACTGATGAATGGTGATGCCGCTGATACATTCGGCAGCATGTTGGACGACCGTGCCGGCCAAGGTCGCGGGAGCAGCCGCTCCCGACAGCGGCATGGCGACGATCTCCGCGGGAACCCAGGCACGCGCGAGGTCGATCAGATTCTGGGCCGCGAATTCCGACATGTGCAGCGGCGGCGAAGGACACACATCAAAAATCGCGCGGGGCTTCTCCCGGAGAGCGGCAGGACCGCCGCTATCCGCCACAAGCAGGTTGATCATGGCGGGCGCGGTATGCGGAGAAAATGCTCCGGTCACGATGGGTTTGTTTGAATACCAGAGCACCAGGAACAACCGGTACAAGTCACCAATTTCCTTGGCGGCATCGTTGCAAACCACGGCGGTGGATTGCGCGGCGTACTGCGGCAACATCTCCGCAACCTGCACAAGGCGCACCAAATCGGCGGACTGGGTCAGGCGGTGTTCGAGAGTTTCCGGGTCCAGGATGTGCACACAAGAGGATCCCGGGTCGAACTGCACGTTATCGCCGCCATATTTCACGACGGGATCGCCCGCGCGATTGTGCAGGTGGAATTCTCGCGGGATGCTCTCGATGGTCCTGCGGGCCAAGGATTCCGGAATGTGGGCTACTCTGTTTTCCACTCGCGCGCCCGCAGCGGCAAGCAAATCGCTCGCCTCGGGACCCTGCACGGTCACGCCGCGCTGAAAGATGAGAGCGAAGGCTTCTGCCAGGATTCGCTCCAGAAGTTCCGCATCCAGCAATCGTAGGTTTGGCTGCATTTGCAATCGGCCCGGTTGATTCTTATCTGACAGGCATCTCCCGCTGCCTTTTGAGAAGGCTCTTGGCCAGCGCCACGGACGCGAACGCATCTTTTCCATAGCCATCCGCGCCGATCTCGTCAGCCCAACTCTGCGTGACCGGGGCGCCGCCTACAATGATCTTTACGCGCGAGCGAAGCCCGTGCCGCTCCAAAGCCTCAACGACGTCCTTCTGCCCTGTCATCGTCGTGGTCAGCAGGGCAGAGACGCCGATGAGGTCGGCGTTCAGTTCCTTGGCTTTGAGGGCAAATGATTCAAACGGAACGTCGACGCCAAGATCGAACACTTCAAATCCATTCGCCGAAAGCATCGTTCCGACTAGGGTTTTCCCAATTTCGTGAATATCTCCCTTCACCGTTCCCAGTACAACTTTGCCCAGCGATTCGAGCGCTGCACCCGCCTTCTGGATCTCCGGCCCCAGCGCGGAGGTCGCCGCTTTCATGGCTTCCCCAGCGAGCACCAGGTCAGGGAGAAACATCTCTCCCGCTTCGAACTGCTGGCCTACAACGTTCAATCCGGGAACAAAGCCATGATGAATGGCATCGAGCGGGGGGACGCCCTGAACAATTGCCTTCTGGCTTAGTTCCCGGGCACGGTCAGGATCGCCATCGATGATGGCCTGCTTCATTTCCCGGAAGAGTTCATCCTGCATGAGGTCCTCGCGTCGTCGGGAAATGAGCCACGGGGGCCGGCAAATTCCAGACGGGTTCGTCAGAGACTTGGGCTGTTGTTGATGTGCGGTGGAAGAGAACTCTGTATCTCCTCCCCATTCGGGCCGCGCGGTGCGCGGAAACAAGAGGCCCGGGAGCGTGAGTCAATAATATGTGTGCGGCAGGATTGTGTCCACACACCAAGACATCGGCAGATCCAGCGAGTATGCCGCAAAGCGCATTGTCCGGCTCTCAGGTCTGAGGAGCCCCCGAAACGCCTTTCCGGTGCCTCTTGTGAAGGCAATCTTTCAATGCGCCAGCCACTGGTAACTAACAAAGGCCAGCCTTTTGCTGTCTGGCGACCATGAAGGCACGTTGATCGTTCCCTGTCCTCCAAAAAGTTTTGCCAGCACGCTTATTTTTTTGTCCGGTAGGGACATCAGCCGCAACATCACGTCCTTGTCTTCCGGGTGGCCCTTCACGCTGGCTTCATACGAGAGAAACACCATCCAATTTCCATCCGGCGAAATGTGCGGAAACCAATTGTTGTATTCATCCGACGTAATCTGTTCTTGCTCGGCGCCGTCGGCATGCATTCGCCAGATCTGCATCTTCCCGGTGCGCTCGGAATTGAAGTAGATGTACTTTCCGTCAGGAGAGTAATCCGGCCCGTCGTCGAGACCCGGCGCCGTGGTCAGCCGCTTTTCCTCGCCGCCAGTCACGGGAATCGTGTAAATGTCAAAATTATCGTTGCGCTCGCCGACGAACGCGAGGGTCTGGCCATCAGGCGACCACCCGTGCCAGTAGGAAGGAGAATTTTGCGTCAGCCGCTTCGGCGCGCCACCGCCGATCGGGAGGACATACACGAGCGAGCGGTGCTCTTCCTGGGATTGATCGCTGATAGCCAATAAGCGGCCGTCCGGAGAAATGCCATGATCGTTGTTGCAGCGGTTCGCAAAGCCGGTGTCGATCGTTTCGGGCCTCCCACCGGTCACGGCAATTTTTTCGATGTGTCCATTGCGGTTGAAGAGCAACGATGCGGCGTCGCACGACCAGTTCGGCGCCTCAAAACGCCCCGGGGCAACGTAAAGGACGCGGCGATCCGTCGAATCAATCGCGATGGTCTCCAGCGAACTGTAAAGTGCGGGCTGGCCGGATATCGCTGCCGGCGACTGCAACACCACATTCGTGAAGACAGCCTTTTCCACGAGGTCCTTTTCGTGCGAGCAAACGCCGATGCCCACGTAGTACGTGCCGTGAATCGGAACGCGGATCGATCCACCGGCAACCTGCACAGGGTCGCCCCCTTTTCCGAGCAGCATGTAAACGTAATCGCCGCGCTTTTCCAGTTGCAGCCGCCGCGGCGCGGAAAGATTCGCCTGAATTTCGTGAGTGGTGGCGCCCTTTTCATCCCGATACTGCAATGACGTCAGACCTTCTCCGTGCAGGGCCACGTCGGCATACACCGAATCGGCGTCGAGTGTCTGCCGGATCATCAGCACGGCTTTTCGATGGGGATTCTTGCCTTGGCCCAGGAAGTTCACGTCTGCCGCTAGGGAAACATCCCCGGAGACTTTCTTCCAGACAAAATGGAAAGCGTCCGCGGTAAACCACATGTTTTCGCCGCTGCCGGCAACGGTGAAGCTCTGTTTGCCGGCGTTGTAATCCACCGAGCCCGGATGGAGAACGGTGCCCACGTCTCCGTGCCCTTCGAATATTCCTAGCGTCTCAGCTCTCGGTCTTGCGTCGAGTTCTGCCCTCACGCCTAATACGAGCAGCACGCTCACCATCAAGAAAAGTAATCGCGACATTTTAGCCTCCATTTCACGAGCTCATTGCACTTTCGTTTCGTTCAGCCTTCGCAATCGCTCCGTAACATTCAGGAAAACCCGGCCATCATGTTATGCCGCTTTCCAGATTTCTCCCTTCGCGCCACTAATGGGTCTGCCCTGCCGGATTTTGCGCGGGACTGGTCAACGGAATCACTTAGGGTGCTCTGAATAGAACGTTTGCCGCTCGTACAGCGATTTTCAGTGAAATGGAATTCTCGCGCCTTGCCCGCAGCTGAGCCCAAGTTCCACTTCTTCCTAAAGTCCATAAGCGGTGTTGACCCGCGGTCCCAGGGGCGATTATAGGTCACACTTCTTGCGGTTCATCTGGAAAATCATTTATCTTTCGAGCCGGATATGGCCGCCAACAGGTGACGCCCGGCGACGAAGTGCCACATTCTGTCACTCTGCGGGAAGCTCGTGGCATCGGAGCGGAGTCGATGTTGCATTCCGTTTGGTAGATCAGATCCGTTAGAGCGACCTCCCGCAGTTTTCTCGCGCGTGCTTTCCATCGCATCCTTATTTATCAGGATTGGATTACAATACAAGGACATTGAGGGTGTCGGCTCGTTGGCTTGGCGAGTCCGTACCGTTTGTGATTTGTTCCGGTTCTTCGAGGAGACTCCTCAAGTGAGGGTCTGAACCAAATTATGAAATCGACGAAATCATCCCGCACGCGAAAATCTGGTGCTGTTACACTCCGAGCTGTTGCGGAACATCTGGGCCTGACGGCCGGCACGGTCTCCGCGGTATTGAACGATTCGCCGGCGGCGCGTTCCATTCCGGCACATACCCGAGCACGCGTCGTCGATGCCGCAAGGAAGCTCAACTACCGCCCCAATTTCTTCGCACGGTCACTGCGTGTAAAGCGCAGCCTTACCGTGGGTGTCATCGCCGAGGAAATTGGGGACGCTTACGGCAGCCTGGTCTGCAGTGGTATCGAAGCCTATCTCCGGGAGCACAATTACTTCTTCCTGACCGTCGCCCATCGCCACGACCCGAAACTCTTGCGGACGTACTCGCAGATGTTGCAGTCTCGCGGCGTCGAGGGAATCATCACCATTGATACGTCGATTGATGAACAGCCGCTGTTGCCCACGGTTGCGGTGGCCGGCCATCAGAGAGTGGAGAACGTCACCAACATTATTCTGGATCACCGCCGCGCCGCCGAGTTGGCCCTCGGCCACCTGAAACAACTGGGCCATCAGAACATTGCCTTTTTGCGTGGCAATGCGGACAGTTCAGACGCCGTATCCCGCTGGGATGCCATTCAGCAAGTTGCGCGCGAATTCGAGATTCGCATCCGGCCTGAACTTATCGTCCAGTTAGAGGGCAGGGAATCAGCTTCGAAGCTGGGCTATCCGTCAGGCAAGGTGCTTCTCGCGCGGAATGCGCCGTTCACCGCGCTTTTCGCCTACAACGATATTTCTGCGATCGGCGCCATGCGGGATTTTCAGCAAGCAGGGTTGCGTGTTCCGCAAGATATCTCCGTCGTCGGATTTGATGACATCACTCTGGCGGCGTATTCCATTCCGCCGATCACCACGGTGCGGCAGCCACTTCTGAAAATGGGGCGCATTGCCGCGCAGACGTTGCTCGACCGCATAGAAGACCGTGCCCCATTCGTTCCGGAGATTGCCGTTGAGCCGGAACTGGTTGCCCGCGCCTCCAGCGGGCCGGCGCGTGCATAACCTCAGCCGCGCACCGGCTTTTCTGAAGTTCTCCACGCACTAGTTTGGGCGTGCCTATTCGACTCCTATCGGATGCGATCCTCGCAACGCATAGTAGGCAATATAGAGGTAGCAGATCACCGGCAGCACAAACGCGTGATGCACGCCGATGCGGTCCGCAATGGCGCCCTGTGCAACTGGAATGATAGCTCCACCCACGATCCCATAATCAGCATGCCAGAACTGATTTCATTAAGTGTTCGCGGAGCGCTCGCTACGGGTCTTCGATCCGCTCACCGCGAAGAAGAGAATATACAAATAGCATAAGGTAGCCGCAATGAGGGCATAGTGAATCCCTTGCCCCCAACTGGTTTCTCCCTGGCTCATTGTCGGGTAGTAACTACGGTTGATTAGATCTGCGGCTTTGCCGACGAGCCAGGGAACGATAGCTCCGCCAACAATTGCCATATTCAAGATGCCAGAGCCATCGCCAGTAAGCGGACCTAATTCCGCGATCCCCATTGTGAATATGCAGGGGAACATGATTGAGTTGAAGAGTCCAACAGCCAAGATAGACCACATCGCTGTATGGCCACTTGTCGTCACCGAAATTGTGACGAGGAGGCCAGCCATCATTGCAGCGAGCGCCAACAATTTCCCAGGTTTTATTTTTTGAAGGAGAGCTGACCCAATGAAACGCCCGACCATCGCCCCCATCCAGTATAAGGAGATATACTTCGCGGCCACTGCGACTGCTGCGCGGTATCGAATCGCTGCGTCTGGAATGTTGGCTGAGGAGATAAAGCCACCGATATTGTCCAGCGCAAGGTAATTGGCGATGGAACTCCCAATGGCAACTTCACCGCCCACATACACGAAAATTCCGATTGCACCGAAAACAAGATTTGGGTGCTTCCAAACAGAATCATTGACCTTTTCACCCAGGTGGTGCTGAGCGGCCGGGATTACCGGGAGTTTGGATAGCCCGATGCCTATCGCAAGCAGCGTAAGGGCTGTCGCAAAGAAATAAACATAAAGCTTTACCACTGAATTGGCTTCCGCAGCCGCATTTAATTTTACAGCTGCAGCCGTAGTTCCGAGAATCAACCTCGCACCGATCCAAGGGAATACTGTGGTACCGAGAGAGTTAAAAGCTTGGGTAAGATTCAATCGGCTGGAAGCGGTTTTTGGCTTCCCCAATATTGCCACGTAGGGATTTGCCGCGACTTGGAGAATCGTAATTCCCGTTGCCAAAATGATTAGAGCTGTGAGTAAAAATGGAAATGAAGGAATTCTGGCCGCAGGGTAGAAAGCGAGGCAGGCAACCACCATGGTGAACAAACCCACCACGATTGCTTTCTTGTAACCGATCCAATCAATGATCTTGGATGCTGGAATTGAAAAAATAAAATAAGCAGAAAAAAATGCGGTTTGGATAAGCATGCTGGCGGCAAGCCTTATCTTGAATACATGCTGAACATATGGAATCAGAACGTCATTCAAAGAAGTGAGTGAACCCCACATGAAGAACAGTGTGGTCAGAATCGCCAGCGGACCCACGTAGTTTTTCGGTGATTCTCCTATTGCCTTCGGGCTCTCCACGATTACGTTCGCCATCGTCTAGGTGTCCCTTCTATTCCTTCGCGAGCGTTTGGTGAATCGTCCTAGATAGTGCCACATCCGTTCCCGGAACCGAAAGGTTTCTCGTCCCAACGTTTTGGGCGGGAAGGACCCGTGATCATCGCGGGGATAAAAAAAGGCGGCCCCGAAAGGCCGCCTCGATTTGGAAACTGCCGGCGTCAAGCGTGTGAAGTCACCGCCTCCTTTTTCTCTACCACGTGTGCCAGTCCTGCTTCCAGCACATCCAGCCCCTCATCGAGCTGCGCGTCGCTGATCACCAGCGGCATGAGGATGCGCATGATGTTGTTGAGCGTTCCGGCTGTAATCGTGAGGAGGCCGTGCTCATAGCAATAGCGTGCGAGTTCCTTCGTCTCGGTACCGGCAGGTTCCCGGGTGTCGCGGTTGCGCACCAGTTCGATCGCGCACATACCACCGAGGCCGCGCACGTCGCCAACCAGTTGCCATTTTTTCTGCCAACCGTTGGCGCGGTCTTCAAAGCGTTTGCCGATGAGCGTGGATCGCGCAAGCAATCCTTCCGTTTCGATGGTCTCCAGTGCCGCCAGCGCCGCCGCGCAGGATGCCGGATTGCCGGCGAACGTGCTGCCCAGGCCGCCGGGCTGAGGCGCGTCCATGATTTCCGCTCGTCCTGTCACGGCAGCGATGGGCAAACCTCCGCCTAGGGATTTCGCCGAAGTAATCAAGTCCGGCTCGACACCATAATGCTCGATCGCAAAATATTTGCCCGTGCGCCCAATGCCGGATTGCACCTCGTCCGCGATGAAAACGATGCCGTACTTCTTACAGATGTCCTTGAGGATGGGGAAGAACTCCTTCGGCGGCGCGATGAATCCGCCTTCACCCAATACGGGCTCCGCAATCACAGCGGCCACAGAGTCCGGCGACACCACGCGCTTAAATGTGTCTTCGAGATGATGCGCGCAAGCGGTGTTGCAGGACGGGTAGGTCAAGCCATACGAGCAGCGGTAGCAATAGGCATAGGGAATGCGGTAAATGTCGCTCGCAAACGGCGCAAACCCCGCCTTGTACGGATTGGTCTTGCTGGTCAAAGACAACGTCAGCATCGTACGGCCGTGAAACGCATCCTCGAAACAAATCACCGAGGGCCTCTTGGTGTAAGCGCGCGCAATCTTGACCGAGTTCTCCACTGCCTCCGCGCCCGTATTGACAAAAAACGTCTTCTTCGCAAAGTTGCCCGGCGCCAGTGAGTTCAGTTTTTCCGCGAGAGCAATGTAGGACTCGTAGGGAGTTACGCCAAAACAGAGATGCAGAAACTTTCCGGCCTGGTCGCGCACTGCCGCTTCCACCTTGGGCGCGCGATGCCCCACATTCAGGCAGCCTATGCCGCCGGCAAAATCAATGTAGCGATTCCCATCAACATCCTCGATCCAAGCGCCTTCCGCTTTCGCCGCGAAGATGGGCGTCACCAGGGACGGCCCCCGTGGAATGGCAGCTTCCCGCCTGGCCAGCAACGCCTTGGACTTGGGGCCGGGGATTTCTGTGCGAATCTGAATCGTTTTCATGGTTACTTGTTCCTTTGTCCGAAATTCAGGCGATCTCTTCTTAATGCTCAGTACCAACCAATCGCTGCTTCATCGAGATTGACGAAAACCTGTTTGGTCTCAAGATATTCCTCGAGACCCCACGGTCCGAGTTCTCTTCCGAACCCGGACTGCTTGTAGCCGCCCCACGGCGCTTCCACGTAGGTGGGTTGCATGTGATTGACCCACACGATTCCAGCGCGAATGGACTTCACCACGCGAAACGCTTTGTAGATATCGCGCGTCCATACCGCCGCCGCCAATCCATACGGTGTGTCGTTGGAGATGCGGATGGCCTCCGCTTCGTTCTCGAAAGGAATCACGCTGGCCACCGGGCCGAAAATCTCCTCGCGGGCGATGCGCGCGGAGTTTTGCACGTCATAAAAAATGGTCGGCTCGACGTAGTAGCCCTTGCCGAACGCCTTCGCCCTTCCTCCACCAATCGCGGTCTTGGCCTCTTTCTTGCCGATTTCGAGATACGAGGTGACCCGGTCGTATTGCTCCTTGCTGACCAGCGGCCCCATTTTCGTGCCGCGATCCAGCGGCGGCCCCAGCTTGATCCGCTTGGCCTTTTCCGTCATGGCTTCCACGAACTTCGCGTAGATCTTTTTTTCCACCAGCACGCGGCTGCCCGCCGAGCAAACTTCGCCTTGATTGATGAACACGCCAAAAAGCGCGCCATCCACCGCCGCTTCCCAATCCGCGTCGGCAAAAAAGACGTTTGGTGATTTGCCGCCCAATTCCAGGGTCACGCGCTTCAAGGTATCGGCGGCGCTCTTCACAATGATTTTTCCAACCGCCGCGCTTCCGGTGAACGCCACTTTGTCCACGCCCGGATGCGCGACCAGTGCCGCGCCCGTAACTTCGCCTACGCCGTTTACGACGTTAACCACTCCCGGCGGCAACCCTGCTTCCTCGAACCAGTTCGCCAATTCCATAGCCGTCAGCGGAGTTTGCTCCGCCGGCTTCAGCACGCAGGTACAACCCGCTGCGATCGCCGGCGCAAGCTTCCACGCCGCCATCAGCAGCGGGAAATTCCAGGGAATAATCTGGGCGGCAACCCCCACCGGCTCACGCAACGTGAAGCTCAGCGCGTTCGCGGGCACTGGGTTGACGTGGCCCGTCACCTTATTTGCAAGGCCGCCGTAATATTCAAAGCAGGTCGCCACATCGGCCAGGTCATATTCGGCTTCCACGATGGGCTTGCCGCAGTTGCGCGCTTCGAGCTCCGCCAGCATCGCAGTGTTTTGCCGGATCTTGTCGGCGATCTTGAAGAGGATGCGCCCGCGATCCTGCGCCGTGGTTTGCGCCCATGGCCCGGAGTCGAAGGCGGCGCGGGCCGCTTTCACTGCCTTGTCCACATCCGCGGCGGTCGCCGAGGCCACGTAGGCAATCACCTCTTCAGTCGAGGGGTCATAGACCGGAAAGGTCTCGCCGGACGAGCTGGGAACCCATTGCCCGTTGATATAGTTCTGGTAGGTTTTCACCGTTGGTTTTGCCGTTGTGGACATAAACCGCCTCCTAAATTCGTTTTCTTAAACTACCGGAGAACTCGCTGTCAGCTTGCGCGCCGCTTTGCGGCTCCCATACACATAAAAGAAAAATGCCGCCAGCCCAATGAATAGCAGAGTTCCACCAATCATCCAGATTTCGTACGAGAGCAACGAAGTGATCTGCTGCGCCGGGAAATAGGCCAAAGCAATGCCGAGAATGGTAGTGATGAAGCCGCTGACGCCCGCGAAAATTAGCGTCCCTTTGCCGTAGTGGCCGCGTACAAATTTTGCATCCACGGCGATTTTCAGGAGCGCACCAAATATATAGAGAAATGGGATCAACTGCAGGACTACGGCGAGCGATAGCAGGCGCTGGAATGATTCCTGCACGCCGCCCGTTGCCAGGAAGTTGGCAATCACCAGGATCAGCGAAACGCTCGCATGCACAATCAACGCGGCGTACGGCGTGGCGTATTTCGGATGAATCTTTCCGAGCCACGAGGGCATGTAGGAGTCCAGTCCCGCCACAAATGGAATGCGCGCCGACCCGCCCAGCCATGCCGAGCCTATCCCCGCGATGGACAAACTGAGCAGAAAAGCGAACGGCGCCACAATCCAGGCGACGCCAACGCGCGAAGCCATGTGGCTGACGGCCTGCACGATTCCTTGCAGTACACTGATGCTCTTCTTGTCCACAGCCACCAGAAGCGTTAGGGTTGCACCAATATAGAGGAAACCAGACAGCACGCCGCCCCATGCGACCGCACCGGGCAAAGTCTTACGCGGATTTTCAATTTCATCGCCCATGATGGAAGCGAGTTCCAAACCCACCAAACCAAAGCAAATGACCCCGAACGAATTCAGAACGAATCGCGGATTAGCGGGAACTTGAAAATCCGCCCAGTGGATGTTGGTGCCAAACCTCAGGCAGACGATGATGCCGAGGCCCATCAGCAGAAAAGCGGCGATGAAAGTGCCGATCCCGCCAAGATTGTTGATCCACTTACCCACGCCAAGGCCCACGACGTTAAGGATCACAAGGAGGCTGAGAAGCACGACGGAGGCAACGAGGGCGAACGTGCTGTTGTCGGCAAGACCCGCATGGCTCGGGCCCAGCACAAACACGGAAACGCCGACGAAATACAACATGACCGTCGGCACGTACATCATGTTGTTCGTCCAGTAGCACCAGCCGGAAAGGAATCCGTGGAAGTCCCCAAACACTTCCTTGGCCCATAGATAGACGCCGCCCTCGCCAGGATAGCGGTGGGCCAGTTCGATTACGGCAATTCCTTGCGGCCAGAAAAACAGCAGAAGTGAGATCAGCCAGAGCCAGACGGTGACGCCGCCATTGGCGGCAATCGAGGGCAATACGTTGAGGTTGAAAACAGCAACAACAAAGAGCAGCACGAGGTCACGCCGCCCAAGCACCCGCTTTAAATGTGGCCGCTCGGATTCCGAAGCCGGCGAAGCGGCTGGCGTTGTCGTGACCTCGTCGCTCAATCCTGTTGCTCCCTAGTGTCCCGCCGCTCCGGCAATTTGCGCGCCGCGTTCCTGCTGCGCCTTGGCCAACCCGGGGGCGACCTCCTCAAACACCGCGAGGTGCTTCTCGATGTCCGCTTCGGTGTGTTGCACAGAGACGGTCCACTGTTCATCCCACCAGTACGGCATCGCCAGGACGCCGCGGTTGACCATGCCGAACCAGAATTGCCGCCACAGGTCCACATCAATCTTCATCCAGTCGCGGTAGTTCCGGATTTCCTGTGGGTACAGCATCAGCGCGCCATTGACCCCTGCCTGGGCCACATATGCCTTCAGGCCGGTTTTCTTCAGGATCGCGCGGTAGCCCTCGGCCAGTTTCTTGCTGAGTTTATCCACGTGCGCATAGTTCTCGCGGGTAAGAACTTCGCGGAAGGTCGCCAGACCCGCGGCCATCGCGAAACGGTTCGTGTTGAAAGTGCCACCGTGGAAAACTTTGTGCTGGACGATGAGGTCCATCACTTGACGGCCCGCGCCAAACGCCGCCAGCGGCACACCGCCGCCGATCGACTTCGCCAGCGTGATGATGTCGGGCTTCACACCAAAGTACTCGCTGGCGCCGCCCCAACAGAGCTTCGCGCCAGTTTTCACTTCATCGAAGATCAGCAGCGCGCCATTTTTATTGCAGATTTCGCGCAGTCCTTCCAGGAAGCCCGGCTGTGGCATGCATATGCCGACGTTCATCATAATTGGCTCCAGAATGATGGCGGCGATCTGTCCGGGAAACTGTTTGAAGCGATTTTCCACGCTGGCCAGATTGTTGAACGTGGCTACGGTCACGTTGTCGAGAACCGGCTGAATCACGCCCAACCCGCTGGGGACGGAATTCGGCGCGTTGATGTCGCCGAAGTCCTCTTCCTTCGGCTTCACGCTGACGAGTGCGGTGTCGTGCAAGCCGTGGTAGCCGCCCTCAAACCGCATGATAATGTTGCGGCTCGTGGCGGCGCGGGCGATGCGGCAAGCATGCATCGTTGCTTCCGTGCCGCTGGAGCCGAAGCGCACCATCTCGACGGGATAGCGCGCGCAGATTTCCTCGGCCAGTTCGGCTTCCATGCCGTGGGGCATGCCGAAGGTGGTGCCGTTCTGCAGCGCCCACTGAATAGCCTTGACCACCGCCGGATGGCCATGCCCGGCCATCAGCGTGCCGAAGCACAAGTTGTGGTCGAGATATTCGTTCCCGTCAATGTCCACGATCTTGCTTCCGTGACCTTCGGCCACGAAGATCGGGTAAGGGTCGTAGGCACGGTAATTGCTCGCGACGCCCAGGGGAATGCGCTTCTGCGCCTTCTTGTGAGCTTCCGCGGATTTGGGCGTGCGCTCCTCGTAAAGAGCGAGTTCCTTCTGCAGTGCTTCTTGCATTTGCGTACTCCATACAGGCTGGCCTTCCTAAGCGGTCACCTGTGGCAGGTCTGTTCCCTGCGGTCAGTTTCAGCGAGGTAAAATACGAGGTTCGTGGGACGCACTGCGAACCCATTTTACGCCATCCTTTGTGCTAGAAGCCACGCGCAGGAGCGGTTCCGCGCAGCTTCACACTTCGACTTGCTCGCGAAAGCGCCCCGGCCACCCCGATTGCGCTTTCTGCTCGTTCCAATCGAACCCGGTTCTCTTAGAACATCACCTTCAGGGCAAACTGCATGACGCGGGGATCACGCGTCTTCAGGACCTGCCCGAACGTCGAGTCGGTGAAATTCCCGTCGGGATTCGTGAATTCGGTGTGATTCCAGGCGTTGTAGAACTCCGCGCGAAATTCCGTGGTCCACCTCTCAGTAATTGGTGTTCTCTTGGCGATCACCAGGTCCGTGTTGCTTAAAGCAGGACCGCAGCACATGGCATGTGGCGTATTGCCAAATGTCCCCGGCTGCTGCGGGCACGAGGCGCTGAAGGGGTCACAGAAGGTATTCGGATTGAACCAAAAATTCCCGCTTCCTGTATTTGCCTTCGGGTTCACGAACTGAACCGGGCGGGTCGAGTACGGCGTGTTCGCGTCCTCAAAGAAGTAGCTGCTCTGCAACTCCGCGTCGTTCTGGCTCTGCATACGAATCGGGAAACCACTCTGGTAGGTGATGATGGCGGATAATTGCCAGCCGTTGGCCACTTTTCCGGTGAACCCTTCCTTCTTCGGAATGGGCAAATCCCAGACCGGGCTGAACACGAAGCGGTGCTTTGCATCCAACAACGATAATCCGCGAGTCGCCCGGGGATTGATGGGGTTGAGTTCGTTCTCGAATGACGCACCTTGGTCGATGGCCTTGCTGAAGGTGTACGAAGCCTCGAACACCAGTCCGTGCGAGAAATTCCTGTCCAGCGAGACTTGCAGCCCGTTGTAATTGGAGTTGGCCACCGTGTCTTCCGAGAAGATGTTGCTGAATAGCGGCACGCCGTCGGCCGGGCATCCCGAGCTTGTGTATGGATTGCAGTTGGGCGAGGAATACGGACGGATGCCAACTAGATTGATCTGCGTCGGCACGGTCGGTGTAATCGTGCAAGCTGCCGGAGCGCTGGGGTTTGCGTACGGGCAAGGAATGTTTGGCCCATCCGCTTGAGGCCCGGGGATGTACGGCATGTGGAAGGTCTGGCCCGGCATAAGCGTGAAGGAATACTGAGCATCCGCGCCAAGCGCGCTGCAGACCGGGGTGACGCCAAGGTTTGCAAGGTCCACGCACGTTTGCGAATTCCCGTAATTCAGGTCGTGTATGGCGAGGAGGTGGTGATCTTGCGTGCCTACATAGGCGACGCGCAACAGCATATCCGAGGTTAATTGCCGCTCGATCGTGAAGTTGTACTGTTCCGCATATTGCGCACGCAGATGCGGCTGCAATTCGCCGTAAAGCAGAATCGGCCGGAACAGCGACCAGTCAACACACCCGTTGCGCCCTGCGGGATCAAAACACGGAGTTGACGGCGTCTGATTGATGATGGCTCCCCCGTTGTTTGGCGATTGCACGCCGTTCTGTCCTAAATACGGTGTGTTGAAGAGTGGGGCCGAGAGGAACGCACTGATGCCGAATGGCGGCTCGGCGCTGAACTGCTCCATCACCAACTGCTCGATGGGGTTATAGAAAATTCCATAACCCCCGCGGATGGTGGACTTGCCTGGTCCGCCGGTAATCTTGGCCAGCACCCCGTCGGTCCAGCCAGGGCTGTAGGCCAAGCCGATTCTCGGCGCGAAACCCTTGTAATAAGTCGAGGTCAAGCCTTGTGGCACACCTTTGTCCCCCGGGAACACCAGCCCTGTCGGGAAGTAGGCGTAGTTTGCGGAAGTCGGGCTGCAGTCCTGAGTTGTGGTGCCTAGCGTTGTGGCGCTCGATGCGGACAGCCAGCAGGGATACTGCGTTGTGTCCTGTCCCGGCCGGAAGGTTTGCAGGCGGTTCCCGCTGTCCACGTACGGCGTGTTCAGCTCCCACCGCAAACCGTAGTTCAGCGTGAAGTTGGGCTTGATCTTCCAACTGTCCTGGACGAACAAATAGAGACCATAGTTCGTCAAGTTTTCGCCCTGGGCCGCCCCTTGCGTATAGGACGCCGGGACACCCAGAAAATAGTTGGGATAGGCATCGGGGGTGGCATTGGTGGAGGTGCCAATGGGGGCCGTCACATTATTTGACCCGCTCTGCTGAAAGGTAAAGTCCCCGTTGATGTCGTAATAGAGGAACTGGTTGAATTTTTGGAGGCGCAGATCTCCGCCGAATTTCAGGCTGTGCGTTCCCAGGACTTTGCTGAAATTATCCGAAAACTGGTAGGTATTCCCCGTTTGCGGGAGTTCTCCCTGGTAGTTGTTCCCGATTGTGAATCCGCCGAGCACCGTGACAAACGGCACGCCCTCCCGCCCCGGAATATTCGTGGTGATTCCTGACGTTGGATTGGTGGGATCAGCGAAGCAATTCGCCGCCGGAACAAGGGATCCGCAGGCATCATGCAAGCTGGGAAGCAAGTTCAGAGGGTGATTCAGATTCCCCTGGCCTTCCCGGAAGTAATTGAAGCGCAACTCATTTACTGCCGTCGAGCCAATTGTGGAAGTCTCGTTGACGTTCAACTGTTGGACCCGCGTCTTGAACAGCGCTCCAAATCCCGGAACGTTCGCTCCGGAGGCCTGGAAGTCGGAAAAGGGATCTGCGCGGTCATCATCATCGAAATAATAGTAGGCCGTAAAGTGTTGCGTGGTCGTAAAGTTGTGATCGAAGCGCAACGTGAATTGATCTTCGCGGTCTTTCTTGTCCGGCGCATAGGAAACCGTTCCCGTCCCGACTGGCGCCACATAATTCTGATAGAGCGCCACGGCCGTGGGATCAAAACACGCCTTAGGAACCTGCGCGTTTGGGAAAATCTGGCTATAGGGAACTGGTGTCGTCGATGACCCGTTCGCCAGCGCCGCGAGCGCCGCCGCGCCTGTTGATGAAACCGCCGTGATCGCCTGCGAGCAGCCTGAGCGGCTGTTCAGCAAGCTGGCAAACTGCGAGTCTGTGACTGATCCGCCAAACGCCCCATCCGCCGAAAAGTCCCCCCCAGCTTCCGCTGCCGTCGGCAAGAATACCTGCCCGGAAGAGATGCCCTGGCGCAGGCGGTTCCCTTCATACGATCCAAACAAAAAACTCTTATCCTTCTTAATTGGACCACCCAGCGTCGCGCCAAACTGATTTTGCTTGTAATCCGGAACTGTACTGTCAAAAAAGCCCTTGGTGTTCAGCACCTTGTTCCGGAAAAACTCGTAGAAATCACCGTGTACGGAGTTGGTTCCTGATTTCGTGACCACGTTCACCACCGAACCCGAGTTGCGCCCATACTCCGCGTCGAAGGTGTTCGTCAATACCCGGAATTCCTCGATCGCATCCGGCGACGGCTGGATGGCCGGTCCGTTCACGAAAATATCGTTGCCGTCTCCACCGTTCACCATATAGTTGTTCGACCGGCCGCGGCCGCCATTCACTGATACAACCCCGGAGTTGCTGCTGCCGTAAAACAGGTCTGCGCCCAACTGCGACTGCACGCCCGGCTGCAACTGCAGCATCTGATAGGTATTGCGTGAATTCAGGGGGAGTTCGCGCACGGACTGGTCCGTCATGACCGCGCCGAGTTGCGTCGTCGTGGTGTCAATCACTGGCGGCGCGCCCGTGACTTCGACCGTGTCGACGTTCGAGCCGACCTGCAGGGTAATGTCAACCGTGGCAATCTCGTTCAAAACGAGAACGATTCCCTTGCGGGCATACTTCTTGAATCCTTGTTGATTTACATCCACCTCATAACTGCCGACCGGCACTTCGAGGAAGAGATACGCACCTGTGCCCGAAGTCTGCACTTCACGCGAGACATTCGTGCCCTCATTGATCAAGGCCACTTTGGCGCCGGCAACTGTGCCGCCGCTTTCATCCGTGACTGTCCCGCGGATGCGGCCGCCGGTGCTCTGCGCGCTCGCATGCGGTGCTGCCAGCAGGGACGTCATCGAAAAGAGAAACGTAAGGAAAATACTCCGGCAACAGGCAGACTTCACTCGCGCTAGGCTCGATGCTTGGATCATTTAAAATCACCCCTAATTTTGCGATAACCGCAATCAGTTTTTTGCGATTCTTCGTGGTTGCTAGCGGTCCGGGAACCTTACTATAATCCAGCAAACTTAGAGAAAGGCGTGGGTCGTGTCAAGCAGAAAGAATTTCTCCAAGCCATCGAATTCTTTGGCCGGGCCAGGCCTCCTGCGCATCTCGGAGGTCGCGGGCCGGTTGAGGATTTCTTCCTCGGCGCTGCGCTCCTGGGAAGCGCTGGGGCTTGTCACCCCGCAGCGCACCCAGAGCCGCTATCGGATGTACACGGAATCCGATGTGCGCCTGTTGCAGCGCGCCATCTTCCTGCGCCGGGCCCGCGGCCTCAATCCTCCCGCCATCGTCCACGTCCTCAAGAAACAAGGACTGGTCGACAGTCCCGTCGACGCCCCGCAACTCCCCGGCCAGCGATTCCGGCGTTTGCGCGTGCGTCGCGGGCTTTCGCTCGCGCAAGTGGCCCGCGCCACCGGCGTCTCGGTTGGTTTTCTCAGCGCACTGGAACGCGGCCAGATGCACTCCTCGGTAGCCACGCTGCGGCGCATCGCGCGCTTTTATAAGACCAGCATCATGTTGCTATTTGGTACCAAGGGCGAAACCCAGCACCTCGTTCGCTCCGAGCATCGTAAAGTCCTCGAAACCTCTCCCGGCGTGCGCATGGAACTCCTCGCCTGGGGCAATACCGCCATGGAACCGCACCTCTTCCGCATCAAACCCGGCGGGGGCAGCGGCGAATCCTACGCTCACGAGGGCGAGGAATTTCTCCACGTCCTGCGCGGTGAATTTGAAATCTGGCTGAACAAACAGGAGCATTACGTTCTCAAATCCGGCGACAGCCTCTATTTTCAGAGTTCCACGCCCCATCGTTGGAAAAATTCGGGGCGCTGCGAAACCTGGGTTTTGTGGGTGAATACGCCACCGACTTTCTAGGAGTTTGAAGTTTCCGCGAGGTGGCTGTCCGCTTGCCGCCCGCGCGTTGAGGTGCAGATGCAAGCCGGCCCCATGTATCGCGCAATTCTTCTTCTTCTCTTTGCTCTCGGCCTCGCTTCGTCCGTCCCCGCCCAGCAATCCGCGCGTATCGCTCCCGCGGACATCCTGATCGTTCACGCCAAGGTTTACACCTTGGACCGGCAGAAGCCTTGGGCGCAGAGCATCGCGATTCGCAAAGGCAAAATCGTTGCTGTCGGTACCAATGAAGAAATCGGGCGCTATCGCGGCATCGGAACGAAAATGATCGACGCGGGCGGCAAACTCGCCCTTCCCGGTTTCACCGACTGCCACATACATTTTCTGGATGGATCCGTCAGTTTGGGCCGCGTCAATCCCGACGGCGCCAGCGATCCTGCCGACATCCAAAATCGTCTCCGCGCCTATGCCGTGCAACACCCCGGCGAGGGCTGGATCCTTGGCCGCGGTTGGAACTACGCGATGTTTGGTGCGGAGACACTTCCGCACAAGAAATACCTCGATGAACTCTTCCCCCATCGCCCCGTGTTCCTTGAGGGTTACGACGGCCACACCTACTGGGCAAACTCCAAAGCCCTGGCCCTGGCAGGAATCACCAAAGATACACCCAATCCGCCAAACGGCATGATCGTCCGCGACGCAAAGACCGGCGAAGCCACGGGTGCGCTGGAGGAAGCCGCGGAAGCGCTCGTCGGCAAGGTTGTTCCAAAACTCACGCAAGTCGAAAAGCTCAACGCACTGCGCGCGGGCATGAAATGGGCCAATCAGAACGGCATCACCCGCGTTCACAGCGCCGGAGGCGATTTTGAGGAACTCGATCTCTTCAATGAACTGCGCCAGGAAGGCCAGCTTTCTGTGCGGTTCTACATTGCCTATTTTTTGAACCCGCCGGAGCTTCGCCCGCAGGACCTCGATGCCATCGAACAAGCCCGCAAAACATTCCACGACGATTGGATCAACACGAATGCGGTGAAATTCATGCTGGATGGCGTCGTCGAATCCCACACCGCCGCTTTCCTCGAACCCTACTCGGACGATCCTTCCACAAAAGGCGCTCTTTTCTGGGATCCGGAGAAATACAAAGCCGCCGTCGCCGAATTGGACAAACGCGGGCTGCAGCTTTTCACTCATGCTATCGGCGACTATGCCATTCGGGCCGCTCTCGACGGCTACGAATTTGCCAAAACCCAGAACCACACCAGGGATCGCCGCCCCCGCGTCGAACACATCGAAGACATCAGCGCTGCGGACATTCCGCGCTTCGGCAAGCTTGGCGTGATTGCCAGCATGCAGCCGCTTCATGCTTATCCCGACGCGGATACTCTGGACGTCTGGGCAAAGGCGATTGGCCCGGAGCGCGCTGCACGCGCGTGGGTCTGGAAGAGCATCGCTGAAGGTGGCGGGCGCTACTGTTTCGGCAGCGACTGGCCGGTGGTCACGCTGAACCCGTGGGAAGGCGTGCAAACAGCTGTGACGCGCCAAACCAGCGAAGGAAAGCCCGTTGGCGGTTTTGTTCCTTCGCAGCGCCTGAGCGTTGCGCAAGCCGTGAACGGTTTTACGCTCGGTGCCGCCTACGCCGGCCATCGCGAGAAAACCGAAGGCTCCATCGAACCCGGCAAAGCCGCCGACCTCATCATCGTCAGCAAAAACATTTTTGAGATTGATCCGCACAGAATCGGCGATACAAAAGTCACCACCACGATCGTCGGAGGCAAAATTGTTTATGAAGCCGACTCCCAGTAGTTTGCTACTGTGCCAATTCTTCCTCGGGGCCTAGCGCTCAGGCCACCCGTGGAAACTTACGTGTGAAGCGCACGCCGTGAGGTAGAATGGTCTCCAGACCAGCCTATGAGCACTACCCCTACGGCCATCGCTCCTACCAGCCACGAGAACCTTTTTCAAAGGGCAAAGGGCTTCTTTGGTGCGGCGCTCTTCCTGGTCATTCACCGCTTCCCCAGGCTGCTGCAACTGCACCGCAACGAAAAGTCCTGGACGCTGTTTCGCATCGCTCTGGCGTGTCTTGGGGCGGCGATTGTTGTGCTTCCGCTAAGCTTGTGGAACGGCTGGATCACCGCGAGTTTCGGATTGCTCCTATTTGTCGTGGCCATCTTGCTTCCGCCCGCCGAACTCGAATCAAGCACCGACTGCAAAGCGCGTGAACTCGGTGCTCGGACGGTCGTCAGTGGCGGCGAATATCAGCCCGGAAACGCACCGGCCGCAGACGTACGCCTGTTTATTTCCCCCACTTTAATTTGGGCCCTGGACGCCCATTTCGACACGCTTCTGCAGATGCCCGCGCCGGATATCTCGAGTCTTCACGTGGAAGAGAAAGAGCAGCGCTGGCTGCTGCAAATCCGCTGGGCCGATCACAAGGCGGAATTCGCATTTGGTGGTTTCTTCGCCGAACGTTTCGCGCGTCTCGCCGAAGAGTCCATCCGCGCCGCCTTGCCGCAGGTGTTGCCTGCTACCCCGAAGCGCCGCACGGTCAGCGCCGGATGAATCCAGGAAATTTCTTCCAGCAATCTCCTTGATGCCTTGAAATGTGTGTCAAAATAAGGGTATGGCACGTGGTTGGGAAAGCAAAGATGTGGAATCCCAGGTGGAAGCGAAAAAATCAGTGACCGAATCCCAAGGAAAAGGCCCTAAGACCGCCGAGCAAGTCCTACGGGAACAAGAACGCCGCGGCTTGCAGCTCTCTCGTACCCGCATCCTGAACGATCTCCAGAACGCCACAAACCCGAATCACCGCAAGTCTCTGGAAGCCGCTCTCGCGCACCTCGACAAGAAGATCGCCGAATTCAGCTAGCTTCTTCTTGGAAGGTCGCGCACGATCCCGCGCCGTTCGCCGCGGGAAACCTCAGTCTGTAAACACCACCCCGACAGCCGTTGTACCGCGTTCCGCGCCCTCTTCCAGACGCACCACGTAGCCTCGCAGGCGCATCTCCTGTGCCCCCTCGGCCCCCGGCGTTTCCATCCTGACTTGAAGTTCGGACTGGATGCGCGGGCTGTGCTTGAGGGAGATCAGCGCGCCCTGCAGAGAGAGGTCCCGTACCACCGTTTCTTCCTCGAATTTCTGGCCATCCGCGGTCACGCCGCTCACGCAAGCGCGGAATTGCGCTTCCCGCCGCAACGCCGTGCGCGAACCAGGCATGTGCGCCTGTACCGGCTCGCCGGCAGCGCCCAGCGTAATCACCATCCCCTCGCTTGCCGCAAACACGGAATCGAACTCCTCACGCGCATCGCGGAGAATCTCGTCGACGATGCGATCGGTGGAATCCGGATCGTGGTGAAACAACACCAGCGTCTTGGCATTCGCCGCGCGCGCCACGTTCACCCCCTCGCGCCACGAAGAATGTCCCCAGCCCTTACGCCTGCTGTCCAACTGCGCAGGAGTGAATTGCGCATCATTGATGAAGATGTCCGCATCAGCGGCTAGTTCGCGCAGGCTTTTCTCCAATGCCAGGTCGCCCGGTTCGTTGTCCGTGGCATACGCCACGACTCCGGCGGGAGTTTCAATGCGAAATCCCAGGCAGCCCTGGGGATGATTCAGCCAGCGCGCGCTCACCTTGTTCTTCCCAATCTGAAAGCTCTCTCCGCCGTCCACTTCACGGAATTTCCTGCGAGCGCTCATGGCCGAAAAATCCACGGGAAAATACGGCAAAGCCATCTGCGCTTCGAAAACCTGCCGAAGGGAATCGCGGCCAAGAAATTTCGAGCGGAAGCTGTAGAATTGGAATTGATTCTTCTCCACATAGAGCGGCGCAAAAAAGGGCAAGCCCTGAATGTGATCCCAGTGGTAGTGGGTGACCAGAATGTGAGTATCCGCCGACGCTCCGTTTTTTCCTTCCGCCCAGCGGTTTCCCAGCATGCGCAGTCCAGTGCCGCAATCGAGAATAAACTGCGTACCGTCCGGCGCAACGAGTTCCAGGCATGGCGTATTTCCGCCGTAGCGCCACGTCGCGGGATCGACGGTGGGCGTGGAACCGCGCACGCCCCAAAAACTAAGTTTGGCTATAGGACTGGTCATCTCCGCCGGTGCTGCGGCCCGGTACCCCTGTCGTGAACTGCTTGATGCCGATGGTTCCTCGCCATTTCTGATAGTGGCAGTCATGGTATGGGGCGTCAACGAAATCGCGGGCCTGTGTTGTCATACTTTCCAATAACACGGCTATTCCCAAGGGCTGCGTTTCGCTCTCGAAGCTCGTAGAATGAAAAAGATGCACGTCCACGAACCGCATTACGGCCAGGAACGTGGCCACGAACACGGCCATGCCCACAGCCATGCGCATGCGCCTATGCGGCCATCCGTCCTGGCCTGGGCCATGGTGGCGACGCTCTGCTTGGTGGTCGCAGAAGTCTTCGGCGGCATCCTGGGACATTCCGTCGCGCTGCTGAACGATGCGGTCCACAACCTTTCTGATGTTCCCGCGCTGGGAATTTCCTGGCTGGCCATGCGTTGGGCGGAGCGCCCGGCCGATTCGGAAAGAACCTACGGGTATCACCGCGCAGGCACTCTGGCGGCCTTCACCAATGCGTTTCTTCTTGTCCTGCTTGCCTTGTGGCTGGGCTACGAAGCCATCCAGCGTTTGCGCGCCCCGGTGGAAGTGGTCGAGAGCTGGATGATCTGGACCTCCCTGGCGGCCCTGCTTGTCAACGGTGGCATTACGCTGGCCCTGGTTCGCGGACATGCCGACCTGAATCTTCGCAGCATCCTCATGCACAACTTTGGCGATGCCCTCTCCAACATTGCCATCATCGCCGGCGCGGTCATCATGAGTTACACCAACGCGCGCTGGATCGATCCCCTGCTTGGGCTCGCCATCGGCTTGCTCGTGCTCTACTCCTCGTTCGGTATTCTGCGCGAGTCCACGCACGTACTTCTGGAAGGCCGGCCGCGCGAAATGCGGATCGAAGAGGTCGCCCGCGCCATCCTTGCCGTCGAATTTGTACAGGAGGTCCACGACGTGCACATCTGGTCCCTCGGCGGCGGACATAACGCCATGAGTTGCCATGCGCGCATCCCGGACATGCACATGGACGAATGCGAAAAAATACTCGCCGCGATCCAGAAAAAGGTCGCGGAAAAGTTCGGGATCGAGCACACCACCGTGCAGCTCGAACGCGCAGGATTGCCAGCCGTTTCGGGCTACGTTATGCCACAACCCCTGCGCAGGGGTTGACGCAAGCCAGGCCAGTGCTGGAGTTTTCCGAAAATAATCGTCAGGAAGGAAGGCGCGGAGCCAATCCGCGCTGTTCGTTGAACTGTTGCGTCGCTGCAAGGTCAAGGCTCGCTAGGGGCGCGGTTTTGCGAAAACCATCCCGTGTAATGTAGCGAAGATTCGCGCTATCGAAGGTGAACGCCACGGCAAAGAAAACCGTGCCGTCCCGCCGCACGAACACATATTCAGAATCCGGCTCGGCCGGCGCACTCGAATTCGCATGGGGCCGCACGGCAACATCAGCGGGGCGCACAGCAGCTTCTTCCGCCGGTGCCGGTTGCTCCTCCGCTTCCGCTGGGGTGCTTTCCACAGCGGGTTCCGCAGGCACCGCACCCTCCATGTAGACGGGGTACGGTACATAAATGCCGCCGCCCACAAAGGGCACGACCCCGCCATCGGAGTGATGGCGTCCGCCATTCGGGTGGGTCGCCGCATAATGCACGTAGTCAAACCCCAGCCCAGGCACGCCGAGGTCATTCTCGGCAACAGGTGCACCCACAAAAATTGCATTTGCCGGGACATTCTGAGGTTTCACGGGAGACTTCGGCGAAGACACCGGGCGCATCGTGCCGCGAGGAGAGGATCCTGAGTGAACGCCCGTCACGGGGCGCGAATTGGGATGTCCGGGCGCCATGCCCGCCACTGGCGCCATGTGAGCTACTGGAGCGTTTACCATGGGATGTATAGCCAGCGCCGCCGGGGCCACAACCGGCCCAGCCGCGTGTTGTGCATTTGCAGCAAACGGAGTGAAGAGAAGAACCAGGACCAAGGGAAGTGATTTACGCATGTGGTTACCCTGAATTCCCGCTGCCTTGCCCTACACCATATTAGACGCGCGCGCGCTTTACAATGTTACCGGAGTTTCGTGGCACCGGCCCCGGGGCGGTCTGCGCTTTCCCCCGAACTGGGGTTGTGCTATAACCGAAAGGCCGTGGAGAATACCGGGAAGCAAGAATCCGCTCCGGAAGATGTCCGGGGCGAGAGGGTTGTGGCGTCCGCGAGCAGTGGCGATCACGCGGCCAAAACGTCCGGAAGCTCCTGGGAAGATGCCTCGCGGTTTTGTCCGATTTGCTCGCAGCGGCTGGAGTCGCGGCGTTGCAAGCTTATCTGCAACGTCTGCGGTTACTATATGTCCTGCGCGGACTACTATTGACCGCAACGCGGTTTAGCTGGTAAAAGACCGCTTTGCGAAATACTGGAAAGCGGATATGCTTTGCGGTTCCGGCACGGGTTGCCGCCGGATCCGTTGATGGATGAGGAGGAACGTAAAGTGGCCTTAAAGTTAACGACTCGCGAAGTGAACGGCGTAACAGTTGTGGCGTTGGATGGCCGAATCGTTCTGGGCGAAGAGAGTAGCGCCCTGCGCGAAAAGGTGAAATCTCTGGTGGCCGAGGGAAAAAAGAAGATTGTGCTGAATATGGACAATATCACGTTCATTGACAGCGCAGGCCTTGGAACACTCGTGGCCTCGCATCACAGCGCGAAAAACCAGGGCGCATCGCTCCGTCTTTGCCACCTGGGCGCCAAATTTACGGAAGTACTGCAGATCACGAAGCTGATGACTATCTTCGATGTCTCCAACACCGAAGCCGAAGCGGTCGCCAGCTTTGGCAAGTAAGCTCCCATAGACTTCTCGACTTGCTGGGAATTCTCAAAAGGGCAGGCTCCCGCCTGTCCTTTTTGTTTTCTATTCCGCGACGCGGTACATCGTGATCCCGCTCAGCAGCTTCGGATAGAAGTCCGTGGATTTCTGCGGCATCACTTCGCCTGCGGTCGCCACCCGCATCACCAAATCCACATCCACGGGATTCAGCAGAAAAGCCGCTTGCGCGTCCCCGCGGTCCACCACCGCCAATGCCGTTGCGGCTTCGCGCTCGTAGGTCAAATTGGATTCCGACACCACAGCGTGCGCGGTAATTCCTAGGGCCGGCTCCAAAATTCCCTGGTGCAGCAGCACCACATCCAATTGCCGCTGCAACGCCGACACACCCGGCAGCACTTGCGCAATATCCGCTTCCGGCCGGAGCGTCAGTACATAGAATGCGCGGCTTGCCGCATCGGCCGCGGGGTAAACGCCGACCGCATGCTGCGCTTTGCCGGCTGCCAGGCGTCGCAAGAACTTCTGCTCTGCTTCCTGGCGTTGCGCGTCCTTCGCGAGCGAAAACACTTCCGTGGCAAACCAGGGCTCCAGGAAGCGGCGCACTGCGCTCCAGGAAAAGTCTCGCAGCCGGGAAACCACCCGGTGCGTGGGCAGAATCGTCAGGCCTTCACTATGCATATTGATGAACGTCATCATCGAGGATTCGTACGGCGCATCGGGGATCATCTTGCCGGCGCGCGTTCGCGATTCATTGCGAAAATTCAGCGAGGTTTCATACCGGTGATGGCCATCGGCGATCACCAGCTTTTGATCCGCCATCGCTTGCTGAATCGCGGCGATTCGTTCTGGCTCGGCAATCGGCCACAAGCGGTGGATTACGCCGTACTCATCGGCCAGTTGCGTGACCGGGGGTTGCCCGCTTTCGGCCTCGCCCAGAATCGTGTCCACTTGCCTGCGTGGATCGGCGTAAAGCATGAACAGTTGTCCCGTGAGCATGCGCGTGTGGCGCAGCAACTCCAGCCGGTCCGCCTTTGGCCCGGAAAGTGTGTGCTCATGCCGGAAGATCACCCCGGCGGAATAGTCCTCCAACTTCCCAAGGCCGATGAAGCCCTGCCGCGTCCGCCGCAGCGAAGTGCCTGGCACGTCGTACTCCTGCGTGTACGCATAAAACGCCGGGGCGTCGTCCTGCACCACGACTCTCTCGGCGAACCACTTCTTTAGCGTGACCGCCGCGCGTGTGTAGACATTGTGTTCCCGTGTATCGCCCTCAAGGGTGCGGCCTTTTTCGATGCTGATCAGATTGTGCGGATCGGCCGCGTAATACTTCTCCTGCATCGTGGGGGTGATCTTGTCGTAGGGCTGCGTCAGCACGCGGTCGAACGCGGCGACACTCGGATTGTAGCGATACGCGCGAAAAGGATAGACCGTAGCCATGAACACTCCCAAGAAGTTCTTTGCCGGGTGGGCAACTTTCCAGTTTACGTGATGTCCCGCCCTTTCGGAAAACACCATGCCCGTGCCCACTTTGGTGATGGGTGAGTCTCCAATCAACACGTTTATCATCCAAATGACCAGACAGTCTGCAATCGCTCCGGGCGTGCCTTGCCACTCCTGCCGTTGCTACGAGTACGGATCAGGGGTGCCGGGAGGCAGCCGCACCTGCTGCCGGAGCCGGTCGATGAAAAGCTTCCAGCGCGGGTCGCGCCGGAGGGCCACCGATTCGGAATCGTACGGCGTGCACACGATCAGATAAGGAGTCCGCTGCTCAAGGGCTTGATCGAGAAGCCGGAAAGCCTCGTCCATTCGACCGAGCCCGGAGTAAACCACCGCAAGATAATAAGGCGAGATGTAGCGTTTCTGCGACGCCTGCTCCATTTCGGTAAGAATCTTGAGGGCGTCAGCTTGACGCCCCGCCAGCCCATATGCCAGACCAAGTGGAGCGAGTACGGCCGCAGTGCGCTCGGGGCGAAGCATCTCAAGCGCCGCCTCGAACTCGGGCACGGCTTGGCCCGGCTGCCCGAGAAGGAGTTGCGCGAATCCCATTTGCCACGGGATGACCCAGAGCGTCGGGTTCCGCTGGCGTGCCCGCTCGCCCTCCTCAAGTGCCCTTTCAAACTGTCCTTGGCCAAACCACCACCCGACCCCGTTGATATCGTTCCAG
>Ga0208457_1000375_pt1 | contig 47527 bp, 44 predicted proteins | sample June2015DPH_10_1_FD_185513 | JGI IMG/M metagenome (GOLD analysis project Ga0208457, IMG submission 185513) | Peatland microbial communities from SPRUCE experiment site at the Marcell Experimental Forest, Minnesota, USA - June2015DPH_10_150... | ecosystem: Environmental > Terrestrial > Soil >... | reverse complement strand
CCCCTACTACGTCCGCGTGGATGCGTCCGGCGCGATGCACGTAGGCGAGCCAGTACCAACCGACCCTGTCGGCTGCAAGGACTACCTCGTCACTCTGCGTTGAACCGAACGTGCTAACGATCCGCGCATCGTGCGAAAGGCTGAACTTCTGGGGCCCCGGACTCCCCGAGAAGCTACCTCAGGCCGGACGCAAGAGAAACGGGTCGCGCACCTGGCGCGGCCCGTTTCCTAGTCTCAGCCGGTCGATTACAGCGCGTGACCGACGGTGCTGAGGATGCTCTGGATGGTGCCGCTAAGGAAGAGCAGCGCGAGAACAGCGGCGATGGCGATGAGGGCGAGGATCAGGGCGTATTCGGCAAGGCCCTGGCCGGCCTTGTCTCGGAGCCCCTCGACCGTGAACATGAGAGATACCTCCAGATCGAATGATGACTGGCACCCAACCGACGAATGGGGTGCATAGCTCGGCCATCGTAGCGCTCCCGGCAGGTCCCCGATCGGTTCCTTTCACAGAAATGGTGCACTCCGCCAACGCCACCATCTTGCGTCCCGTGAGTCTGCGCGGCTCAATCATCGACGACGTGGTCATCGTGCGTTATGAACGGGTTCCCTCCACCAGGCAGGAGCCTCACCGCGACGATGCGAGTTCGAAGCGGGCGGCCGCGGCTGTAAGCCGGTCAAGTTCGGTCCCGCTCAGCTCGAGGTCTGCCGCGGCGACGTTCTCCTCGAGCTGCGCCACGCTGTGAGCGCCGGGAATGGCGACGACGTTGCCGTGGGCGATGAGCCAGGCAAGTGCCACTTGGGCCGGAGTCGCGTCATGAGCAGCGGCCGCATCGCTGAGCGCGGCCAGGAGGGGCTCGGAGAGTCGCAGCGAGCGCGGGCCAAACAGCCGGTTGCGCCCGCGGATGTCGGTCGGCGCAGGGCCGCCCAGCTTGTGTCCTCCGCTCAGGAGGCCCTGCCCCAGCGGGCTGTAGGCGATAACGACCCGCTTCTCCTCCTTGGCATAGGGCACGAGCTCCCAGTGCGGCAGCGGCGCGGCCAGGCTGAAGCGGACCTGGTTGGTTAGGACGGGATGGCCGAGGCCGCGTTCCGCGGCCCGCCAGCGCCCGAGCGAGTGATTGCTTACTCCGACGTGGCGAACGAGCCCTTCCTCGAGGATGGTCCGCAGGGGTGCCATGGTCGATCGGGCCGAGACGAACGGGTTCGGGAAATGCACCTGGTAGAGATCGATCGCGTCCACACCGAGGCGCCGCAGGCTCCCGCGCACCTGCCAGCCGACTATCGAAGGCAGCGGCAGCACCGGAACGAGCTTCGAGGCGATGACGAGCCCGTCCCGCCGGCCGGCGATCGCCTCGCCCACGATTCTCTCCGAGCGACCGGGGCCGTAGATCTCGGCAGTGTCGATCAGAGTGACTCCGAGCTCGATTGCCCGGTGCACGATGGCGGGAGCGGTGTCGCTCGCGTAGGTCTCGCCATAGCGCCATTCGCGCGACCCGAACTGCCAGGTCCCGAGTCCGATGACCGAAAGCCGCAGGCCGCCGACCTCGACGTAACGCATAACGAAGCCTCCCGCGAAGTTGCCGCCTTCGGGCTATGTTCCAACCCCTGGGGTAGCCCAGCCTCGGCCCGTGAATGCGCGGACCTTGTCCGGTGTAATGACGAAGATCTCGCGCGGGGCTGTGCGCGGATAGGGCGCTCCGACGTAGCGCTGCGAAAGCTTGTTGATGAACTCGAGCCCCTCGTCGGGGCGGATGTCGATGACGTGTCCACTGATCGAGAGACGTCGCCAGGCGTCCGCCGGGTCCATCAGCGAGATCGCGACGTTCGGGCGTTCGCGCAGGGCCCGGCTCTTGTATGACTGGGTCGGCGAGCTCGTGAGGATGTGCTCCCCGTCGTAGTCCACCCACATGACGTGGGTCACGAGCGTTCCGTCGGCTTCGGTGAGAGACACATGCGCAGGCACGTTCGTGCTCAGCAAGTAGACGAGTTCCTCGGGTATTGCTGGCACGCTGGCACCTCTTGCCGAACTGCTCGTTGTCGCGATCGCGCCGCGGATCGCCGGGTCGGGCGACGGTCTCTGGAGCGCTCCAATTGTAGCGGCCGCCCACCACTCACAAGCCATAGAGTCGGGTCTGAGGTCCAGTTCGCACCACGATCCGGCGTGTCTGGCTGGAGGTTCTACGCCCGTGCGACCTGCGAATGTGCTTGTCAGGCGCCTGCCTGGCTGAGCTTCGAATACCCGCGGTTGGGTCGGGGCGAGAGGCGTAGCGCCGACTCTATATGGGTGAAGGTGCGGGTTGGCTCCCGGGGACCAGATCTGCGAACACAAATCCGTCGCGTTCGACGACCTCCCCGGACTCTACGGCGACGGGACGTTTGAACATTGGTCCCTCGTACGCGAACGTGTGGAACTCGCCCCGCTCGCCACACGGATCGACTGTCGCGGGCAGTTCGTCGAGAAGGGCCGCATCGAATTCCCTGCCCGCGAAGCTCGGTGCGAGCTGCTTCGGGTCCACGCAGGTCAGCCTTGCGCGCAGCCCGCCCGAGACCATGTCACGCGCCAGTGCGTGGGTCGGAATCCCCCAGATCGGGAACACGGGCTGAATACCGGTGCCGGCCATCTTCTCTTCGCGGTAGCGCCGAATGTCCTCGAGAAACAGATCTCCAAATGCAGCGACGGTAATGCCGGAAATGCGCGCTCGCTCAAGTGCCGCACTCATTGCGGCCTCGTACTCGGCGTTGCTGCAGGGGGACGGGATCGGAACGGGCCAGAGCGGAATACCGGCCGCCTCTGCTTGCGTGCGGAGCAGGGCACTGCGCACGGCGTGCATGGCTACCCGATCGTGTACTTGGTTGATGGTGGTGAGCAACGCGACAACATCGACGTCGCCCTTCTGCCGCAGGACATGCAGCGTCCAGGCGCTGTCCTTGCCGCTGCTCCAGGAGAGAATCGCCTTCGGCCGCATGCTCATCTGGACTGAGGGTAGCATCTACGCCTCTCCGCCCCAGGTCCTCTCGCCCGGACCCTCGCCACACGATCGTGCGATCGTGACCGAGGGCCCCAAGGACTGCCAGGCAGTCCGGCGGGCACACATGCCGGCCGTGGCCACGGTGACCGGAGCGGCGACCATCCCGTCGATGATTGTGCTCCCGGTCCTGCGCGACCGCGCCGTCATTCTCTGGCCCGACAACGATCAGCCTGGCTTCGCCCACATGGAGCGGCTGGCCGAGGCACTGACCGGCATCGCTCGCGAGATCCGCTGGCTTCAGGTCCCTGGGCTGCCGCCCAAGGCCGGAGCAGCCGATGTTCCGACTGCGGACATTGCCAGGATCGTCAGCAGCTACGCGCGCGTGATGCGCGCCTGCGTAGGTAGCGATCAAAGTTCTTTGAGAGAGAAAGGTCACTCTCCTCACTCCCTCCAGGGATCTCATCGTGCTAGTTACGCACACGCGCGCGAGGTCGAGGCCAGGCGCTACAGCCGCGCCGAGATGGCCCAGCTGCGCGTCGGTGTGGAGCTGCGCTTCGATGCTCCGAGCGATGCTGCCCTCCGTGATCTCAGGGACGCCTTCGAGGGCATGCAGGGCCATCTCGCCACGCCCAGCCAGATCGGCTACCTGATCCGCTGCTACCGCATCCACGGGCCGGGCACGGCCCAGCTCCTGCGACGGCTGTACTGGGAGCGCGGCAGTACGGAAGCCCTGCTCCTGGCTCTGGAAGTGGCATCGCCTGCATGGGCAGCCACAGAGCCCGACGAGGTCTCAGTCACGGCCAGCCCTTCCGCCTCCGAGCCGGACCCCCTGCCCGACTCGGCCGAGGCTCTCTCAGGCTGGCGCCGTGGCTTCGATCTGGGTTCCGGGCACGTCCCTGCCCGCCGTGCCGACGGCTCGGTGTTCTGCGGCACCTGCCATCCGGGGACGGTGCGATGAACGCCGGCCGTTGCTTGGTCTGCGGCCAGAAGCTGCCGATCTGGTCGAGATCGGACCGGCGGACATGCAACTCGGCATGTCGGACGAGGCTGTGGCGGTCGCGGCAGAGGGCCGGTGACGCCTGTGTGACGGGTACGAGGCTCGCTGGCGGGCGATCGGGCCGGCTGGCGAGAATGTGGCCAAGAGCAAAGATCATGGCCGCCGTGGCCGGCCTCGCACGCGTGCACTCGCGGCCGGGCGATCGCGGGCACCGGGCCTCCCCATGAAGCCGACAACCCCGGGCACTAGCCCAGCTCGCCGGAACCTCCGGCCCCTCACGGCGCCCGAAGGCCTCTCGGTATCGGCCGGTGATGGCGAGGCCGACCTTCTCGACCGGCTCGCCCTCTGGCTGGCCGACGTCTCGGCCGAGGCCGCGCGCCCACGGACGACCGACGGGCCCGGAGAGCTCGAGCTCCACGGGCCGGCGCGGGTCGGGGAGCCGACACCGTGAGCGCACTTGCATCGCCGGCCCCTCAGAGCGTTCATGCGACCATGACCGTCTCGATCATCTACGTCCGCCGCTCCTACAAGGAAGCCACCGCAGCCGACGTGTCGGACGAGATGCAGGAGGGGGCCTGCCGGGCCCTGCTGCCGCCCGATGCCCGGGTCAGGGTCATCAGTGACTCGGGCGGACACCACTCCGGGTTCACCGCGCAGCGCGACGGCTATCGGGCGCTTCTGGCCGCCCTGGGCAGGGGGGAGGTGGCGGCCATCGCCGTCTACGACCTATCGCGCCTGGCCCGCAACACCCGCCTGATGCTCGATCTCAAGTCGGAGCTGGAGCGCCGGCAGGTGCCTCTTCTTGTGGCCAACCTGCCGGGCGCCTGCTTCGACGGCGCCACGGGGCGCTACATGTTCGGCCAGTTCGCCATGGCCAACCAGTTCCAGCGAGACCTCGACTCTGAGCGCATGATCCGCATCCAGCGCCACCTCTTCGAGGACGGCCGCCACCGGGGTCACGATCCCTTCGGCTACCGCAGTCTGCGTGACGAAGACGGGCGCCTTGTCCATCCTCGGGAACTGGTGGTGGTGCCAGAAGAGGCGGCGATCGTCCGGCGCATCTGGGACGAGCTTGAGACCGGCTCGTTCGACACGGTAGCCGAGCTGCTCAGCGCCGAAGGCATACCCGCCCGGGGCAGGCTCTGGACCCGCGACGCGGTCAAGGACATCTACCGCCGTGGCCGCCTGTATCTGGGCTACGTGGTGGAGAAGCGGGGCCGCGACGAGCGGCCCGGCCGCCACGAGCCCATCCTGTCCGAAGCTCAGTACAACCGCACCCGCTCGGCCGTCGCGGACCGGACCAGGCTCGGCAACAAGCCCCTCCCCTTCCGCAGCTACGCCCTGCGAGGTCTCGTCTACTGCGCCTGTGGCACCCGGATGCGAGGTGAGGCCCACCTCCAGCGCGCCACCGAGGTCCGCTACTACCGCTGCCCGACCCTTGGCTGTCGGGCCCGGCGGGCCCGGGCAGATACCCTGGAGGGTGAAGTCATGGCCTTCATCTCGGCGGCCAGGCTGCCCGACTCGGTCATCCAGACTGCCCGGGCGGAACTGCGCCGCAGGCTGGAGACCCCGGGCCTGGCGGACGCCGAGAGTCAGCGCACAAGACTCACCAATCGCCTGGAGCAGCTGCGCAAGCAGCATGCCTGGGGCGACATATCCGATGCCGAGTACATGAAAGAGCGTGACGCGACACGAGCCACCCTGGCCAGCCTGCCCGATGGGGATCGCATCCGGGCCTTCGACACCTACCGGGCGCGGGTGCTCGCGCTGCCCGAGGCCATCGAAGCAGCCTCACCGGCCCGGCGGGAGGAGCTGTGCCGCCTGGTGGTGGAGCGCGTGGTCGTGAGCGACCGCGCGGTCGAGGCCATCGTTTGGACGCCGCCGGCCCGCCCGTTCTTCGCCGGAGTGGGCGAGAAAAGACAGCGGGCGTGCCCCCAAGGGGATTCGAACCCCTGATCTCAACCTTGAAAGGGTCGTGTCCTAGGCCTCTAGACGATGGGGGCGCGGCGCGAACGGGAGTGTAGCAGGGCGAGGGTTGGCCTTCCGGAACGAGTCCGACCGATTGTCGGCGCCACGCCGAGCTGAGCCGGCACGGCGCCTCCCGCCTTAGCTGTTGAGCACCAGGATCATCACCACCAGGCCGGCGAATGCGCCCAAGCTCACAACGTATGAGATCCCGCCGACCAGGGCCAGCAGCACAGCCCGGCTCGACTCGCCGCTGATGGCCGCCTTCCAGGTCGCGATCGAGGAGATGACCGCGTCCGCACCGAAGATGAGACCGGTCACTACGCCGGCGCCCATGAGGACCGGCACCGGCGTCGTGTGGCTCGTAACAGCCCGGAACAGAAGGACGAGCGAGCCGAGCGAGCCGCCGGTGAGGATCACGAGTGCCGGCGGCAGGCGGCGCAGCCGCTCAGCAAATGTCAGCTCCGGCTCATCCTCGTCCTCTGCATCGGTTTCCTCGTCGAAGGCACCCTCCGCGTCGAGGTCGACCTCTGAATCGAGGCCCACCTCTGGCCCGACGATCGGGGCGTAGCGGGCGTCCGGTGCGGTCGCGAATGTATCGGTAGCTTCGGCGGGGGAGACATGCGGGGGCGGGACGGGCGGGACTTGCGGCGGCGGGACGGCCGGGGGCGGCGGGACGGCCGGGGGCGGCGGGACGGCCGGGGGCGGCGGGACAGCCGGGGGCGGCGGGACAGCAGGCGGCGGGACAGCCGGGGGCGGGACAGCCGGGGGCGGCGGGACAGCCGGGGGCCACGCGGGCGCGGGCGGAGCGGCGTTCGACGGTTCAGGGGCAGCCGGCTTCCGCAAACCGCCTGGGGCGGCCGGCCGGTCGTGCTTGCTCTGAGCTTCTCGAGAGTCCTCGCTCATGGCCAGAGGTTATCAGGAGCGACGATGCAGGCGAACCGGACCGCCCGACGCCCGGAAACTCAGCCGATGCCAGCAGAGACCTCGCGAGGCGCCTCACCATCGCGTGGGGGCGCAGGCACCGGGCGATGGTAGATCGCGACCTGGTATTCGAGTCGTGGCCTCTTCATCCCGTCGGCCAGCCCGATCCCCAGCTCGCCGAACCCGGCCGCAAGGAGATCGCGCGCCTGCTCGATCGACTCGAACGTCCACCAGCAGTGGATCACCCTGACCCGAAAGCCGGCGCCCAGGAACGGCCCGCGGCGCTGACTCCACTCGACCTGGCGCGCCTGCCGTTCCGGCCACAGGGACCACACATCGTCTCGGCCGTAGTCGTGCACGAGCAGCAGGCGGCCATCCGGCCGCAGCAGTCGTTCGGCTTCGGCGACGAACGCCGACCCCGGCACAGCGAGCTGCGACCACATCGCGATTACGGCATCGGCCTCGCCGGCCGGCAGCTCGGCGATACGGGCTCGGACCGCCTGCTCGTCCTGCGGATCCGGAAACGCCACGGCGGTGACGTCCGCACCTGCCTCGGCCAGCTGCCGCTCGCGGACACCACCGCCGGAATCGAGCAGTATCACCCGGAGGCCGCCAATCTCGGCTAGATCGCGCAGCGCCGCGATCAACTTCCCCTCGACATCGACGACGCGAAGAAACGCCGCCTCCAGGTCCGTCGTGGGCAACGCGGCGGATAGGTCGGGCATGGGTCCTCCTAGAGGTTCGGGACAGCCTCTATGACCACTCCCTCTCGGGCCTCCAGCTCGACCTCGAGAGCCCCCGTTTCGAGCAACCTCGACGCGAAGGCAGTCGACCAGCCGCGTCCTGGCCAGCTTACCTGCTGGGCGAGGCGGCCTGCCAGGCCGGGATGCTCGAAATTGAGACGTGCCGGTCCGCCGCCGGCATTCATTGCGACGACGATCGACCTTCCGGCTGGGTCTTCTCGATCGAACATCCCGTACGCGACAGCCGAACCCTCGGCGGCGAGCGGCTCGAACCGCCCGCGACGGAGAACCGGATTGGCGTGGCGGAGCGCCGTCAGGCCGGCGACGAAATCCCGCATGGCTCGATCCTGCCGCGCAACGTCCCAGGGGTAGCCGCGGCGGCAGTCCGGGTCCTCACGACCCTCGAGCCCCACTTCGTCGCCGTAGTAGATGCAGGGCGCACCGGGCAGCGTCATCTGGATCAGCACCGCCAACCGCAGGGCGGTGGCGTCGCCGCCCGCCAGAGAGATGAAGCGCGGCGTGTCGTGGCTGTCGAGCAGGTTGAGCTGCAGCGACGTCACCTCGGGCGGGTACGTGGCCATGACCTCCGCCAACTCGCGTACGAACTCGGGCCCGTCGATGGCGCGAACGTGGCGGGAGTATTCGTGAGTCTTCGAGACCAGCTCCTCGTCCAGCCGACCGGCGCCCGTGAACGACAGGATCGCCTCGGTCAGCGGGTAGTTCATCAAGGCGTGGAAGCGGTCGCCAGCCAGCCAATCCGGGGCCGGATTCCATATTTCGCCCACCAGGTACGACTCCGTGTCGATCGCCAGGACGCGGCTCCGGAACTCCTCCCAGAAGCCGGGCTCGCCGATCTCCTCGGGCACGTCCAGGCGCCAGCCGTCGATCCCGAAACGCGTCCAGCGCTCCACGACGCCATAAACGTACTCGCGCACCGCCGGGTTCGAATGATTGAGCTTGGGCAGTGCCGGCAGGTCCCACCACGCCTGGTAGCCGAGAACTCGTTCCGACGGCGTGGCCGGATGGACGAGCTCCGGGCCGGTCGGGTCGCCGGCTGTGCCAGTGGACTCATCGTCGCTCGGGAACCGCCGGATGGCCTCGATTTCGTTCGCCCCTGGATAAGCGGTGAGCCCGCGCCGGCCGGACAGGACCTCCCGGTCGAGGTAGAACCAATCGCGATACGGTGACGCGGCGCCGTTCTCCAGGACGTGGTGGAACGGCCAGAAGCCGCGGCTGGCGTGGTTGAACACGCCGTCGAGGATGATGCGCATGCCACGGTCATGGGCCGCGTCGATCAGCTCGCGGAGAGCCTCATCCCCGCCCAGGAGCGGGTCCACCCTCTCGTAGTCGAACGTGTGGTAGCGGTGGTTGGACGCAGACGCGAAGACCGGGTTCAGGTAGAGCGCCGTGATGCCGAGCTCGCGCAGGTCGTCCAGGTGCTCTGCGATGCCCAGCAGGTCGCCGCCCTTGAAGCCGTGCAGGGTCGGCGGGGCGTCCCAGCGTTCGAGCGTCCCCGGCTTGGGCACGCGGACGCTCGAGGCGAATCGATCGGGGAAGATCTGGTAGAAGACCGCGTCTCGGACCCAATCCGGGCCGCACGCCGCCGGCCGGCCTGGGAATCCCGCGGCGTTCAACGCGCCGACGCTCCCCGCCCCATTCTCGACCCGGATCCGCCCAAGGAACTGTGCCGGCCGGCGGGAATCGCCGCAGTCGAGGCGCGAATGATCAGGCGCGTATCGAGAACCTTGTGCTCGGGCCGCTCGAGGTCGGGGTTTGCGATCATCCGGAGCAGCAGCCGGGCCGACTCCTCGCCCTTCTGGCGGATGGGCTGGTGGACCGTCGTCAGCGGCGGGTTCGAATGTGGCGCCACGTCCAGGTCGTCGAAACCAACGATGCTCAGATCGGCCGGTACCTTCAGCCCCACCTCGCGCGCGGCCCACATCACGCCGATGGCCATGACGTCGCTCATCGCCAGGATGGCCGTGGGTCGAAGCCCGTCTTCCCAGATGCGGTGGAAAGCGGCGACGCCGCCATCGAACGTGGCCGGGCCGACGACGATACGCTCGTCGCGGAGCTTGACCCCGCCGAGCTCGAGGCCCTGGCGATAGCCGGTCAGGCGGCGGGTGGTGACGTTCTCCGTCGGTCCAGTCGAGTATTCGAAGAGGCCCGGCATGTTGGGCGGCTCGACGCCGATGACGACCACATCGCGATGGCCGAGCGACAGCAGGTGGCGGGCCGCCGCGCGTGCGCCCACCTCGTCGTTCGATTCGACCGAGGCGTGCTCGGGCAGAGCCGCGCCATCAACAAGCACGATCGGCAAACCCGCACGCCGTATCTGCTCGACTTCGGGGTGGTCCTCCGACAGCCCAACCGCCACGAAGCCGTCGACCGTAGCGCGATCGATCGCCCGCACCAGCGATCCATGGAGCGGCGACACGAAGAGGAGCCCGTAGCCGGCCTGGTCGGTGCGGGCGGCGACGCCGGCGCACAGCTCGGCATAGAACGGGTTGCCGAAGACGACGCTCAGGACCTGTGGCGTAAGCAGGCCGATGGTCATGGTGTGCTTCTGACTGAGCATCCGCGCGCCGGCATGGGGTCGATAGCCGAGCGAGTCGGCGACCTCGCGGATCTTCGCGGCCGTCGTGGCGTTGAGGCGCTCCGGGCTGTTGAACGCGAAGGAGACGGCCGTCTTCGAGACGCCGGCCTCCTTAGCCACGTCGGCGATCCGGGTGCGCGGCGGACCGGACCTGAACAGCGTCTTGCTCGTCCCGTCGGCCGGCCGGCCCGCTGGGTCGGCGGCCCTGTTCGTCCCGTTGGCCGATACGTCCTGGCGCCGGCCGCCTTTGGGCGCCGGATCCCTCGCCACCCCGGCGGACTGCCCGCGGCTGATGCTGTTCACGCCATCCTCCACGGTTCTCGGCCCGGGCCTCACGGCCTCTTCGCGGAAGCTACCACTCCTGGCACGCTATCGACGCGTGCTTTGGCTGTCAACGAGGACTGGAGTCGGGTCGCGGGTACGGCCATAGCGGCGGCACGGCGGGGAAGCCGCCGGTCCGTCTGTCAGGCCGGAGAACCGGACCCGTGGGAGAATGAAGTGGTGCTCAGCGATCGGGCGACCCGTTCCGTTGCGACGGCCATGATGGAGGCCAGCCCATGCGACTGGTGACGATCCAACCCCCGAGCGGCGACGGAGCCGATCCCCACAGCCGGCGAGTGGCAGTGGTGCTCGGGAGCGGGCGATTCCTGCCGCTCTCGATGCTGGCCGAGCTAGCGCCGAGCAACATGTCGGACGAGATCGAACGTCTGGATCTGGCGACACTCCTCGCCCTCGACCCCGGGCTCGGCACCATCCGCGAAGCCCTGGAGCTGGCGGATCGGGGTGCGCTCGAGGCGGGCGCAATCGACCCGTCGACGGTCCGGCTGGCGGCTCCGATCCCGCGACCCGGCAAGATCATCGGGGTCGGCTACAACTACCTCGACCACGTCCGCGAGCAGGGCCGGGAGCGCCCGGCGCGGCCGGTCCTCTTCTCGATCTTCGCCAACGCCGTGACGGCGGACGCGACGCCGATCCGGCGCCCTGCCGGAACGCATGCCCTGGACCTCGAAGCCGAGCTGGCGGTCGTCATCGGCCGCCGCGCGAGCCGCGTGCAGCCGGCCGATGGCCTGAGACACGTCGCGGGGTACACCGTCGCCAACGACGTGACGGCGCGCGACTGGCAGGGCCAGGAGAAGGCCCTTCGGCCGGGCGAGAAGGGCGACGGGCAGTGGCTCCGGGCCAAGGGCTCGGACACGTTCCTGCCCCTCGGCCCGGCGTTCGTGACCGCGGACGAGCTCGGCGACGGGCGCGGGCTGGCGGTTCGGTCGTGGCGGACCGCGGCGGCCGGACCCAACGCCGGAGAGTCGTTCCAGATGCAGGACGGCAACACCGCGGACCTGCTCTTCAGCGTGGCGGAGCTGATCAGCATGATCAGCGTGGAGGTCACGCTCGAGCCTGGTGACGTCATCGTGACCGGGACGCCGAGCGGTGTCGGCGTCTTCCGCGACCCGCCGATCTTCCTCGAACCGGGTGATGTGGTGAGGGTCGAAGTCGAGCGCATCGGCAACCTGACGAACCCGGTCACGGACGCGGATGGACGCGCACCGGACGGGTCCCCGGCGGCGCAGTTCATCGCCGACAAGGCCGTTGGAATGCCGGCCGAATCCTCAGCCCGGAGGGCACGATGACCGAGTCGTCCGAGGCGGCCACGGCCGCGAGCGCCACGTCCGCCGGGGCGGCTTCGGCCGGGGCGGCTTCGGCGGGCGCCGGCCCCGCCGGCGCCACCGCCGCGAGCACTGCGGCGGCGATCGCCGCCGCCACCTCGATAGACCTCCGCATCCCCAAAACGATGCAGGCGCTGGTTAAGGCTCGGCCGGAGGCCGGCGCCGAGTTGCGCGAGGTACCCGTTCCTCGCCCCGGTCCCGGGGAAGTCCTGATACGCCTGGAGGCCGTCTCCCTGTGCGGCACCGACCTCCACATCTACCGCTGGGACCCGTGGGCCCAGAGCCGACTGGGCAAATACCTGCCGCGGATCTTCGGCCACGAGATGGCAGGACGCGTCGTGGCGCACGGACCCGGCACTGGTGCAGTTCCGCTGGGAACGCGCGTGGCCGCGGAGACGCACCTCGTCGACTGGACCTGCTACCAGTGCCGGACCGGCCGCGAGCACGTCTGCGCCAACCTCCGGATCCTGGGCGTGGACGCCGACGGTGCATTTGCCGAGTACATGTGCCTGCCGGAGCGCAACGCCTGGCCCAGCGAGGGACTGAGCCCAGAGATAGCCGCGATCCAGGAACCGATGGGCAACGCCGTCTTCGCCACATTCGTCGAGGAGATCACGACGGCCAGCGTGGCGGTGCTGGGCTGCGGGCCAATCGGGCTCATGGCCGTGGCGATCTGCCGCTTCGCCGGGGCCTCGCGGGTCTTCGCGACCGACATCATGCCCCACCGGCGCGAGATGGCCGCCCGAATGGGCTCCGATTGCGTTCTGGACGGCGCGGGCGACGTAGTAGCGGAGATCAGGCGCGAGACCGGCGGCACGGGCGTCGACGTCGTGCTCGAGATGAGCGGCGCCGAGGCGGCGATCCACCAGGCCTTCCAGATGACGACCAACGGCGGGCGCGTCTCGCTGCTGGGCTTGCCGTCTCGCCCGGTCACGCTCGACCTCAACGACGCGATCATCTTCCGCGGCGTTCGCGTCTACGGCATCACCGGCCGTCAGCTGTGGGGCACGTGGTACAAGACCGCCGCGCTGTTGCGGGAAGGCCTCGATGTCAGCCCGATCATCACCCACAGGCTGCCGCTGAGTGGTTACGCCGAGGCATTCGACCTGCTCGCGCAGGGAGTCGCCGGCAAGGTCGTCCTGCTGCCCCACGAGGGCGATTTGCCCGAACCCGAGTCCACGCCCGAGTCGATGGTGAGCGAAGGAGGCGCGGTATGACCGCCCAGGGAACGAAGACGAACCCGCTCGGCTTCCTTGCCGACGAGATCGAGGAGCTCAAGCGCCAGAACCTGTACCGGCCGATGCGCGTGCTCAGCTCGCCCCAGGCCGCCGAGGTGGTCGTCGACGGGGCTGTGCTGATCAGCCTCTCCTCGAACAACTACCTGGGCCTGGCCACTCACCCCAAGCTCAAAGAAGCCGCCCTCGCCGCGACCCGCGATTTCGGGGTCGGCTCGGGCGCCGTCCGGACGATCGCCGGCGACATGACGATCCACGAGCGGCTCGAGTCCGAGCTGGCCGAGTTCAAGCACACCGAAGCGGTCTTGACGTTCCAGTCGGGCTTTACCGCGAATACGGGCGTCATCCCGGTCGTTACCGGCGAGAACGACCTGATCGTCTCCGACGCGCTCAACCACGCCTCGATCATCGACGGCATGCGGATGAGCAAGGCGCCGCGGGTCGTCTTTCCGCACAAGGACACGGCGGCGCTGCGCGAGCTTCTGCGCGAGGCCCGCGAGAAGGGCCGCAAGGAGGCGGGCGGGGCGCCGTACCGCCTGATACTCGTCGTCACGGACGGGGTCTTCAGCATGGACGGCGACATTGCCCCGCTGCCGGAGATTGTTGCCGCGGCCGAGGAGTTTGGGGCGGCGGTAATGGTCGACGACGCCCACGCCTCCGGGGTGCTGGGCAAGAACGGGCGCGGGACGGTCGACCACTTCGACCTCCACGGCCGAGTCCACATCCAGGTCGGGACGATGTCCAAGGCGATGGGCGTGCTGGGCGGTTACGTGGCCGGGAGCCGTGCCTTGCGCGAGATGCTGATCCAGCGGGCTCGCCCGTTCCTCTTCTCCACCTCTCATCCGCCGGCCGTGGCTGCGGCTTGTCTGGCGGCGATCCACGTCCTGCAGGAGGAACCCGAGCTGATCGACCACCTCTGGGCCAACGCGATCTATTTCGAGGGCGAACTGAAGCGCCTCGGGTTCGACACCGGCTTCTCGGAGACGCCGATCACGCCGGTGATGATGGGCGACTCGGCCACGGCAGGACGCTTCAGCGGCCGCCTCTTCGAAGAGGGCGTCTTCGCCCAGGCGGTCGTCTATCCGACGGTCGCGCTGGACAAGGCTCGCATTCGGACGATCGTCACGGCCGAACATTCGAGAGTGCAACTCGATCGGTGCCTGGAGGCGTTCGGCAAGGTGGGCCGCGAGCTCGGGCTGGTGTCGGCCTAGTGGATCGTCCCAGTCAGGCGACGCGGGGCTTTCGAAGCGCCCCGGCGCAGGCGTTCGACGTACCGCTCGACGCCCATCTTCACACCGAGCTCTCGCCCGATTCGGCCGTCCCGCTCGAGCTCTACTGCGCTGCCGCGGCCGAGCGCGGTGTCCGAGAGCTTGCCATCACCGACCATCTCGACTTCATGCCGGGGGCGCCGGCATACGAGTATGCCGACTACGCCAGCCGGGAACGGATGGTCCGCGACGCGGCCGAACGGTGGGCTGGCAAGGTCATCATCCGGTTTGGCGTCGAGCTGACATACGAGAACCGATACGAGGGCGAGATCCGGGAGCACCTCCGAACTCACTCCTACGACTACTCGATCGGCTCGGTCCATGCCATGTTCGACGGCCCATATCACCGGACCCGGATCGCGGCGTTCGTCGCCGGCAAGACGCTCGCCGAGGCCGTGAGGCCGTACTTCACCGAGGTCATGGGAGCGATCCGGAGCGGCCTCTTCGACACTCTCGGCCACATGGACCAGTGCAAGCGCTGGCTCCTGCCGTGGTTCCCCACCACCGCCTACGCCGCCGCTCCAGAGTTGTACGAACCGTTGCTCGTGGCCCTGGTGGCGAGTGGCACGGCCCTGGAGGTCAACGCCTCGGGGCTGCGCCATCCCGAGAACGAGACCTATCCGGCGCCGTGGGTAGTGCGGCGTTTCCGTGAGCTCGGCGGGCAGCGCGTGACGACGGGCTCGGATGCGCACCTGCCGCAGTCGTTCGCGTTCGGCATCGAGCAGGCCTGCGAGATAGTGGCCGCCGCGGGCTTCGACCGGCTGGCCTTGCAACGGGCCATGGACCGCGGCGACCTGATCCTGCCGGAACGGTTCCGCGGCTAATCGGATCCTCCGGTCGGCGGCCGAGCGTCGCCGATCGTTCGCGTCGCCGATCGTTCGCGTTTCCGGCCGTTCGCCCGGTCGGAATGTCGCCTTGAGCGTCGCCCGGCGTCCGCGTTTCCGGCAAGTCGCGTCGCAGACAGCGGACCTCTGGTGCCCTCCCTTACTCTTCTTCTGTGGAGTTGATCGTCTTGGGCGCCGCGCCTGCCTACACGGACCGTCGTGGTTCGGCCGCATCGTCCTATCTGCTGCGAGCCGGCGGCGCCGCCCTGTTGCTGGATCTCGGCCAGGGCGCGTATCCCAATCTGGCTTCCACCGTCGACCCGAGCACGCTGACCGCCCTGCTCGTCAGCCACCTCCACCCCGACCACTTCATCGACATGGTGCCGTTGCGCCACTACCTGAAATGGGAATTCGATCCGGCTCGGCGAGTTCGCGTGCTCGGCCCGGCTGAACTGGCCGCTCGGCTCGATGCCCTGGACGGAACCCCCGGCTTCACGGCCGAATCGCTCGACGTCGAACGCCTTTCGGAAGGCGGACAACGCCTCGGACCGTTCGATGTCGACGTCCGGCGCGTCACCCACACCGAGGAGAGCTACGCGTTTCGAGTGGCGAGCGGCGCGGGTGCGGGGAGAGGCGCCCAGGCGGGGAGTGGCGCGGCCCCCGGCTTGGTGTACTCGGGCGACTGCAGTCGCTTCGAGGATCTCCTGCCCCTCATCCGCCCCGGCGACACACTCCTGGCCGAGTCATCCTTCGGGGCCGGGCCCGTCGCGCCGGGCGCCCAGCACATCACTTCCGGCGACGCCGCCCGCGCGGCCAAGACCGGCGGCGCTGCCCGGCTTCTGCTGACTCACGTGCTCTCGGGCCACTCCCGCGCGGAAGCCCTGGCTGCCGCGCAGGCCGTCTTCGCCGGCCCGGTTCAGCTGATCACCGAAGGCGACCGCTTCGAGTTTTGAGGCGGCCCAAACGCCATCCGACGCGACCCGCCCTTCGAGACATCGACCGCGTACCTCCCGCTGACACGGCGCCTCGACTCGTTCAAGATGGACGCCTAGCAACGGCGTTCTGATCGGCATCGACTCGAACCGACTTCAATCGACCGCAAGGAGACGCAACATGGCTGACAGCGCGGTGACAGCGAAGGGACCGCTCAGCGCCGAAGAGCTGCGGCTCATCGACGCCTACTGGCGCGCCGCCAACTATCTGAGCGTCGGCCAGATCTACCTGCTCGACAACCCGCTGCTCCGCCGTCCGCTCGAGGCCGGCGACGTCAAGCCGCGTCTCCTCGGGCACTGGGGCACCACGCCGGGCCTCAATCTGATCTACGCCCACATGAACCGCGAGATCAGGGCCCGCGACCTCAACACGATCTACATCATCGGCCCAGGGCACGGGGGTCCAGGGCTTGTCGCCAACACCTACCTCGAGGGCAGCTACACCGAGTTCTACCCGAGCATCACCCGCGACGAGGACGGCATGCGCAAGCTGTTCCGCCAGTTCTCGTTTCCGGGCGGCATTCCAAGCCACGTCGCGCCCGAGACTCCCGGGTCGATCCACGAGGGCGGCGAGCTCGGCTACTCGCTGTCGCACGCGTACGGCGCAGCGTTCGACAACCCCGACCTGCTCGTCTGCTGCATCGTCGGCGACGGCGAGGCCGAGACCGGCCCGCTGGCGACCGGCTGGCATTCGAACAAGTTCCTCGATCCCAAGGGCGACGGCGCGGTCCTGCCGATCCTCCACCTCAACGGCTACAAGATCGCCAACCCGACGGTCCTTGCCCGCATCCCTGAGCCCGAGTTGCGCGACCTCATGATCGGCTACGGGTACAAGCCGTATTTCGTCACCGGCGACGACCCGGCCGTAGTCCACCAGCAGCTGGCCGCGACTCTGGACACGGTTCTTGATGAGATCCGCGAGATCCAGTCGGCGGCCCGCTCGGGTAAGTCGACCGGGCGTCCGCAGTGGCCGATGATCGTCCTTCGGACCCCCAAGGGCTGGACCGGCCCGAAGATCGTCGACGGTAAGCAGGTCGAAGGAACGTGGCGGTCACATCAGGTTCCCATGGGCGAGGTCCGCACTAACGCCGGCCATCGCGCCCTGCTCGAGCAATGGATGCGGAGCTACAAGCCCGAGGAGCTGTTCGACGACAAGGGCGCGTTCCGCGACGAGCTGGCCGCTCTGGCACCGAAGGGCGAGCGTCGGATGGGCGCAAACCCCCACGCGAACGGTGGCCTTCTGCTCCGCGAGCTGATCATGCCCGACTTCCGCGCGTACGCGGTTGATGTGCCCAGGCCGGGCGGCACCCTTGCCGAGGCCACTTACGTTGCCGGCACATTCGTCCGCGACGTGATGGCGAAGAATCCCGACAACTTCCGAATGTTCGGTCCCGACGAGACCGCCTCGAACCGTTTCCAGGCGATCTTCGAGGTGACGGGCAAGGCCTGGGACGCCGCGGTGATCCCCGAGGACGCCGACGACAACGTCCTATCCATTGACGGCCGGGTGATGGAGGTGCTATCCGAGCATCAGTGCGAGGGCTGGCTGGAGGGCTACCTCCTGACCGGCCGGCACGGGATGTTCAACTGCTACGAAGCCTTCATCCACATCATCGACTCGATGTTCAACCAGCACGCCAAGTGGCTGAAGGTGACGCGCGACATCCCGTGGCGCCGCCCTATCGCCTCGCTCAACTACGTGCTCTCGTCCCTCGTCTGGCGCCAGGACCATAACGGCTTCACGCACCAGGACCCGGGCTTCATCGATCACGTGGTCAACAAGAAGGCCGAGATCATCCGCGTCTACCTGCCGCCCGACGCAAACACGATGCTCTCGGTCACGGACCACTGCCTGCGCAGCCGCAACTACGTCAACGTCATCGTGGCCGGCAAGCAGCCCTCGCCCAACTGGCTGACCATGGAGCAGGCGATCCTGCACTGCACGCGCGGCATCGGCATTTGGGACTGGGCCAGCAACGATCAGGGCGGCGAGCCGGACGTCGTCATGGCCTGCTGCGGCGACGTGCCCACTCTGGAAACCCTGGCCGCGGTCGATCTCATGCGCCAGCACCTGCCCGATGTCAAGATCCGGGTCGTCAATGTCGTCGACCTGATGCGGTTGCAGCCCGACTCCGAGCACCCACACGGCATGACCGACAAGGAATTCGACTCGCTCTTCACGGTCGACAAGCCGATCGTCTTCGCATACCACGGCTACCCGTGGCTGATCCACCGCCTCACCTACCGCCGCAACGGCCACGACAACCTCCACGTCCGCGGCTACAAGGAAGAGGGCACGACCACCACCCCGTTCGACATGGTCATGCTCAACGACCTCGACCGCTACCACCTTGTGATCGACGCCATCGACCGGATCCCCGGGTTGGCGCCGCGCGCCGGCCACGTGCGGCAGCTCATGCAGGACAAGCGCACCGAGGCCCGCGCCTATACCCGCGCCGAAGGCGAGGACGCGCCCGAAATCAGCAACTGGGTGTGGCCCTACTAAGCCACTCGCAGAATGAAGGCGGCCGCCCGGGCGGCCGCCTTCTTCGTTGTGTGGCGGTCGTTGCCCGCCGGCCACTACGCCCTCGCCACTCAGGACCCGCCCGCCAACCGCAGGTTCTTGCGCGACAGCAACGCCAGTAGTGGTAAGGGACCGCGGCCGGGCTCCGACCTTCTGGCTGCCCGCCCCCACGCTCAACGCGAGCGTGGGGGCCAGCCTCGGGAGCGATGGCGAGCCACTTTCGATCCAATCCGCAGGCCGCCGCCGCTTACGATTTCTGAGGCTGCTATCGCGCAATATCGATCCCCGACCCGACCCGAGCCGCGCCGCCCGCTCGCTTCGCGTGACCGCTTCCACCTCGCTACCATTCGGGCATGACCCCTGACGCCACAACCAGCTTGCGCAGCCAGGTCCGCGCGGCACTCGAAGCCGCATGGACGCGCGCCCAGGCCGAGCTGCCCGCGCCAACGGAACCGCAGGACGGGCCGATCACGATCGAGCGCCCGGCCGACGCAAGCAGGGGCGACTACGCGAGCAATGTCGCCCTCAAGCTGGCCAAGCCCTACCGTCGCGCGCCCCTTCAGCTCGCCCAGGCCATCGCGGCACATGTCGTCACGACGGCCACGGACCCTGCCTCCCCGATCGCCGCCGTCGAAGTGGCGCCGCCCGGCTTCCTCAACATCCGCCTGGCCGACCACGCCCTGGCCGCCACCGCGGCCGGTATCCTCCGCGATCCAACAACCTGGGGCCACGTAACCGCCGCGCACCTCGAGCACGTCAACGTCGAGTTCGTCTCGGCAAACCCGACCGGACCGCTCCACATCGGCAACGCCCGCGGCGCCTTTACGGGCGATCTCCTGTGCCGCGTGATGACGGCGGCGGGGCACAAGGTCGCGCGCGAGTACTACTTCAACGACTTTGGCAGCCAGGTCAAGAACCTCGGGGCGTCGGTCGTAGCCATCCGCGAAGGCTGCGAGATCCCGGAAGACGGCTACCACGGCGACTACGTCTACGACATGGCCCGCGATCTCCCGGCCGAGGTGCTGGCGACTGCCGAGAACTCGGGCGAGGGCGCCGACTGGGCGGTCGGTCGCTGGGCCTCCGAGCAGGTGCGCGCCGGCATCGAAGCCAGCCTCGAGCACCTGGGCTGCCATTTCGACGTCTGGCGCTCCGAGAGCACGCTCCACAACGACGGCTGGGTCAAGCAGGCGGTCGAACGGTTGCGGGCCGCCGGCGACGTGTACGAGGAGGACGGCGCGGTCGTCTTCCGATCGACCCGGTACGGCGACGACAAGGACCGCGTCATCCTCCGCTCAACCGGCGACGCTGCACCCACATACTTTGCCGCGGACATCGGCTACCTCGTCGAGAAGTTCAGCCGCGGCTTCGACCGCATCGTCTTCATCTGGGGCGAGGACCACCACGGCTATGTCGCCCGGGTCAAGGCCGCGGCGCAGTCGCTCGGCTTCGACCGCGACCAGGTCCAGATGATCCTGACCGCCTGGGTTCGCTTCGTTCGGGACGGCAAGGAGATCCCGATGTCCAAGCGGACCGGCGAGTTCATCACCCTCGATGAGCTGCTCGGGGAGATCGGCGTGGACGCGGCTCGATGGTTCTTCGCCTCACGCGCCGCTTCGAGCGGCATCGACTTCGACATCGAGCTGGCGAAGAAGCAGTCGAGCGAGAACCCCGTCTACTACGTCCAGTACGCCCACGCCCGGATCGCCTCGATACTGCGCAAGGCGGCCGACTCGGGGATGGCCGCACCGCCGCCCGACGACCCACGCCTCCTGAGCCTTCTGACGTCGATCCTGCCAGGCGCGCCGGAGGCGAGCCTGGTGCGCCAGATCGCGCGCCTGCCCGAGGTCGTCGAGGACGCGGCCGCGAGCGAGGAGACGCACGGCATCACCGCCTACGCCACGGAACTCGCCACGACGTTCCACGCCTTCTACCGCGATGCCCGCGTCATCGACGAGGCCGAGCCGGATCGGTCCGCGGGGCGTCTCGCGCTGGTCGCCGCCGCCAGGACGACGCTCGCCAACGCCCTCGGCCTGCTGGGGATCTCCGCGCCGGAGACGATGTAGCCGGACAGGGACCGTGGCCTGACGCGATCAGAGCGGCGGCCGGCAGGGCGCGAAGGCCTCCAGAGCGGTCACGTTCGAGGCGACATAAACCGCGGCCTCGTTCCCCGCCGAGCACACGACAGCCGGCCCCGCCAGTTGGCCGGTGTGCGGCGTCGCGGCATTCTGGAAGGCCAACCGGCCGTCGACGGTACGCCAGGCCGTCTCGACAACGACCGCCCAGGCGCCGTTCGGGCCCTCGTACAGCCCCACGCGGTCGCCGGCCCACGTGCTCGCAGCCGACTGCGCCGCGGCCGTCTCCGCGCTCGTCGGCTTCTGCCCTTCCAGCCAGATCCCCAGCTGGAACTCGCCCAGCGTGTCCTGCATCGTCAGCTTCCAGCCACTCCCAAGCGAGGCGGGCACGGGCGGCACGGACAGGGCCACGGGCTTGACGCCAGTGGCGTACAGGTCGGGATGGAGAATCTGCGAGGTCGAATCGGGCGGGTTCGAGTACAACCTGTCGACCGCGGCCCAGCCGCCCGAGTTGTAAATCCCCTGGACGAAAGCCAGACCCTGCTCGTATGGGAAGGTCAGCGTCTGCTGAAGGATTTCGGGCGCGTTTGCGAGCTGGTCGGCGCCGGGCCCGCTGAGCGACTCGCCGGCGATCTGGAGCAACTCGAGCATGGACAGGTTCTGCGCAGACCACAGGGTCATCAGCAGCGTGGCGTCGCCTTCGGGCAGAGCGGTTCGCGCAAGGTCGCGATCGCCCTGGTCTGGCGTGTCGATGGCCAGCTTGTCGAGCCCGAAGTTCTGGTCCTGCAGGGCGTGCGTGTATTCATGCGAGAAGGTCAGCTTCTCCGTCGGCCCGACACCGCCCGACTGCGAGAGCACGTACAACCCCTTCGAGACCGGATCGTAGAACCCGACTACCTGGCCGGCCTCAAGGTCGAGCTCCATCTGCTCGAGCGACGATCCGGCGGCAATGAGCCCAAGATCGGCGAAGAGGCGGCTCTCATTGGCCAGGGCGGCGTGATCCGTCTGTTCGGCGGTCGCCTTCGTCAGCCAATCGCGAACGCCTTGCGAGTCGAGCAACACAGGCGTTACGGTCGAGGTTGGGCGCAGCTCGCGCAGGGCCTCGACCTGGCGCTCGATCGTCGCGTAGACCGCCTGGTCTGATTGGCCCGTCGAGACAGCGGCCGACGGCGCTGCAGTGGACTGCGCAGTGGCGGCCGAGGCCGCCACGGACGGCGCGACGGTGTTCGCCGTGGACCCGCAAGCGGCGACGACGAGGGCGAGACTGAGGAGGAGCGCCACTGTCGAACGGCGCGCGCGGCGTGGCTGCATGAGATCATTCTGCCAGCGACGCCAAGGCACGGGCACATACCCCGCTCTCCCGGCCCGCGTCCGCCGGGTGGCGCTTGAGGCCGTTGGGCGGATCCCAACTAGCGACAGTGGCCCGGAAGCGGCCACTCGGCTTGCCGACTCGTCGGCGGAAGCGATCCGGATCACTATGTTGCGATATCTTAACGCACCAGCGTGCTCCGCTTTCACGTAGGGCGGCTACCTTTCTAGACGTACACGAGACGGAAGAGAAAAGATCCATCCTCCCTCCCTCCGACCGGAGGTGCCGATTGGGCAGGCGCCTCCGGTCCTCCTTTTTCCGGCACGTTTCGGCTCCTCCCGGAAAGCTCAAGGGATTAGCTCCGGTTGCTGAGCCGCCGATGAGCGGGCGATGAGCGGCCGATCGGCGACCTGTGCAAGAATCCCCGCATGGAGCTCACCTGGTTCGGGCGGACTTGCGTCCGCATGCGCGGCAAGGACGCGGTCGTTGTGGCCGACGCCTATCAAGCGGTCGTGGGGCCAACGGGTCGCGGCATCACCGGCGACATCGTGACCTACAGCCATCCCGACGACTCCCCGCTTCCAAGAGCCAAGGGTCGGTCGTCGCGCGACGGCTCTACGCTGCTGCCCAGCAGCCTGGAGGAGGCCTTCTGCCTCGATGGCCCGGGCGAGTACGAGGTCAAGGATGTCCTCATCACCGGCATTCGGACCTTCCGAGACGATCGTCGGGGAAACGAGCGCGGGCGCAACGTCGCCTTCGTCGTCGAGCTCGACGGGGTCCACGTCATCCACCTCGGCGACATCGGCCATCTACTGACGGAGGACAAGCTGACCGACATCGGTCCCGTCGACGTTGCCTGCATCGGCGTTGGGGGCGCCTTCCCGGCCAACAAGGCTGCCGAGCTTGTGGCGCAGCTGGACGCGAAGGTCGTCGTGCCGATGCCGGTCTGTGAAGACGAGGAGGCATCCGAGGCCCTCGCCAAGTTCTTCCATGAGATGGGCGTTTCGACGCCGCCGGCGCCTCAATCCAAGCTGGTGCTCATGCCGTCGTCGGTGCCCACCGAGCTCACGACGGTGCTGCTGGAGCCGCGCGGCAAGATCTAGGCGCCCTGCCTAGTTGCGCTCGAAGACCGTCCTGCCGCGCTTGATCACGGCCCGAACGTTGGAGGCGCCGAGCCAGTAAGCGATCTGCGTCACATTCGGCACGTTCCAGACGACGAGGTCGGCCTGCTTGCCGGCCTCGATCGAGCCGATCTCCGCGCCGAGTCCCACCGAATGCGCAGCGTTGACGGTCACCGCGACCAGCGCCTCCGATGGGGTGAGACCCATCTCCAGGCAGGCGATCGACATGACCAGCGGCAGGCTGAGCGTGGGGCTCGTGCCGGGGTTGAGGTCCGTCGCCAGCGCCACCGGAATGCCCGCGTCGATCAGTCGACGGGCAGGCGCGAAGTGATGCCTGCCAAGGAACCAGCTCGTGGCCGGCAGAAGCGTCGCCACGACCGGGCGCGCGCCCGGAGCGGCACGTGCCAGCGCCTCGATGCCCGCCTCGGAGGGGGCCGAGAGGTGGTCGACCGACGTGCAGCCCAGCTCCGCGGCCAACTCTGCCCCGCCTGACGGTGCCAGCTCGTCGGCATGGATGCGCGACCTGAGGGCGTGCCCCGCCGCGGCGTTGAGAATCCGGGCCGTCTGATCGGGGCTGAAGACGCCGGTCTCGCAGAAGACGTCGCAAAAGCGGGCAATCCCTTGTGCCGCGACGAGAGGGAGCTGCTCGTCAATGATGCTCGCCACGTACGCGTCGGTTCCGTCAGGGCGGTCGCGGTACTCGCCCGGGATCGCATGAGCCCCCAGGTACGTGGGCACGAGCTCTACCGGACCCTCGCGATCGAGTCTCCTGATGATGTCTAGCAGACCTAGTTCCGTCGGGACGTCCAGCCCGTAGCCGGACTTGGCCTCGGCCGTGGTCGTGCCGTTGGCGAGCATCGTCGAGAGGCGGCGGCGGGCCCCGATCAGTAGCTCGTCGTCGGAGGCGGCGCGGGTTGCGGCGACGGTGGACAGGATCCCGCCACCGGCTTGCAGGATCTCCAGGTAGCCGGCCCCGGCCGATCGCATCCGCCACTCGGCTTCGCGCGTCCCGCCGAAGACGAGGTGGGTGTGAGCGTCGATCAGCCCGGGCGTGACGAGGCCGCCGGCCGCGTCGATCCGATCGAACGATTCAAGGGCGTGCCCGGCGGCCACGATCTGGCGGTGGACGTCTGCTGCCAGCCCGACGGCGAGGATTCGACCGTCCCACGCGGCGACCGCCAGCGGACCGCCGCTGAGTTCGGCCGCGTCTCCCTGGTCGGAGCCACGCCGCAAGGGGCCTGCGACGGTGGCGATCGACGCCGCTCCCTCCACGAGCAGACCGCGGCCGGGCCCGCGTGCCTCGTTCACCGGGTCACGCTCCACGCGCGGCTTCGAGGCGCAGTTCGAGCGCCTGGAGCGGGGAGAAGTCGCGCAGCTTGAGGAAGGCCGCCGCACCGGCGAGCCGCTCCGTCTGAGGCAGTCGCGCGGAGACACCGGCGTGGTCGGCAACGTCTAGAAGAGCACCCAGCGGCGCCAGCCCGATCAGCTCGGATTCGGCCAGATGGACTCCCTCCTCGGCTGCCTCCGATCGGACGACCTCCCACACGAGCCAGATCGGCGTCGTCCGGTAGTCGAGCAGGTTCATCGATACTTGAGCCCGTTCGAGCTCGTCGATCCAGAAACCGTTCGCCTGGACGCGTGGCAGACCACCGCTCGACTCGCGGATCCGCCGCGCGATCTTCTTTGCGAGCTCGAGGTCCCGGCTCTCGAGGTTGATGTTGTACGCGATAAGGAACGGCCTCGCGCCGACGGCCATTGCTCCGGCGCTGGCGTGCACGGCGGCCGGTCCGAAGTCTGGCTCGCGGCCGGGTTCGGCGATCCCTGCCTTGAGGCCTTCGTACTGGCCCCGCCTGACGACGGCCAGACGCTGCCTCGACGGCGAACTTGCCGCCTCGCCGTAGAGATAGACGGGGATCGCAAACCGTTCGGCGACGCGCGCTCCAAAGGCCCGAGCGAGCTCGATGCAGTCGGCCATGGTTGCCCCTGCGAGCGGCACGAACGGGACGACGTCGACGGCGCCTATGCGGGGGTGCTCGCCCGAGTGGCGCTCCATATCGATCTGGGCGACCGCAACCGCAACGGTGCGCTCCAGGGCCTCGAGGATCGGCGCCGGCTCGCCGGCGAGGGTCAGGACGCTGCGGTTGTGGCTCGCGTCGCTCGTCCGATCGAGCAGGAAGGCGCCCGGGACGCTCTCGACGGCGGCGGCCAGCTTGTCCACGACCTCGATTCGCCGGCCTTCGCTGAAGTTGGGAACGGACTCGACCAGCTTGGCCACACTGCCTCCGTTGGACCTGCAAATGCCGCCGCAAGGCGATGACCCGGCCGGGCCCGGCCACCGGTAGTACCCCGCCGCCGGCTACGAAAGTCACTACCCATGAGGCGCGCCGACCGTATCGTGGCACACCGACAATGCGACGGGTCGCTTAATGCCCGATTTATCGGCGGCCGATAGGATGCCGCGCGATGAAAGGACGGGCATGATAGGCATCTCGAAGCCAACGCTCTGGCGGCACCGCGACTTCGTCAAGATCTGGTCGGCCGCGACCGTCTCGATCCTCGGCAGCCAGGTAACGATCATCGCCGTGCCGTTCATCGCCCTGACGATGCTCGGCGCCAGCGTATTCCAGGTCTCTCTGCTGACGGCAGTCGAGATGCTGCCCTTCCTCCTCTTCACGTTGCCGGCGGGGGCGTGGCTCGACCGCGTGCGGCGCCGGCCGGTCCTGGTGGCCGCGGACATCGGCCGCGGCGTGGTGCTGATGTCGATCCCAGTGGCCTACGTCTTACACACGCTCACGATGGGGCAGCTGTACGTGGTCGCCTTCGTGACCGGCACCCTGACGGCCCTCTTCGACGTGGCCGACCAGTCGTACCTGCCGGCCATCCTGGACCGCGACGATCTTGTCGACGGCAACGCCCACCTGCAGGTCAGCTACTCGGTGGCCCAGATCGGCGGTCCCACGCTCGGCGGCAACCTGATCGCGATCATTGCCGCGCCCATCGCCATAACCGTCGATGCGATCAGCTTCTTCGTGTCCGGTGGGTTCATCAGTTCCATCCGCCGGCGTGAGGAGGCACCGAAGCGTCGTCTGGACGAATCCGGGCTGCCGACGTCGATGCGGGCCGAGATTGCCCAGGGCCTGGAGTATGTCCTGGGCAACCGCTACCTGCGGCCGATCGCGGGTTGCACCGGCATCTCGAACCTGTTCGCGGCGGCGCTCTTCAGCGTCTTCCCGGTCCTGATCTGGCGGGACCTCAGGCTCCCACCGGCCTTCTTCGGGACCGTCATGGGCGTAGCCAGCGTGGGCTTCCTCGCGGGTGCGGCGCTGTCGAGCCGGCTGCCCGGCGCGATCGGCATCGGGCGGACGATAGCCATTTCGGCGAGCCTCGGAGCGCCAGCGTTCCTTCTTCTGACGCTGACGCCCGCGAGCCTGGACCTGGCTGCGGTGACACTCTTCGTCGGCTGGTTCGTGGCCGGCATGAGCCAGGTGATCTACAACGTCGCCCAGATCAGCCTCCGGCAGGCCATCACGCCGCCGGAGATGCAGAGCCGGATGAACGCCACCATGCGTTTCATCGTCTGGGGAACGATCCCGATCGGCTCCCTCATGGGCGGTGCCATGGCCACGATCCTGCCGGTGCGGGCAGCCCTGATATTCGCTGCCCTGGCATCGTTCGCGTCGGCCGTGCCGATCCTGCTGTCGCCGCTGCGATCGCTGCGCGAGATGCCGGCGTCGAGCGAAGACGCGGCCGCCGTCCCGGTCTTCGAGATGCCGGAGCCGGAGATGCAAGGCCTACAAACCGAGCCTCAACGAGCCGCCTGACCGATCGGCGGCGCCGAGATCCACGCCGCGTCCTGCGGCCCTATCGACCGGGATCCCGCCGCCAGCCGGCTCCCAGGTCCCAGGGACTGCCGTCGAGGCCCCGAGCCTCGAGCAGGCGCACCGCGCCAACCTGACCGCCGGTGAACGTGCCGATGCCGAGCCCGGCAGCGCCGCCGGCGAAGCCTTGCATCTCGGCAACGACGTTGCCGTGGAGCGGATAGGCGCCGCTGGCCAATTCCTCGGTGTCCAGGAGCGTGACAACCGGAATCAGCGACAGTTCCTCCGGTGGAGTCGGCGGCTCCCCGGGGGTGCCATCGCTGTAGAACGGCTGGATCGCCAGCGCACCGCTCTCCCACCGGAGCAGGTACTGGCCGAGCCTGTCGCCGATCACCTCGATTCCGTCCGGCGTCGCGATGACGGCGAAGTCGAGCATCTCGTCGTCCGAAACGAACCCCAGGACCGGCTGACGCAGCTCCTTCGCGGCGAGGGCCGAGGCGGCCAGCCAGGCGACCTGCTCGAACGCTTCGTCATCGGCCCCGAGCATCCGCAGGGCATCGACATAGGTAGCTGCCAGCGGTCGGGCGGCCCGCATGAGCCCGCGATCGCCGGGCTTGGGCACCGGTACGCCAAGGTCGACCAGCCACAGGCCGCAGCCCGGCAGCTCGAATAGCCTGTAGCCGTAGGCGCGCTCGAGCGCCGCCAGGCCGGCGAGATCGGGGGCGGTTCGGAAGAGCACGCCCTGGACGCGATACCCCAAACCTGTCTCCCCCTTCGCCGTCGAGGGCGACGGCCTACAACCTGTCTTCGCGGGCGCCGTCGATCATCGGGACGCGGACCCCACGCTCCCGTGCGACCTCGATTGCCCGTTCGTAGCCGGCGTCGGCGTGGCGAATCACGCCCATGCCCGGATCGGTCGTCAGTACGCGTTCCAGCTTCTGCGCCGCGAGGTCCGAGCCGTCGGCGACGACAACCATTCCGGCGTGTTGAGAGTACCCGATGCCGGTGCCTCCGCCGTGGTGAATGCTGACCCAGCTCGCCCCGGCCGAGGTGTTCACCAGCGCATTGAGGAGCGGCCAGTCGGCGATCGCGTCGGAGCCGTCGCGCATCGATTCGGTTTCGCGATTGGGCGAGGCGACCGAACCCGAGTCGAGGTGGTCTCGGCCGATGACGATCGGGGCGCTCACCGCGCCCGACCGAACCAGCTCGTTGAAGGCCAGCCCGGCCTTCGATCGCTCGCCGTAGCCAAGCCAGCAGATCCGAGCCGGCAACCCCTGGAAGGGCACGCGAGCCTCGGCCATCTCGATCCATCGCCGAAGCGATTCGTTTTCGGGGAAGAGCCCGAGGATGGCGCGGTCGGTGGCGAGTATGTCTTCCGGGTCGCCCGAGAGGGCCGCCCACCGGAACGGGCCCTTCCCCTCGCAGAAGAGCGGCCGGATGAACGCCGGCACGAAGCCCGGGAAGTCGAAGGCGTTGGTCACGCCGGCGTTCTGGGCCTGGGCGCGGATGTTGTTGCCGTAGTCGAAGGTCACGGCACCGGCGGAGCGGAGCGCGAGCATCGCCCGAACATGCTCGGCCATCGACGCCATGGAGCGGCGCACGTATTCGTCGGGGTCGTCGCGCCGCAGCTCCGCCGCCGCCGCCACCGAGACCCCCGCAGGCACGTAGCCATTCAGGGCGTCGTGGGCCGACGTCTGGTCCGTCACGACGTCGAACCGCTCGCCGCGCCGGACGAGCTCGGGCTCGACATCGGCTGCGTTTCCGACCAGCGCGATCGACTCGGCGCGTCCATCCCCGGCCGCGGCCCGCGCCCAGCGCAGCGCCTCGTCCAAGGAGTGTGTGAGCCGGTCGACGTAGCCGATCTCCAGTCGCCGCTTCGCCCGTGCCTCGTCGACCTCGACGACCAGCGCCACGCCCTCGTTCATCGTGACGGCGAGCGGCTGCGCACCGCCCATCCCGCCCAGCCCGGCGGTCAGGGTTACGCGGCCCTGCAGCGTCCCGCCGAAGTGCTGGCGCGCCAGCTCGGCAAAGGTCTCGTAGGTGCCCTGCAGGATTCCCTGCGTACCGATGTAGATCCACGAACCGGCTGTCATCTGGCCGTACATCGTCAGGCCGGCCCGCTCGAGCTCGCGGAACGTCTCCCAATTGGCCCACTTGCCGACCAGGTTGGAGTTGGCGATGAGCACCCGCGGCGCCCACTCGTGGGTCCGGAAGACGCCGACCGGCTTGCCCGACTGGACCAGCAGCGTCTCGTCGTTCTCGAGGCGGCGGAGCTCGCGGACGATCGCGTCGAATGCGTCCCAGCTGCGGGCCGCCCGACCGGTACCGCCGTACACGACGAGGTCGTCCGGGCGTTCGGCAACCTCAGGGTCGAGGTTGTTCATCAGCATCCGCAGCGCCGCTTCCTGCGCCCAGCCCTTGCAGGTGCGCTCCGGACCACGCGGGGCGCGAACGGTGCGGGGTCCTGCGTGGGACGGTGAGCCGGTATCGATCGCCATCGGAGGCCTCCGGAGAGACGGCCCGGACCCTGCCCGAGCGCTTGGTTCCAGTGTGCTCCGGTCGCGCCGCGGCGTCATCTCGGATTGGCTCGATCGGGGCGGCGGGCTCGCGCCCGAACCGCTAGTAGAGGGCCTGGATCAGCAGCCGACCGTAGTCGAGCGGACCGTCGCCGAACATCGACAGGACGACGCCATTGCCCAGAGAGACCGTGTAGACAAACAGGCCACCGACGCAGGTACCCTGGTCGACGGGATCCCAATCGCCGATCTGTATCTGGCTCGTGGTGGAGACGCCGCTCGCCTGCGAGCACGCTCCGGTGTCGTATTCGCTAACCCAGGCCGAATACGTGTCCGGGAACGTGTCCGAGTTCTGGATCTCGGGCCGGAAGTGGCCGATCGCGATCTCGAGCCAGTTGGCGTACCCCATCTGTCCTACCGACGCCGCCGCATAGCCATCGAACGTCTTGGCCAGGTCGGCGTTGTCCATGGCCGTGCCCTCGCTTGTGGCGTCCTCGACGATCGGCTGCGCGTGAACGAACGGCGGCAGCTTCCCGAGCAGGCTCGGGTCAACGTGGAGGCCGTACTGGCCGGTCGTCCCGCTGGGCCATGGCGTGGCCGCAAGCGGCACCGCAGTTTGTTGCAGCGTGGGCGTGGCGCCGACGCCGTTGCACGCCCCGAGCGCCGTGGACGCCACGAGGAGCGCGGCTCCGAAAGCCATGGCCGCGCGCCGGCTGCTGCGGCGGCCTAGGCGGCCTTCGTGGCCGCGGCCACGCCGGACCTCAGAGCTCACGACGCACCACCGGGTAGCGATCGTCGTCCACGGCCAACCGGAAGCCGGCGCGGATCCAGAACTCGGGTCTGGCCGCGGGCGTGGAGTTCTCCCTGGCTCGCGCCTCCGGATACGCCTCTACGGCGGCGAAGCCACGACCGGCGAGGTCGTCGCAGACCTCCGCCACGAGCCGCAGCGCGTAACCGCTCCGCCGAACCTCGGCCGTCGTCGCGATGCAGGTGATGACCGCCGGCAGCGGGGCGACGGGCAACTCCGCATAGAGCTCGCGCAGCCGCAGCGCGCGCGGGTACGCGGAGAGCGGCCCGAACTGGCAGTAAGCCTCAGCCTCACCGTCGACGAGCAGCAGCTTGGCGTAGCTGCCGAACACCCCAAGACCCCGGCCCAGGAGCTGGAGCTTGCGCGGCGCCTCGGCGTCGATCGACGGCCGGGGCGGGCGCTGGGGCGCGAACGGGTTTTCAGCTGGTGACTCCCCCAGGTCCTCGAGGAACGGGTTGCGGGCGGGCGCGGCCCCGGCGGCCGCGAAAGGGTTAGGTGCCGCCTTGGGAGCAGGCAGGAATGGGTTCGTCTCGGACCGTGACGCTGGCGCGAACGGGTTGCTCGAACGACCGGCGGCCGAACCCGCGGTCGAGCTCGACGCCGAACCCGCGGTCGAGCTCGACCCCGAACCCGCCGCGCCCGCATGAAGCCAGCTCGAGCGGCTCGCCCTGGAACCCCGATCCGCGTCCTCCCAGTAGTCGCAGGTGCGGTGATCGAACGAGGGGTCGGCACAGGGCGGGACCAGCCCGAAGCGAGCTTCGTCGGTGACGTCAACGATCTCGAGGCGTGCCATTGCCTGCCCACTTTACGGCAAGGAGCGAGAACGGCGCCGAGCGCACTCGGTCCCGCCTGATGCGGTCGCCGCCGCACGGCCCCTCGAGGGCTTTGTCCTACTCGCGCACGGCCCAGGCGATGCTCAAACCACCAACTCCCGCTACGACGGCAAATAGCAGAACGCCGCTCGCCGGAGCCGGCAGGTTTGCCCGAACCCCCAGCCACGCAACGATGAGGGCGAGAATCGGCCCGACGAACAGCTCCCAGCGATCACCCACCAGGAAGTCGTACCAGAAGCCGAAGAACGACCTGACGTATCTCATCTCAGCGCTCCGGGCTCGCGGCGGTCACGCGGCTCCGTCTGCCGCCGAGCCGAACCTGAACGAGGTAGATGCCCACGAACGCCAGTGCAACGTAGCCGGCGAGCAGCGCGGGAATCGTCGCGTCGCCGGCCGGCCAATCGATGCCTACGCCTTCGCCGGCCCAGAAGGTACCGAACCCGATCAGCATTATGCCGACCGCGAATTTGAGCCCGTTCTCCGGCACGGCAGCGAGTGGCCTGTGGACGAGGACAGCGATTCCCAGCACGAGTGCCCCGGCAACGGAGGCCCCGAGCACGGCCGGCCCAAGCATTCCGGCGGTCGCTCCAAAAGTGACCACGATGAAGGCGACTTCGAGACCCTCCAGCAGGACTCCCTTGGCGGCCACGGTGAAGCTGATCCAGTCCATGCCGGCCGCCGGGACGGGCGGCTCGGCCCGAAGCGCGGCGATCTCGAGTTGGTAGACGGCCGTCTCGTCGTGCTTCGCCCGGGCGCCACCCGCCCTGAGAACCGCCTTGGTGAGCCACTGCATGCCGTAGATGAGCAGGAACCCACCCACGACCAGGCGGACGACGCCGATTGGGACGAAGAGGACGATCGCGGTGCCGAAGACGGCAACGAGAAGCGTCAGGGCCACGAGCGCGGCCACGACGCCGATCAGCGTGGACCGCCACTGACGCGTCACGCCGACCGCCAGGACGATGGTGACGGCCTCGACGAACTCGACAGCCGAGGCGAGGAAGCTAGAAAGGACCGTGACCACGGCGAGGGAAGACATGCTAGCGAATGTTAACCGTTGCCGCGCCGGGGTCGCGTGGCGCAACTCCGTTCCCTCACGTGCGACCGCACCGCCTCGGGCGTTAGCCAAACGTTAACGTGGGACACGAACACCCGGCCGATGGGGCGATGGCCGGCACGCGGTCCCGTGATTGAGCCCTGCGGTCGTGCATGGCCGCCGTCCGCCTGTGAGGTGAAAATGCGGCCCCTCGACGTTCGGATCGAAGCCGCCCTCGGGACCTACGACGACGATTGTCGCTGGGACCTGATCGGCGGCATCCTGACCGAATGTCCCGACGACGTACTCGAGGCTGCCGCAAGCCTGCTCCACGGCGCGATGGAGCGCGGACGCACTCTTGGTGCAGACATCCTTGGCAGGCTGGCAGGGGTCGAGCCGAACGCGCGACCAGCCATTCAGGAGGCTCTGCTGACTGCTCTCGCGGTCGAGAAGGGCGCCTCGCCTCTAGCTTCCATCGTCGCGGCACTGGGTCATCTCGGCGACTCCGGCATGCTGGGGCTCGTCTTTCCCGTGGCCGACCATCCGAGCGCGGAGGTGAGGCTCGCAGTGGCCTTCGCCGTCGCCACGATCAGCCCCCAACCCCTGGCGCCGGAGGCACGCAGGGCGCTCATAACCCTCTCCCGAGACACCGACCCCGAGGTTCGCGACTGGGCCACGTTCGGGCTAGGGACACTCTCCGATGCCGACGGGCCTGACGTGAGGGCGGCGCTGCTGGCCCGCGCCGAGGACGCGCACCGCGAGGCCCGAGCAGAGGCACTTTTCGGCCTGGCGGTACGCCACGACCCTCGCGCCGTCCCACATCTCATTCGGGCGCTCGAGTCGCCGCTCGTCGGCGGGCTCGAGGTCGACGCCGCCGCGGCCGCAGCAGACCCCCGGCTTCTGCCGGCTCTCTGGGCGCTTCAGCATGCCGGTGCCGCCGACGAGGTGAGGCTGCGGCGAGCCATCGACCGCTGCTCCGGCCGATAGCGACCCGCACTGGTCTCCTGACCAGGCGCGGGTCGCTATCGGCCGCCCCTGCAGGCGCTCGGCGGTGGCACCTAGCCGGCAAGCTCGACGAGAGCGCCGTCCCTGACAAGCCGGACCGCCGATTCGATGTCGCTGCCCTGGAGCCGATCGCGGTCCAGATGCGGGACGACGGACCTGATCCGGCGATGCGCTTCCTCCACCCCGACGCCCGGCCGGACCTTGGCTCCCTCGGCGGCGACTTTATCAAGCCTGAAGTCGAGGGCCTGGGCGGCGACGAGCAGCTCCAGGGCGACGATCCGCTGGACGTTGGTGAGAACGGCCATTGCGTGCCGGGCCGCGATCGAGCCCATGGAGACATGGTCTTCCTGATTGGCCGAAGTGGGGATTGAGTCCGCGCTGGCCGGGTGGGCCAGGACCTTGTTCTCGGAGGCCAGGGCGGCGGCAGTGTACTGGAGGAGCATCATGCCGGACTCGAGCCCGCTGCCCGATGAGAGAAACGGCGGCAGCCCGCCGTTTAGACGCGAGTCGATCATCAGCGCGACGCGCCGCTCCGATATCGAACCCAGCTCGGAGATGGCCAGCTTGGCAAAGTCGAGGGCGATGGCGATTGGCTCACCGTGGAAGTTGCCACCACTGATCACGAGCCCGCCGCCTGTTGCCGCGGCGGTGGCGTCGGCCACGCCGCCGCCCTGCGGGAAGACGAGCGGATTGTCTGTCGCCGAATTCAACTCCACGTCCAGGACTCCGCACAGGTAGTCGATGGCGTCGCGAACGGCGCCGTGGACCTGCGGCACGCAGCGGAGCGAGTAGGGATCCTGGACCCTGTGCGACGAAGCGTGGTGGCTGGTCATGAGAGTCGATTCGCGCAACAGCCAGCGCAGCTCGGCCGCGACGGCGATCTGGCCAGGGTGTGGTCTGGCCAGCTGGTAAGCCGCCGCGTAGGCGACGTCAGTGCCGAGCAACGCCTCGCAGCTCATGGCCGCCGCAACGCTGGCGGTTCGGGCGAGGCGCTGGGCATCCGCGGCCACGAGCGCACCGATGGCGCTCATCATCTGGGTCCCGTTCAGGAGGGCGAGGCCCTCCTTGGCCTGGAGCTCCAGCGGTTGGAGCTTCGCAGCGGCCAGCGCCTCAGACGCGGCGATCACCCGTCCGCCGACCTCGACGTGCCCCCTCCCGGTGAGAGGCAGCGCGAGGTGGGCCAGCGGCGCGAGGTCCCCTGACGCGCCAACGGATCCCTGCGACGGCACGATCGGATGGATGCCGAGGCGCAGCAGGTCGCAGATACGGTCGATCACGACGGCCCGGCAGCCCGAGTGGCCGAGGGCGAGGGTGTTGGCGCGCAGCAGGAGCATCGCCCGAACCACGTCCCGCGGCAACGGCTCGCCCACGCCGACGGCATGCGAGACGAGGAGGTTCTCCTGCAGCCGAGCCGAGTCGGCCGGATCGATGAAGGTCGTGGCCAGATCGCCGAAGCCTGTCGTCACGCCATACACGATCTCGCCCGCGGCAACCAGACGCTCGATCACGGAGCGCGCTTCCTCTACCCGAGCCCGCGCCTCCGCCCCGAGCGAAACCCCGCGACCACCGCGCGCGACCATCTCGACGTCCGCAATCGAGAGGTCGGCGCCGGTCAGCACTATCTCCGCCTCGGCGGGGAGTGGCTGGCGAAGCGAGTGCGACTCGGGCAGATGCCGGTGTGGTCCGAAGTCGGGGGATCGAGGCGTGTCGCTCACGCCGATGAGAATAGCCCTCCCTCGGCTCCGAGGTGGGAGCGCGCTCGGCACCGCGTGTGCTTTGCCCTGCGCCCACAACCGGCCCGGTCCGCGCGCCACTGGCTGGCGTCGGTAAGACGCCCGCACGCCCGCTCGGGTATCCTGCGGAGGACCTGCGGCGCCCGTCGCCGTCTGCAGCGTCCTCCATCCACAAGCGAGGCCTTGGTGCTCAGCTTCATCGACACCGGAATAATCCCGTTCCTCCACGACCTCTACGCAGCGGTCGGCTACCTGGGCGTCTTCTTCGCCATGGTCGTCGAGTCGACCCTGCTGCCGCTTCCGTCCGAGCTGATCCTGCCCTTTGCGGGCTTCCTGATCAGCGACCACAGCATCGAGCCCCTGACCCACAGCCAGTGGAGCTTCTGGATCGTCGTCGTCGTAGGCGTCGCCGCCAACACCACGGGCTCGCTTTTCGGATACGCGCTCGGGGCCAGGCTCGGCCGGCCGTTCCTCGATCGATGGGGCCGTCTGCTGCTCATTCGTCCGCATGAGGTCGAGCAGGCGGAGCGTTTCTTCGACCGCTGGGGTTCGCCGACCGCGTTCATCAGCCGTCTACTGCCCGGCATCCGATCGGTCATCAGCTTCATCGCCGGCGTATCCCACATGCCGATCGGCCGCTTTGCCGTCTATTCGACCCTCGGCGCAATCCCGTGGACGATCGCGCTCGTCTACGCCGGCACCGTCCTGGGCTCCAACTGGACCCAGATCCGGGACACTCTCAAGCCGTTTGACAATCTCATCCTGGTCGCCTGTCTCGCTGCCGTCGTCGCCTTCGTCTGGTGGCGGCTCGGTCATCCGGGCTGGCGCAACGACAGTGCGGAGGCGTAGTCTGGGTGCGTCAGGCCCCGATTTCGAGGGGCTCACACTCGGGCTCAGGGGTCGCGGAGCACGGTCGGACCATGTGGTGGCAGACTTAGGTTGTGGCCGGGAGGCGTACCGAGGCCGCGAATTGCAGGGAACGCTGATGCGCAGTAGTCCTACTCGCGTCCAGTTGCAGGCGCTGAGCATCTACCAAGACGACCGGCGGATTCGCACCGCCGCCTCCGGAAGCTGATGAGTTCGCTTCGAGACGGGCAGAAGCCGCTTCGCGGCGCAGCGTCTGCGGAATCTCAGTCGCGGCCGATGGCCCACCCCGATCCCAAGCTGGCTCAGTCGAGCCGGCGCATGGCGCATCCGGTTCATCGCAACCCTGTTTCGTCGCTCACCGCCCGCTTGATGGAGCTCCTGCCGAACACAAGGGATCCCGGGATCTACGGAGCCGTGGCCCGGTTCTTCAGCCGGCTGAAGCCGAGGGAGCAGAGGCGCCGCGAGCTCGTGGCCGTGCTCGCCCTGCTGGTGGCTGCCGCCGCCGTATCGGCCAGCATGCCGGGCGGCTGGGCCGAGTCGGCTACGTCGAGCCCCTCGGCCGGCCTGGCCGCGAACGTCGTGTCGGCCGATACCGCCACGGCGGCCCCGACGGCCGATGGAACATGGTGGCCCGCCCCGACGGTATATTCCGTGTCTACTCTTCCGCCGCCGCCCGTGAGCCCGACGCTGCCGCCCACACCCAAGCCAACCCCGGTGCCAACCAAGAAGCCCGCCGCCAAGGTATACACGTTCGTCGCCCTCGGGGACTCGCTGACGGCATGGCCTTCCGATGCGCCGTGGCCCAGCCGCCTCGACGCGGAGGACGCCAACCTCACTCTGGTCAACAACGCCGGCGTGCCTGGCGACCTTACGGGTGACATGCTGGCGCGACTCAACAGCGACGTCTTCGCCTACAAACCCGAGGTGCTGTTCATCATGGGCGGCACCAACGACCTGGGCCATAACGTCAGCCAGGCAACCACGATCGCAAACCTGAAGGCGATAATCGTGGCGGCCAACGCGAGGGGGATACGCATCGACCTCATGACGATCCCACCGGACGCCTATCCCGATATGGCCGCAAAGATCGACTCCCTCAACGCGGCGATCGTTCAGCTCGGCAACAGATACAAGCTAGTCGTGATCGACATCAACACCCCCCTCTCCACCTCGACGGGTGTGTACGTGCCGAAGTACACCAGCGATGGGCTCCACTTCAGCGAGCTTGGGGCGCAGGTCGTCGCCAACGCGATCTACAACCGGATCCACCGGTACGGCTTCTAGGCCGGAGCAGGCTCCGACTCACGGCCTCCGACGAACGGCAGCACGGCCGCCGGCGAAAGGCCCCGGCACGACGCTAACCCCAGGACGCCTCACCGGTAGCCCGCAGGTGCCCGATGTCGTTGGCCAGAACTAGCTGGGCGCCGGCGGGTGTGTCGCCGCGCTCGTAGCGCAGCACCGTCAGATTCGTTCGGTCCTGTAGGAATCGACGCTGGTAGTCACGAACCGGCACGCCCAGCGCCACGCACATGAGGATTCGATTGAAGGTGCCGTGGGCAACCACCAGTACGCGCCGCTCGCCCTCGGCTTCCGCCTGCGTTTCGGAGACGCGACCGCGCGATCCGCCCGGATCCGGGGAGCTGTGGGCACTCGATGCCACGTTCGGAGCGCGAAGCTCGGCCTCGAGCAGATCTTCCAGGAAGCCGGCCGCCCTGGCGGCAACGTCGTTACCGCACTCACCGCCGGGAGAGTGGGTCGCCGCCGGATCGTCCTCCCAGCGCCTGCGGAGCTCGGGATCGCGAGCTTCCATCTCGGCGTAGCTCAGCCCCTCCCAGCGCCCGTAGTCGAGCTCGCGCAGCCGCTCCTCGACCTCCACGGGTCGCCCGGTCGCGATCACCTGGGCCGTTTCGAGAGCCCGTAGCATCGGGCTGGCGATGATCCTGTCGATCCGAACTCCGGCCAGCCTGTGCGCCAGCGCCTCTGCCTGAACCCGTCCTTCGGGCGCCAGCGGCACGTCGAGCTGGCCGCCGAGCATTGCGTCGCCGGCGGGGGTCATGCCGTGGCGAGTCAGCAGGAGCGTCAGCATGGGTAGAGTCTATTGGGTCAGGCGCGGGCGCTCCACGACCGCTAGAAGAGGCCCACGATGTTGCCGTCGGCGTCGATGTCGATCGATTCGCCGGCAGGATGCGATGGCAGCCCGGGCATCGTGCGCATCTCGCCGAGGAGCGGCGTCACGAAGCCCGCTCCGGCGGAGAGACGGACCTCGCGGATGGGGACGCGGAAGCCGGTGGGCCGGCCCTTCAACAACGGGTCGTGGCTGAGCGAGAGGTGCGTCTTGGCCATGCACACCGGCAGGGTCCCGAACCCAAGCTCCTCGTACAGCTTGAGCGCCTTCGTCGCCGCCGGCAGCTCGTCCACGCCGCGGGCGCCGTAGATGCGGACCGCCACGGTCTCGATCTTCTCACGCAACGGTAGGTCGTCCGGGTAGAGCAGCCGGAAGTCCGGCGCCCCCTCCTCCGCCGCCGACCAGACGGCATGGGCCAGATCTTCCGCGCCCGCGCCCCCTTCGGCGAAGTGGCGGCTCACCACGACGTCGCGCGCCCCCGCGGCCAGAGCTACTTCCCGGATTGCGGCGACCTCCGCCTCGGTGTCCCCGGGGTAGTTGTTGACCGCCACCACCACCGGTACGTTGAAGTGGCGCACGTTCTCGATCTGGGCGGCAAGATTGTCCGAGCCCCTCCGCACGGCGTCGACGTTCTCCTCCGCCAGCGCAGGGTCGAGCGGCCTGCCGGCCACGATCCGGCCGACGCCGCCGTGCATCTTGAGCGCCCGAACCGTCGCCACCATGACCGCGGCGTCCGGCCGCAACCCGCTCTGGCGGCACTTGATGTCGAAGAACTTCTCGGCGCCCATGTCGGCCCCGAAGCCGGCCTCGGTGCAGGCGATCTCGCACGTCGCCAGGGCCAGCCGGTCGGCGAGGACGCTGTTGTTGCCGTGGGCGATGTTCGCGAACGGGCCGCAATGGACGAAGGCCGGGCCACCTTCGAGGGTCTGGAGCAGGTTCGGCTTGATGGCGTCGAGCAGCAAGACGGTCATCGAGCCGGCGCATTTGAGGTCCTCGGCGGTGATGCGCCGTCCGTCGAATGTCGTGGCCACGACCATCCGCCCGAGCCGGACCCGGAGGTCTTGCAGGCTCGACGCCAGCGCCAGCACGGCCATGACCTCCGAGGCGACCGTTATCTGCCACTCGGTCTCGCGCGGGTAGCCGTTCTCACGGCCGCCCAAACCGATAATCGCTTTTCGGACGGCCCGGTCGGAGATGTCGACAACCCTCGGCCAGAGCACGCCCAGAGGGTCGATTCCGAGCGGATTACTGTGCGTCAGCGAGTTGTCGACGAAGGCGGCTAGCAGGTTGTGGGCCGCGCCGACGGCGTGGTTATCGCCGGTCAGGTGGAGGTTGAAGTCCTCCATTGGGATCACCTGGCTGTAGCCGCCACCCGCCGCCCCGCCCTTGATCCCGAAGACCGGGCCGAGCGACGGCTGGCGGATGCAGACCGCGGCGCGATGGCCGATCCGGTTGAGCCCCTGGACCAACCCGATGGTGGTGGTCGTCTTGCCTTCGCCGAGCGGCGTGGGCGTGATCGCAGTGACGACGACGTACTTGCCACGGCGCCCCGCGGCGGCCGCCTCGGCCTCGAGTCGGGTAATGCCCTCGAGTCGGACCTTGGCTTTGTACGGTCCGTACAACTCGACCTCGTCGTCGTGGAGCCCGAGCTCTCGCGCCAGGTCGATGATCGGCCTCGGGGTCACCGAGCGGGCGATCTCCAGGCTCGACGGCATTGGTGCGGCGGCACTCATGGCGTCGCGCCGGCTTCGGCGCGTCCGGCAGCCCGCTCCGCCTGGTCCGTTGCGGCAACGAGCAAGTGGCTCAGCAGCAGGGCGTTGGTGAGCGGCCCCACGCCGCCCGGGACCGGCGTGATCGCCGAGACGACGCCCTTGGCTGATTCGAAGTCCACGTCACCGACGAGCCGATCGCCGACTACGTTGATGCCGACGTCCACGACCACGACCCCCGGAGAAAGCATCTCGCCCGTAACAAGACCCGGCTTGCCGACTGCCACGACCAGGATCTCCGCGTCGCGCGTATGGTGGCCGAGATCGCGGGTCTTCGAGTGGAGGACCGTTACCGTGCCGTGTTCGCGCATCAGGAGCAAGGCGGCCGGCTTGCCGACCACGTTCGACCGCCCGACCACGACCACGCGCTTGCCGGAGATCTCGATGCCGGACCGCTTGAGGATCTCGACGGCGGCCTGGGCCGTCGCCGGCAGGAAGCCGTCGTAGCCGAGCGCGAGCAGACCGGCGTTGCGGGGATGGATGCCGTCGATGTCCTTGGCGGGATCGATCGAGTCGATGACCGTGCGCAATGGAATGTGGCGCGGGAGCGGCATCTGGACGATGATCCCCGCCACGGATGGGTCGGCGTTGAGTTCCTCGATCTCGTCGCAAAGCGCGCCGGGCGTCACCTCCGAGCCGATCTCGACGAGCCGCCCCTCGACGCCGACCTTCTCGCAGGTGCGCAGGATCTGCTGCAGATAGACGGCCGAAGGGGCGTCGGCGCCGACGAGCACGACCGCTAGGGTAGGCGCATAGCCCCACCGATCCTTGAACCTGGCGAAGTCCTCGGTCAGCCCGGCGCGGATCCCCGAGGCGATCGGGCTGCCGGTAAGGAGACGCGGGCCGGCGACCCCCGCCGCCGTTCCATCCCGGTCGTCGCTCACGCCGGCTCCGGCTCGCGCGACTGCCCCGACAGGACGACCTCGCGTGTCCGGGCGACGGCCGCGGCGATGCCGTGGAGGGCATGGTCGACCCGCCAGCGCATCGAGTCGGCATATTGCTCGTCGCCGGTGGACGGCAGGTTGATCAGCACGTTCTCGGCCGCGCCCCGAGCCGCGGCTTCGCCGAGCAGCGCGGCGACCAGGACGTCGCTCGCGGCATTGACGTTGCTGCGTCCGGCGAGCGATTCGGCGGCCGTCGCGAGTCGGGCGCACGCCTTGACGCACTCGAACGGGACTTCAGAGGCCGCTCGTGCCGCCGATTGGATGGCCGACTGGCGAGCGTGCTGCTGCTCCTCGGTCTCGCGCGGCAACTTCAGTGCGACCGCGTAGCCGGCGTACGCATCGGCATCGCGGCTCGCAAGCTCCAAGAACTCGGCTGCCAGCTCATGCCCAACGGCCTCACACTTGGCGTGAGTCGTCGCGTATGCGGCGTACTTGGGACGCCCGATAGAAAGCGCCGCGACCATTGAGATGAGCGAGGCACCCAGGGCTGCTGCCACGGCCGAAGCCGCTCCGCCTCCGGGCACGGGCTCGGCCGACGAAAGGCGCTCGACGAACTCGCCGACCGTCAGTTTCGAGAATGAGTCGTTGCCGCTCGAATCGTCCATGGACAGATTGTATGAACCGTTGGCGGATGGCGTTCGATCCGGCCGGCGGTCGGGCAATACCGACCAGCGCGACGCCCGCGGATACGGCTGACCGGCGTTCGACTCGGAAGCCATCCTGCGTTCATGAACCTGATACCCGAAACCATCCGAACGGTAATGGCCGAACTGAAGGCTCGCGACGCCGAGGATCGGTCGGACGGCACGCCCCACGAGGCTCGCCTGCGGGCTATCTCACCGGAGGTGGGCCAGTTTCTCCTGACCCTGGCGATATCGATCGGGGCGACGACCATCGTTGAAGTAGGCACGAGCGGCGGCTACTCCACTCTATGGCTGGCGATCGCCGCCTCGAAGACCGGCGGGCGTGTGATCACGTTCGAGAACGATGCGGCCAAGGCTGTGCTGGCTCGCGACACGTTCGAGAGAGCGGGAGTGGGCCGCGTCGTCGAGCTTCGCGAAGGCGACGGCGGGGCGGATCTCCTGGCGCTGGGCGGCCCTGCCGACCTGGTCTTCATCGACTCCGAGAAGCGCGACTACATCAGGCTTCTGGATCTGGCGGTCGGCGTACTGGGGCCGGGCGGATTGTTCGTGGCGGACAACCTGATTTCGCACGAGTCCGAGCTCGTAGAATTCCGCGCTCGCGCGCTCGCCGATCCGCGCCTGACCGGCCTCGTCGTCCCAATCGGTGCGGGGGAGCTGGTGGCCGTCCGCCTCTGACGGCCGCACGGCATCGTCCGCCCGGCTACGACGGAATCGGCCGCCCAATTCAACGGTCGGACGGCATCGGCCGCCCGAGCGACCACGCTGCCGTTCCGGCGAGCCGAGGCGAGGCGGCGTCCGGGCCGGAGCGAGCGGACTTCAACCTCCGTGAGCGAGCAGCGCAGGCGCCAACGAAGCAATCGGCCGCCCGAACGGTGGCGGACTCAGGACAGGCCGACCTCGTCGTCAACTCCGTCAACCGTCCAGCGCCGCGACCAGTGCTCGAAAGACAGTGCGAGTCTGGCCGCAGGAGTCTCGACCTCGAAGACCGTTCGCGGGCCGATATCGGCCCGGTACGCCGAATCCTCGCGCCGAACCGCCGACAGGCCGGTGACCGGCAGGTGGATCTCGCCCCACGTGATTTCACGCGGCGTGCCGTCGAACCAATCGGTTCGGACTCGCACGATCACAGGCTCCATGCGCACGATGGCCATCGCGGGCGCTCCTCTTCGCTGGGCCGTCGCTCGCTCGGGCACTGAGCGAATGAACGGACGTTCTATTACGACGCTGAGGCTAGTCGAACAGACGTTCGATGTCAAGGTCGGCGCCGTAAGCGACCGGCCATTGCCGGGAGGTTGGACCCGGCCCGTGTCACCTAGCCTGTCACGGCCGAGGATAGGCATTAGGGCGCTGAGTGCGTCCGCGGCACCGGCGCGTGGGAGCCTATCGGACGGGCCTGGCCCGCTCGTCAGCCTTGCGCGAGATCCGGTCCGCGCCCGCGAATCCGGCGCCCGATGGGAGCAGCAGCGGCGCGGATCCGACCCTGGGCAACGGCGACGCCGAGCAGCACCACCAGGCCTCCCACCGGTTCGTACCAGGTCACGTGCTCGCCAAGGAACGCGGCCCCGACCACGACCGCGACGAGCGGCGTGAGATAGGTCACGGTGCTAGCGGTGGACGGTCCGGCGGCCCGGATCACCTGGTAGTTGAGTGCGAAGGCGATCCCGGAACCGAGCGCGCCAAGGCCGAGCAACCCGAGCACCGGTCCGGCAGTGATCGGACCCGGAAGCCCGCCGGCGACGCCGAGAGGCAGCAGAACGAGTGCTCCCAACATGACCTGGCCCGTCGCAAGAGCCACTCCCCCGTCGGGCAAGCCGGCGAGGTGGCGGCGCGAGTAGGGGAAGGCGATGCCGTAGCAGGTGACCGCACCGAGGCACGCCGCGATGCCAGCCCACTCGCCGGAGCCGAGCCCCTCCCAGACGCCGACCACGACCAGTATGCCGACGAAGCCGATCACCAGCCCGAGCACACGCTCCGACGTGGGGTGCTCTTCTGGGAAGGCCAGCATGATCACCGCCAGCGTGGTCAACGGCGTGGAGGCGTTGATGATGCCGGCGAGGACGGACGAGATGTGCATCTCGCCGAACGCGAAGAGCGTGAACGGGATGCTGTTCATGAGCATCGCCACTACGAAGAGGTGGCGCCAGGTCGAGAGGCGCCGCGGCAGCCGCGAGCCGGTCAGAGCCGAAACGATGAGCAGCGCGGCGGCGCCGACGGCCAGCCTGACGAAGGCAACCTGGACCGGCCCCAGCATCTCGAGGCCGAGCTTGATCCACCAGAACGAACAGCCCCAGGTGGCCGCGAGGAGCAGAAACGAGACCTGCCAGGGCAGATTCGGCACGCGAACTCGAGGCGCTGTCGATTTCACGTTTGAGCTCCTCCGGAGGCGTGTCGGATCGAATATCGAAAGACGGTACAGGCTACGGCCGAAACGTTCTTCCGGAGTCGTGCTTCGCAGGTCGTTGCGCGGTCGAGCGTCCGACGCGAGCCAAAGCCGAAGGCCGGAAGCCGGGCGATCCGGCGGCGACTATTCTCGACGCCATGAACGAGTCAAAGCGCTTGAGCGCGATCGGTCGACCTCCGACCGAGGCCGAATGGGCCGCCATCTCCAACCGGCGCGCGGTGCCGCCGTTCCTGTTCGTGGTCACCAGCACCGGCATCATCTGCACCCCCGGCTGTCCTGCCAGAGTCCCCGGACGCGACCGGGTTCGAGTCGTCTCCGGGTTCGACGAAGGCCTGGCGGCCGGGGCTCGAGCCTGCCTGCGGTGCCGGCCTGACAGGCTATTCGGTGCCGAAACCACCCCCGTGCCCGATCCAGTCGGAGCCGCCGTCGCCCGAATGAGCGCCGCCCTTGCCGACGGCGACGTGCCGAGCGACCGGGAGCTCGCCGGAGGGCTCGGTCTCCCGGAGCGGAGACTGCGTGAGCTGTTCCGGGCATCGCTCGGCGTTACGCCAAGGGCGTGGCTCGCCTCGCGGCGAGCCGAGTCGCTGCGCTCCAGGCTCGCTGACGGCCACGGCGTCACTGAGGCGCTGTACGACGCCGGCTACGGCTCGTCGAGCGCCGCATACGAGGCCGCCAACGGCGAGCTCGGCATGACTCCGGGACGGTATCGAACCGGCGCCGCGGGCGAGTCGATCCGCTGGACGATCGCCCCGATTCCCGAGGGAGTGGCGCTGGTCGCGGCCACGGAACGAGGCGTGTGCGCAGTCCGGCTCGGCGACGAGACCGCGGCGCTGGCCGCGGAGCTCCGATCTGAGTTCCCGCGGGCGGAGCTCGCCCGCGACGACGCCGGTCTCGCCGGAGTGGCCTCGATCGTCTCGGATCTGGCGGTGGGACGCCGCCGGCCGGAGGCCGACACGCTGCCCCTCGACGTCCATGCCACCGCCTTCCGGCGGCGCGTGTGGGAGGCGCTGCGCCGGATCCCGTTCGGCGAGACGCGCTCGTACGGCCAGATCGCTGCGGCCGTCGGCGCGCCCGGGGCCGCTCGAGCCGTGGGGACTGCCTGCGCCCTCAACCCGGTCGCGGTCGTCGTGCCGTGCCACCGCGTCGTCGGCTCGGACGGGTCGCTGCACGGCTATGCGTACGGACTGGCCCGCAAGCGCCAGCTCCTCGACGCGGAGGCGAGTGGCGCGGCCGAAGCGACGCATCGAGGCCCGGACCCTGACGCTCGCACCTTCGTCGCGGCCACGCCTCGAGGCGTAGCGCCCGGTCGTTAGGCACGGCGACGGGTAGCTCCAGAACGCTCCTTCCACGCGTACCAGGAAACGGCCGACCATCCGGGCGTCTCACGCGTCACCGACGGAGCAGAGGCCGGCCGACTTGCTCCCCGCCCGACCGGACCGCCGATGGCGAGGCCAAGACCCGACCTTGCCTGCTTGACGACGCTGAGATACTCTCATGAGTATCGAAATATCGAGGCGGCATGGCCACTGAAACGAGCTCACCGGACCTGGCGCGGATCTTCCGAGCGCTCGGAGATCCGAGTCGACTGGCCATTTTCGAGCTCGTCCGCGACTACTGCGACCAGGGCTCGGGTCAATCGGCCGAGGACCTCCGCAACAGCGTCTCGGAGATCGCGAAGCAGTTCGACCTGTCTCTCTCGACCGTGTCTCACCACCTCAAGGAGCTTCGGACGGCGGGGCTCATCCGCTGCGAACGACGGGGCCAGCACATCTTCTGCTCGGTCGATCCGATGGCCCTGGGCGCAGTCGAGCGGTTCCTTCGAACGCCGGCGTAGTGAAGGTCCATTTCGGCGGCCGTCTTTGCCCCGTCGATTCGATATTTCGACAACTACCGTTGTTGACCAACCGGATAGCGGCATTCCATCAAGGGAGGAGCCATGACATCTCGATCTTCGCAACCGGACGGCCAATTGGTCGGGCGGGATTTCGATTTGGGGATCTGGGATTGGTGCAAGGGCATCTTCAGCGCGGAAGGAGATCACATGGGTGAGAGCGCAGATCCGCACAAGGTCGAGCTCGAGGGCAGGCTGGACTCGATCGGCTGGGGTCTTCTGTTCCTGCTCGTCGGCGTCCTGGCGATTCCGAACGGGACGGTCGAATACGCATGTGCGGCGGCAGTCGGAGCGGCCATGCTCGGCCTGAACCTCCTCAGAGTGATCCTCGCCGTCCCAGTCCGCTGGTTCACGATCATCCTCGGCGCCGCATTCCTTGCCGGCGGAAGCGGTGCCATGGCGGGACTGCACATGGACGTCTTCGTGCTCTTCTTCGTCGTGGCCGGGGTCGTCACGATCGTCGGCGCCATCGTCAAGCCGGGGACGGCGACGGCGCGATAGGACTACTCGGCGTCGTCCTCGATCTTCGGGACCCCGACGCGACCCTCGACGGCGGAGGCCGGGTCTCGCTCGAACGGGGCGGGCAATCCCCGATGGAGCAGGCTGGCGCGAGTGACGGCGCGCTCGCCGAAGCGGCGCCGGACCGCATCGGTCGCGGCGACCACGCGCCGCTGCCGCTCGTCCACGACCTCGAACATGCTGATCTGCTCCGGAGCCTTGAGCTGCGTGGCAGCCACTCCCAGCAGCCGAATCTTCTTGCCGCGGACCTCGGGCCGCGTCAGCTCCAGCGCCGCCCGCCAGATCGTGTCCGTCAGGTCGCTCGGCTCCGGTAGCGTCTTCTGCCTGGTGATCGTTCGGAATTGCGAATCGCGGATCTTGACCGCGACCGTCCCGGCGCGGATCCCCGCGGCCCGAAGCCGGGCCGACACACCCTCGGTCAGCGCCAGGAGCGTCCGTTCGATCTCGGCCGGATCCGTCACGTCGAGGGCGAACGTGGTCTCGTGGCTGACGGACTTCGCCGCCTCGCCACCGCCTATGACCGGGTCCGGGTCGATGCCAAGCGCCCGGTCATGGAGAGTGGCGCCGTGCTCGCCCAGGACGCGGCCGAGCGTCTCGACCGGCAGCGCGGCCAGCTCGCCGATTGTCCGCACGCCGAGCCCGTACAGTCGATCGGCCGTCTTGGGCCCGATCCCCCACAGCCGCCTGATCTCGAGCGGCGCAAGGAACGCCGCCTCCTGACCGGGTTCCACGACGACCAGACCGTCGGGCTTTCGTAGATCGCTCCCGACCTTAGCCACGAGCTTTGTGGTGGCGACGCCGACGGAGACGGTCAGCTGCGTGGCATCCACGACCTCACGCTTGATCCGGCGCGCAATCTCGGGCGCGGTCCCGAACAGTGCTTCCGAGCCGGCGACGTCGAGGAACGCCTCGTCGATCGAAACCTGCTCCACAACGGGCGTGAACCGTCGCAGGACGGCCATCACCTCGCGGCTGACGCGCTGGTACTTGGCGCCGTCGACGGGCAGGAAGATGCCGCTGGGGCAGAGCTGGAGAGCCGTCCGCAGCGGCATCGCCGAGTGGACGCCGAACTTGCGCGCCTCGTAGCTGCATGTGCTCACGACGCCACGCGATCGCGGGTCACCGCCGACGATTACGGGCTTGCCGCGCAGCTCGGGCCGATCCCGCTGCTCCACCGCGGCGAAGAACGCGTCGAGATCAACGTGAATGATGGAAAGGCGGCCGGCCGTCATGGCCGAATGATGGCGCTACGCGGCGCCTCTGGCGAGGGGCCCCGCCGGTTGCGAGACTAAGGGCCTGTGAATGAAAGTTCGCGCTCGGCGTGCCCCGCCCGTGCCATAGAACTTGTCACGGCGGGCTGGCAGCCTGCGCCCATGACCGCCGTGATCGCCCTCGACAACGCGCAGTGGGCGCTGGTC
>Ga0208457_1000369_pt1 | contig 48727 bp, 37 predicted proteins | sample June2015DPH_10_1_FD_185513 | JGI IMG/M metagenome (GOLD analysis project Ga0208457, IMG submission 185513) | Peatland microbial communities from SPRUCE experiment site at the Marcell Experimental Forest, Minnesota, USA - June2015DPH_10_150... | ecosystem: Environmental > Terrestrial > Soil >... | reverse complement strand
AAGCTGCACCCGCCACGACTCGGAACGCACAGGGGTCGAGCAGCAAAAATCGAACAGGTAAGCAGCATCAGGTGGTCTGTACAGACGAGTGGTTCATTCAGAACGACCTATTTTGCGACGGAAAGTAGTTAGACAGCCAGTGAAACTTGGAGTTTCGCATATTTCGGGGCCGCTGTGAGCAGCATAGAACGCCTCGTAACTGGGTGATGAGGAGAAGCTAATGCGCAAATTAAAGGTTAGCAGAGTTTTGATCCCGACGTTCCTATTGGCCGTGGTAATGGCCGGGTGCAGCGACCCGGACAAGCTTGTGGGGACGGGGAACCCCGGCGCCCCCTTAACCCCGCCCACAGTGACCACCGTAACTCCGGCAAACGGCAGTTCCGTCGTTTGCCCCAACATCGCGATTGTCACCGCAACATTCAGCAAGGCGATGAACCCAGCGACGATCAACACCACGACGTTCACTTTGAGCGGGCCCAGCGGGAGCGTGACTGGGACAGTTTCCCTTGACCCAACGGACATGATTGCTACCTTTACACCCCCCGCAGCCAGTCTTACACCGAGCACCACTTTTACCGCTACGATTACGACTGGGGCGCACGACCAGTTCGGCAATGCGTTGGCGGCTAATTTCGTGTGGACGTTTACGACCTCCGTTCTGTGTGTTGCGCTGCCACCGCCCGCGGGGTTGGGAACGGCCTGCAGTTTTGGCATTCTAGGCGCCACCCCCTCCGTTACCAATACGGGCCCCAGCAACGTTACGGGAGACGTGGGGGTTTGGCCCGCAGCTTCCATTACTGGATTTCCGCCGGGAACAGCAACGGGTGCGTTTCACGGCGGCGATGCGACTGCCCAGACCGCCCAGGGTGACTTGACCACGGCGTATAACAACGCCGCGGGATTAACAGCCCCGCCCCCCGTCCTTACCGCGGATATAGGAGGGCAAACCCTTCCCCCAGGCGTTTATAGCGCAACAACCGCGTTGGGAATAACAGGGAACCTCACCCTCGACGGTAGCACCGCTCCGAATGGTGTCTGGGTCTTCCAGGTTGGAACCGCACTGACGACGGCAGCCGGCGCCCCTGGCACGCCAGCGAGCCAGGTCCTCCTGATCGGCGGCGCCGATGCGCATAACGTCTTCTGGCAGATCGGCAGTTCAGCGACCCTTGGAACCTACTCACTATTCCAAGGAACCATTATGGCTAAGGCATCCATCACCCTTGGCACCGGCGCGACGCTAAATGGCAGAGCGCTGGCGGAGACGGGCGCAGTCACGTTGGACAGCAATTTGGTGAATGTGCCTACTTGTCCATGAGGTTTTCGGTAGTGAGACCGGCTTAACGCCGGTCCGCTACCGGTCAGGCTGGAAGAGCGGGATTTCACGTTCTTAAAGTTCGGAGGAATATGCGCATGTCATCTCAATCAAAGAGCCATCCTGGTCGGATCATAACAATGCTGGCGGTAATGATTGCTGCCGTGTGTACGATTGCCACCCTCGCCGCAGCTCAGGAGGGACCTGCTCCCAAGTGGGAGCTGTACGGCGGATACTCCTTCTTTTATCCCGGCGCGGACGTGCACGGCCAACTTCCAGGAGCGCTGCTCCCGGTGAGCAGCCGCCTGGAATCGAATCCGCGAGGCGCCGGCGCCAGCCTTACCTATAATTTTAATCGTTGGTTTGGATTGACGCTGGATACCAGCACACATTGGGGCAGCGGTGAAACCGGCATATCCAACAGAATTGATGACACGGGTTTCACCAACTTCTCGATAGGACCAAAGGTTACGTTCCGAAGTCATCATGTTTCCCCTTTTCTTGAGGTGCTAGTGGGCGACCAACGCATCATGCCTGAAGCCTTCCACGATGTCAGCAAATTAGGTCTGATGTTTGGCGGGGGTCTTGATATCAACCTGTCCAGGCACGTGGCGCTACGGCTGATCAGGGCCGACTATGTAGTGTCGAATTACCAGTATGGTGATCCGTCTGTGACTCCGAAAACTGATATCCGAGGCCTAAGAGCACAGGTTGGCCTCAATTTTATGTTCGGTGGCGGAGCGCCTCCACTGCCACCCAGCGCGGCTTGTTCGATACAGCCGACGGAAGTCTTTGCCGGCGAGACTGTGACCGCGACTGCCAGCGGATCTAATTTCAATCCTAAGCGTACGGTCACATACAGCTGGACTGGCACCGGGGTCAAAGTTGCTGGGAGCGATGCCTCCACGCAGATAGACACCACAGGCTTGCAGCCCGGCTCATATGTAGTCACTGCCAACTTGAGTGATGGTAGAAAAAATGGTACGGCATCCTGCAGTGCCAGGTTCACCGTAAAAGAGCCCCGTCCACCCGTAATTTCATGCTTGGCAGATCCGGCCAGCGTGCAAATGGGTGGGACCTCAACTATCACTTCGAGCGCTAGCAGCCCGGATGGCCGCAGGGTGATTTACAGCTACACCGCGAGCGCCGGTGAGATCTCCGGCAACGGTACCACCGCCGCGTTGAATACACGTGGCGCACAGCCAGGCCGTATCATGGTCACTTGCAACGTAGGCGATGACCGCAATCCGCCGCTCACGGCCTCGTCCACCACCACAGTGAACGTGGAAGCTCCTCCGCCGCCTCCTGCGCCTGCCCCGGCCCCTGAGATCAAGCAGTTGGAAGCCAAGCTCGCCCTCCATAGTATTTACTTTCAAACTGCTCGGCCCACATCCGAGCATCCCGAGGGTGGCCTGCTCGACAGTCAGGCAGAGATCCTGAAAACCCTGGCCGCGGACTTCACAAATTATCTTAAATACAGGTCTGATGCCCACTTGATTATCGGTGGCCATGCCGACCCCCGCGGCTCGGTGGAATACAACAAGGGTCTTACGGAGCGACGCGTGCAACGCACCAAGACCTTCCTGGTGGAACAAGGCGTCGCTGAAGACCACATTGAGACGCGGTCTTTTGGCAAAGAGGACCAACTGACTGCCGACCAGATAAGGCAACAGATTGCAGACAATCCCGACGTGAGTCCGGACGACCGGCAAGTAATGCTGAATAATCTGCGAGTGATGGTGCTGGCCAACAATCGGCGCGTAGACGTCACCTTGAGTACCACTGGACAAGAGTCCACTCGCCGGTACCCGTTTAACGCGAAAGATTACTTGGCGCTGATCAGCACCAAGGGCGTAGAAAAAAAGCCACCCGTCACGAAAAAGCCCAGACAGTAATGACGTTACGCTGCCCAGAACTGATAGGGCATTAGTTTTAGTAGTGGATTTTCGGGGGGCACGCACGCCCCCCAAACTTATTTCCACTGAAAAGGCGTCGCTAGCCTCCCAAGAACATTCCTTGCAGATATCTCAAAGAGACCAGTTAATTGTTTTCGAAGCGTCTACGATGTTGTACCGGACGGCGAGACAGAGCGACATTTTTCGGGATCCAGGACTGGGCCGGGTGGCATCCCTCCCCTCGCTCTTCTCCTCAGCTAGACACTGAAAACGGCCTTTCATTCCAAGCCGAGCGAGATAAAAGGATCTTTGAATCACTCACGAGAAAGCCATAGGGTGTCGCAACTTTCTGGGCTGCTCCTGGGGCTTAGCCTGCATTCCTACCGCGAAAGGCAGCTTTTAATCTGCTGGCTGTTCTTCAGCTTGCTGTTTGTCTTGCCAGCTTTACTAATTTTCGGGGGCGTACTCGCTTGCTACGCAGGGAAATACGTCACTCATTGGGCGCGCACGACGTCGCCAGTTAGTCCGGTACTCGCGCGCGGTTCTGCCGAACTTCACCTGAAGACTATCCCGGGCACAAGAAAGCTCAAGTGACCTTTCACCGGTCATCATAAATATCCTTCAGCCCAGAAGGCGACTCAATCACCGCTGATTCCTCCTCAGATCCCAGCCTGCTTAGATGTAAAGAGTCTTTAATATCGCCTCACGGCCGGTCTTACTTTACAAGCAAGGTTCCACGAACAACTGCTTTCAACACGACAGTCGATTCCTTGAATCAAATTTAATACTGACGTGGCTATATCCGCTCGCCAACGGCCTAGTGACGCGATACTCCACGCACTCTGTGCTGGCAGCCGGTCTGTTCGGTTCCACACACCCTGGGCATTGGGGGCTCAGGGTGGGGGTGGTCGAGGTGTGATTAGCTGAAGAGTGTTTTGTTGCCTTGCAGCATACCCACTGCAGACCGATACGTCTGTACTGGATTGTACAGTTCTGCGCCGACTCAACTCGGCAGCCGAAAAAATGCAGAGAGTTATATATGAAGCTCGCGGCCAAGTATCGAGTGGAAAGATCCCACGGGTGAGATAATTCGGTTCAAGGCACCGGGTGGGAAGACCTGCCCTGGCTATCTGGCGACACCCGGGGCAGGATTAAGAGCGCCTGCCCTATGCGCGCTCCTACGCCTTACCACTGTGGTTTCCTGTTTTGGTGACACCCGAAAAAATGTACCAGTACCAAGATTCTTTCTCCTTTTTTCCTTTCTCGATGTTCCTTGTATAAGTAGGGGTCGCGGCCGAAATTCCTATCTCGGTTTGGGCCGCTCAAGAAAGTTCAAAATTCTTTCTTACTTTTTCCCTTTTCGATGTTCCTTAAATAAGTATAGGGGTCCAACAGAGCCGGAATTGGTCGAGAGGCAGAGAAGACAATGAAGATTCGAGGATGTATTCGTGCCGGACAAACTTTGTTTCTTACTTTTTCCGTTTTCAAAGCCTCTTTAGTAGTAGAGGGGGGCCGATGCCAAAGAGTTTCAACCGCATTTCCGGCGTGGAAGGGTGAAGCGTGCAGGAAACAGGATCATCACCCTGCGCTTCACCTTTCGCGTCACCCGGAGGGTGGCGCGAAGTTGTTGGGAGCATAGAGGTTGCTCGTGGCCCGGCATTGGATTTGGACACGGGCAAAACACCAGGATGGGCGGGAGCGACCCAGTATAAAACGGGTCGCTCCCGCCCATGTGGACGTACCCTCCGCTGCGGTGGCCGTCAAGGATCTCGCTGCGCTCGACCGCTCCGCGGCGCGCATACAACGCGCGTCCTTGACCGCCATCCTCGCTGCGGGTCCTGTTCCATCATGAGAAGCAGGTCTGCTTCTCGGTTCGCACGCAGAACCGCAGAACGAGAAAGAATTCTCCATCATGGATAACCTCCGCTACATCGGACTCGACGTTCACCGGGACACCATCTCTGCCGCTGTGCTTAACCGTGAAGGCCAGCTGATGATGCAGTCTGTAGTGCCAACCCACGCGCCGGCGATCCTCGACTTCCTCAACGGCATGCGCGGAACCCTGCATGTCACCTTTGAGGAAGGAATTCATTCCGCCTGGCTCTACGATCCGTTGCAACCAAGAGTGGCTCGCGTGCTGGTCTGCGATCCGCGCAAAAACAGGCTCCTGAAATTGGGCAACAAAGGTGACCTCATTGACGCACGCAAGCCGGCCGAGTTGTTGCGCAACGACGCCTTATCGCCTGTCTACCACGGTGAACTCAGCTCCTTGGAGGTCCAGCGTCGCACGCGCAGCTACACCATGCTGACGGAGGACACCACCCGCATCATGAGCCGCGTGAAGGCGGTGTTCCGCGGCCAGGCCGTCCATTATCACGGCAGAAGCATCTACCGACCGGACCATCGGGAATCCTACCTCGCCCAGCTCCCCACTGAGGGGTTGCGGCGGCGGGCTGAGATCCTTTACCAAGAACTCGATGCCGTGCATCGCCTCCGTCTCCGTGCCAAACGCGAGATGCTCGCGGAGTGCCGCAAGCATCCGGCCATGAAATGGCTGCAATCCGTGCCCTTCCTCGGGAAGGTACGAACAGCCGTGCTGATCGGCCGCGTGCAGACGCCGCACCGCTTCCGCACCAAACGTCAGTTCTGGTCCTATTGCGGTCTCGCCTTGGAAACACACGACAGCGCGCAGTATCACGTGCTTCATGGCCAGGTGGAACGCAAGCCCCGGTTCGTGCAGGTCCGGGGTCTGAACTGGAACCACAACCACGACCTCAAAGACGTTTTCAAAAGCGCCGCAACCATGGCTGCCGCCCGTGAGGGCGTATTTCGTGACTACTACTGCGGACTGCTGGCGAAGGGGACTCGACCGGAGATGGCGCGGCTGACGCTGGCGCGTAAGATCGCAGCCATCACGCTAAAAATCTGGAAGGAAGGAGGAATGTTCAACGCCGAACAGGTGAAGCCACAAGCAGCTTGAGCGCATCGTGCCATCGGAGCCGCATTCGACTGGAGTCCGGCGATCCGCCGTCACGAGCGCCATGGGTTCGGGGGTGAGTAGCATAAGTGGGGTTTAGGCCTTGAGTCTCACAAGCGACCGTATGCCCCCTCGGACAACCCGATATAGCGATAGGCCTCGAGTCTCAGATAGAACCGTGGTTGCCCAAATCACGCTGCTTTGAAGTGCCCGAGTGCTCGGCGGTAGCGACCAGCGACATGATGCGAAACGTTCCGGCGGTGACGACCAAAATACTGGCGTGCTCACCTCGCAACCTTGGGCGGGAGCTCGATGTTAGAAAAACGCTCCTCCCCTTGCGGAAGGGGAAGTGTTTTTTCTTGACATCCCCCCTTTATAGAACCGCGTTTTTGGGAGCCTTTGGCTGCCCAAAAGAATCGTGGGGTCGCTCCAGCCCCGCTAACAGGGAAGTGCTCTGCTTGCCAAGTGCTTTGCCCGCGGGATGAGTTCCTGTCAGACAGATTGCATGCAGCCATGCATGCAGCCCGTCGACATGAAAGGAGGCCAATTCTGAAGGCACCACCGAACAAACCAAGAACTGCAAGTCTGCAAAATCCGCATCGAGGACGAAGTTTGGCTGAAACTCAACCACTATGCCGAATTCATCGATTCATCACCACCGTACGTTGTGACGGAAGCCCTGGAACTCCTCTTCAAGCGCGATGAAAAGTTCAAGCACTGGTCACCCCAGCAAACAAGCCACAACATTAAGGAGGAAAGCCCCTGTTTGAGACTGTCAAGCTAGTATGAAGCCCCGCGATCTCCAATTCGGTCCGCGCAAGAACCCAGACTCGCCAAGAGTGCATGGCTTGCGCCTTGCTGTGAGTTCGTCAGTAGAAGAGCAGCCGATAGGATTAGGGAGCGCACAAGCTGAAGTGCAGTCACCATCCAAATCGCGAGTCATTGAGACATCCCAGTTGCCACTTTCAGATCGGGCAAACGAGACCACAGGTGGGGAGAGAAGGGACTCGAATCGCCTCCTGACAGTCGAGGACGTTGCATTGCTGCTCCACGTCCCCGTTTCCTGGGTCTACGGACGCGTGCGCAAGAGGTCACTGGAGAGACTGCCGGCCTACCGCCTCGGAAAATATTGGCGCTTCCGCGAGGATGAAATATACGCATGGGTCAAACGTCAGAGCCGAGGCCACCGTGCTGCTTGACACCCGCGCTACACTCGAAAGTGACATAGGAAAAGGCGGACGAGCCAACCTCAGAATAGAGAGGAAAAAAAATGGCTCGTTGCCAGTATCAGAACGGTTGTCTATTTGTTCGTGGTAAGCGTCGGAAGATGTGGGTGGCACGGTGGAGAGAAGACGTGATTCTCGCTGATGGATCGGCTGGCCGGGTGATGCGCTCGGTTGTGCTCGGACCTGTTAGCGAGATCGCAGGTCGACGTGAAGCCCGCAGACTTTTGGACGCTCACCTCAGCCCAATGAACCAAGGGCAGTATCGCCCGGAAGCAACTATGTTGTTCTCGAAATTCGTTGCAGAATACTTCGAGCCGGGAGTATTGCCGACACTCAAGTTTGCTACGCGCGAGATTTATTCGCTTCTGTTGCGCAAGCACTTGACCCCGCGGTTTGGTGACCATCGCCTGTGCGACATCTCCAGAGTCGAAGTTCAGCAGTACCTCTTGGAAAAGCTCAAGGAAGGTTTTGCATGGGAGACCACCAACCATTTGCGGCATCTCTTAAGCAAGGTCATGGGAACAGCCGTGAATTGGGACTACGTTCCGGACAATCCTGTGCGCGGTGTAAAGATGCCGGAGAGGACATTGAAACGCCCCCACAGATTTCTCATAGCAGAAGAGGTTCGGAGACTCGTTGCAGCAAGCAAGGAGCCAACCCGTACAATCATCCTTCTGGCAACAATGACTGGCTTGCGGATCGGTGAAATTCTCGCGCTACGATGGGGCCGAATAGATCGGCTTCGAGGCACGTTGCTCGTGGCAGAGACCTGTTACAAGGGGCACTTTGGAACACCGAATACCCGTGCAAGTAAACGTGAGATTCCATTGGCTCCAGTAATTGTGCGTGAATTAAAAGGGCACTATTTGCGTTCGGCAGACCACTCATCGAGTGCCTTGGTGTTCGCTACCAACCAAGGTGCTCCACTCGCTGCGGACAATCTCAGGAAGAAGTCACTCCGCACCGCATGCAAGAGAGCCGGTTTGCATCGAATCCACTGGCACACGCTTCGTCACACGCACGGCACGCTGTTGCACTCACAAGGAACGCCGTTGAAAGTTGCACAGGCTCAGCTTGGGCATTCCCACATGGCGACAACTTTGGAGGTTTATACTCACTCCAGCGTGAGTGCGCAAAGAGATGCTGTGAATCTACTCGAAGGGCAATTGTTCCCAAATGTTCCCAAGTTGGAGAGTAGTGGAGAAACGGTGCAGGAAGAAAGCCAGTTAGTTCAGTGAGTGAGTGGTCGGGGCGCCCGGATTTGAACCGGGGGCCTCCTGCGCCCAAGGCAGGCGCGCCACACGCCTCGGCCGAGGCAATGAGTCAAACAAATCGAGACGAGACCATTTGGAGCGTATGCCCTCCAAAGCACATGCCGTAAGCTGTGCCCCCCTGTGTTAGAACCGTGTCAAAACCCTATCAGTTTTAGTGATTGGGGTTAGCTTTCGAGCGAAAAGCAGATGCCCCAAGTCATTGTGAATAAACAAAAATGGAAGCAAGCGATAGAGGGTTTGGAGTTATCGCGCGAGCTTGCAAAGCAGGTGCTCGCAGATGATCTTGCCACGGAAATGTTGAAGGATTGACGGGTAAGTGTCCTAAGCCTTCCTAAGACATCGAGTAAAATCCGACATAGCAGATTTCCGATCGTTGATGGGAAAACCTCAATTTGGCCTTATGCCCCGTGCTTTCTTGTTGACAATAAACGCAGTTAGGATTTACCAACATCGATGGAAATTTCTTGGGTTAGCTGGGCTCCAATCCCACCCTCTCCGCCATGCTATCCGTGGTCCCGGCCGGGCCGGGATTTCGGCTGCGGGCTCGGACGCCCGCAAGTTGCCTCAAGTTCGAATCCCACCCTCTCCGCCAGAATCCCCGGCACACAAATCCCTAGAAATGCAGTTTTCCGGCAGGTGCCGAGCGTGACGGGGTACAAATAATGGAGGCGCATCACAGACGCGAGATTCATCGGCACTCCCTAAAACACAAATCCCGCGCTCCGCAAACCCTGCACAAAGCAGGCTATCGGCCAGAAAGATAACGCCGAGACGCTGAGGACGCAAAGGAAACGCAGAGAAGCAAAACCCAAGACGGGTCCATGATCCGAGGGGCGCCCGGGGGAAAACAAAAACAGTAAGAGAGATTCCTCACTCCGCAGATTCCGTTCGGAATGACGGGGTTTATGCGATGCTCGACCCCTACAAGGACAAACCGCTTCTCTGACACAGGTCGGGACAAGGGATAAGTGTGCGGGGCAGGCAATTCCGTGTTGCGGACGTCTTAACGATTCTGAGGGGCCTTGCCAGGCGGGGGAACAGACCGCACAATAGGTGCTCCCGCCTCTCCACCCAAGGGGACCCATGATCTTTCACAGCATCGAGCAAGTTCGCCGCTTTTTCCGTATCCTTGCGGGTTTCACTCTTCTTTTGATTGGTGCCATCATGTTGTTCACGCCGGGTCCGGGCTGGCTGACGATTTTCCTGGGACTAACCATGCTGGCGGCGGAATTTGTGTGGGCGCGGCGGTTGATGGACCGTATGAAGCACGAAGGCAATCGGCTGAAGGACTCCATCCGGAGAGTCAACAAGAGCGAAGCGGCGAAAGAGAATCTATCCGAAGGGAAACCATGAAACAGGAATGGAAGGGAAAGTGGGCGTTAGTAACCGGCGGGAGCTCCGGTATTGGTGTGGCGCTGGCAAAGCAGTTGGCTGCGGGAGGCACCCATGTGGTGCTGACGGCGCGGCGTCGCGAGCGGTTGGAGGAACTCGCGCAAAGTCTGCAGAAGAGCGACGGTATTCGCACGGAAATTTTCACCGCTGATTTGGCGCGCCCGGAGGCGCCGCGAGCGATTTACGATTTTACGAAACAAAAAGGCATTGAGATCGACCTGCTGATCAATAACGCCGGTTTCGGGCAATATGGGGAACTCACAGCGGTGGAAACGCAGCGGCTGCTGGATATGGTGCAGGTGAATTGCGCGGCGGTGGTGCACCTGACGCGGCTGTATCTTGCGGACATGGTGGCGCGGCGGAGGGGTGATGTGCTGATTCTGGCGTCGACGGCATCGTTTCAGGCGGTGCCGTACATTTCGACGTATGCCGCGACGAAGGCGTTCGATCTTCTGTTTGCCGAGGGGTTGGCCGAGGAGATGAAGCCCTACGGCATTCGTGTTTGCGCGTTGTGCCCGGGTCCGACCGAATCGGAGTTTCACGCCGTAGCGGGGCAGGAAAAGTTCACCGGAAAGAATCAAGAAACGGCGGAGAAGGTGGCGCGCACGGGATTGCAAGCGCTGGCGGAGGGCAAGAGTTACGTCATCTCCGGCGTGGGCAATTACCTGGCCGCGCAATCGCAACGCCTGGTGTCGCGGCGCGCGGTCACGCGGGTTGCCGCCAAGATGTTTCGGCCGGAGAAGGCCAGAGCGAAGTAAGATCCTCGTATTCTGTAGTCTGAGAAAAGCAGATTCATCGCACAAAAGGCGTGCGATGGAGAAGAGTGCATCGCTACGCTCTGCATGACAATCTTATTCGCGCTTTGGGGCCGGAGGGTTAGTCGCAAGCAGCGATCCAGCCGCGATCCCTCCGCTCCGGCCCGCAAACGGCGCGGGCCTCCGGTCCCTTCGACTTCGCTCAGGGCAGGCGGGATGACCCGAAAGTTTGCGTTTTGCCGAGATGGGGTCGAGCGGTGCTCGACCCCTACTAATGAATTGAATCCAAAGGAGTTGTTGGACTGCCCGGGACCGGGGAACTTTTTTATGTGGCGCGGGAAGTATGTAGTGTAAGCCGGGCGTCGTACCAGGAGAGATGCACATCGAGGCACAGGAACGGGACGATGTACTGCTGCGCCGCTCGGCCAAGGGCGATGAAAGGGCCTTTACGGAGCTGTATCGCCGGCACCAGGCGCCGCTCTATCGCTTTGCTCTGCGGATGTCGGGGAATGTTTGGGCTGCCGAGGAGATTGTGCAGGAAGTTTTCATGACCCTGATTCGCGAGCCGAAAAAGTTCGATCCGGAGCGGGGCGCATTGCGGTCGTTTCTGTATGGCATTACGCGAAATCGTGTGATGAAACATCTGGAGCGGGCGCCGCGGGAATTGCTGCACGAAGAGCTCGACGAAGATACCGTGGGACAGCGAGGGTTGGGATTTGAGGCGCTGACGCCGGCCGAATGGGCGGAAGTTCGCGAACGGCGGGAACAGGTTCGCGCAGCAGTACTGAAGTTGCCCGTGGAGTTTCGTGAAGCGGTAGTGCTGTGCGGGCTGGAAGAATTGAGTTACGAAGAAGCGGCGCGGCTCTTGGATTGTCCGGTGGGCACGATTCGTTCGCGGCTGCACCGCGGGCGGGCGCTCCTGCTGGTGAAACTAGAAATGTTGCGGGACACACCGAAGCGCGCGGGCGCAAGCCGATGAGAGATTAGCAGGAGAAGCGGCCATGACGTGCGAAGAATTTGAACTGGCGGGATTGGACCTGGAAACGATACAGGGAGACGATCCGGCGCATAGCGCCGTGCGGGAACACCTGCGTTCGTGCCCGCGCTGTGCGGCGTTGCAGGAGAACTGGCAGACGTTGCAAGCGGATTTGCACGCGGTGGGCGCAGAAACGCAAGAGGCTGAGACTCCAGCGCCTGTAGAGATGCGGCTGCGGCAGGAGTTCCGGACGCGGCACAAGACCGTGAAGGCGCGGCGGGCTGCTGTGTATGCGGGCTGGACGCTGGCTGCAGCCGCAGTAGTTATGGCGGCGGTCAGTTGGGTCAATTGGCGGCATGAGAATGGGAAGGGAAGCCCGCCGTCCGCAGTCAATTCCGAGCAGGGCGGAAACATGAATAAGACAACGCCGGCTGGACCGGAGCTTGGAGAAACAATTGTCGCTTCGAACGACGCCGGCGAGTTCACGCTGTTGCCGGGAAGTTTGCCCGGCATGCTGGGGGACGCCACGGTGGTGCGCGTACAGATGCAGCGTGGAGCGCTGGGCGCACTGGGGCTGACGGTAAACGAGGAACGCGCGGCGGACTTGATACAAGTGGACTTGCTGGTGGGTGATGATGGGCAGCCGCAGGCGTTGCGCTTGGCGCAAACCACGGACTGAATTTTTGCGGCAGGATTGCCGCAGCTTGGGAGAAAAGAGGAGAAGAAAGAATGAAACGTAAGTGGGTGTTTGCTTTGCTAAGCGGAGCGCTCGTGGCGAGTGTTGGGGCGTTGCGCGCGCAAGAGCCGCCGGCTGGCGCGCCTCCTCCCGATGCGATGGGTCAAGAGGGCGGGCCGGAAGGGCCACTCGGGCCTCGGATGGAGATTCTGGGCTTCGGCGAAATGCACCCTGGCAAAGTGGTGACGGGCGCCCCGTACAGCGCGGTGGCGGTTACGGAAACGCGGCAGAGCCTGGCCGATGGCAACGCCATCAGCCGCAAAGTGCAGGCCAACGTATTCCGCGACAGCCAGGGACGCACGCGGCGGGAAACGACTTTGACAGGGGTGGGGCCGCTGTCCACGACGGGAGCGTCGCGCACCTTTGTGATGATTCACGACCCGGTGGCGGGGACAGCGTTTGTGCTCCATCAGGATACGAAGGTGGCGGAAAAGCTGCCCGTGCCTCGGGGCGGGGGCAAGCCTCCTGCGAACCTGCAGGGCAAGTTCAATGCGCGGATGCAGGAGCAAATTGCCAACGGAACGTTAAAGAAGGAAGACCTGGGCGTGCAAACCATAAATGGAATCAGCGCGCAAGGAACACGATTCACGAGAACGATTCCAGCGGGCCAGGCCGGGAACGCCAAGCCGATTATCATTACCAACGAGCGCTGGTATTCGCCGGACCTGCAAATTGTGATCAAGACAGTGCGGAACGATCCGCGCTTTGGTGAGACGACTTACACGGTCACCAACATCCAGAAACAGGAGCCTGCCGCTGCGTTGTTTGCCGTGCCTTCGGATTACACGGTGAAGCAGGGTGGCGTCCGCGGACGGGGCAGGATGAATCGTACGGGCGGAACTGGTGCGGCCCCGGCCGACATGCCGCCTCCGCCGCCGGGCGAGTGAACCATTGACTTTTGGCTGACGATCTTCTCTCCTGAAGACGGCACGCCCTTTCTGCTGTGGTCCCCTTCCCGGCAGAGAGGGCGTTGCCGTGTTTGGAGGGTTGCGGGGAGAAGAGAAAACCGACAGAAGGATTCCTCTCTCCGAAGACTCCGTTCGGAATGACCGGATGCAAAAGTTTTGGCGAGATGGGGTCGAGCGGTGCTCGACCCCTACGCGGAAGGTTGCGGAGAGAGGGCCGGAGGAATTCGGCGAAGATGGGGCCGGGAGGGTACCGCTACCTGGTTGGCGAAAGATTATTCATGCGCGGCAATCAGGATTGTTTGAGGGCGCTGTCGAGAAGTTCCACGACGTGCACGACGTTCTGGCCGGTTTTGTGGATTTCGGCGCCGGCGCGTAGCTGCAACAGACAGCCGGGATTGGCGGTGACAATCATCGCGGCGCGGGTGGCCTTCGCGTAGTCCATCTTTTCCTTCAACAAATCGAGCGAGGCTTCGGTTTGCGTGACGTTGTAGATGCCCGCCGAACCGCAGCAGATGTCCGAGTACGGCAACTCCACGAATTCAATGCCGGGGATGGCGCGCAGCAACTGGCGAGGTGCCTCGCGCACTTTTTGGCCGTGCAGGAGGTGGCAAGAGTCCTGATAGGTGACGCGCAAGGTGGTTTCCTTCAGCGGAGCGACGAGGCCAAGGGTAGCGAGAAATTCGGTAACGTCGCGCACGTTGTGGCTGAAGGCGACGGCGGCGGCGTGCTCCGGCTCGTTGGCGGAGAAGAGGTGATCGTACTCCTTGAGCGTGGAGCCGCAGCCCGCGGCGTTGGTGAGGATGGCATCGAATTGGCCGCCGCCAAACGCGGCGATGTTTTTGCGGGCAAGTTGGCGGGCCGTTTCGCGAAAACCGGCGTGCGCGGCAAGTGCGCCGCAGCAGATTTGCGCGCTGGGAACGACAACTTCGCAGCCGTTGGCTGTGAGGACGCGTATGGTCGCTTCATTGAGCTTGGTGAAGGTGACGTTCGCGATGCATCCGGCAAAGAAAGCCACGCGCGCGCGGCGGGTGCCTTGCGCGGGAATGGTCTTGCCAAGTTCGCCGAAAAAGAAATGATCGTCGATAGGGGGAAGGAGGCGCTCGCGATTGGCGAGGCCGAGCAATTTGAGGATGCCGGTGACGCGGGCGAGCGATTGCAGGCCGGAGCGCTGATAAAAGCGGAGTAATCGGGCGGCGAAGGCGATACGGTTGGGGTGGGGAAGCAGGCGCTTAAAAACGATGTTACGCGCGAATTGCGTGAAGAGCGGGCGCTGGTACTCGTTTTCAATGCGGGCGCGGGCATGTTCGACGAGCTTGCCGTATTCCACGCCGGAGGGGCAGGCGGTTTCGCAGGCGCGGCAATCGAGGCATTTATCAATGTGGCCGACGAAACCATCGGAGAGCGGCAATTCGCCGTTGCCTACCAAAATCATTTGGCGAATGCGGCCGCGGGGCGAATCGCCTTCGAGGTGCCAGAGGCGATAGGTCGGACAGTTGTTCAAGCACAGGCCGCAATGGACGCAGCGCGCAAAATCCTCGTAAACCGGCACCGCGCCGGGTATGGTTTGCTGCGTCCCCACTGCTCAGATTCCTCCCACAAAACGGCCAGGCGCGAAAATATTCTGCGGATCGAAGGAGTGCTTCACGCGCTGCATCATGCCGAGATCGGCGCGGTTCGGGCCCCAGAGGTTCATGCGTGATTTGAGTTTGAGAGGTGCGTGCAAGAGAGTCGCATGGCCCTGACCTGCATCGGCAAGGGCGAAAACGCGCGCGGCAGTGATTTCCAGTGTGCGGAGGGAGGATTCGGCTTCGCTTTCGGCAAGCAAAACGAAATAGAAAATTCCGGCGGCGCGCACGAGCAGAGCTGCCCGCAGAGAAGACTCTTGAGCGACGCAGAGAAAGTCAGCGAGATCGCGGGGATTGCTCTGGGGCGACACGATGCGGAAGAGAGCGACGCCGGGGGAAATCCAACGGAGCCAGTCGAAGGCTTCGCGGAGAACCCCGCCCAGAGTAGCATCAGAGGCCGCGTCGAGGATTTCGCTGCCGGCTGCTCCGGCCTCGTGTGCGAGTTTCTGGAGGTCGCGGGCGATGCGGGGAACGACGGCTTCATTCCCTTCAAAGGAGCCAAGGACGCACCATTTGCCGGGATCCAGGCGAGCGGCGAGTTCGGAGTTTGTTTCGCGCAGAACTGCGGCAGTCAGGGAAACCATCTCTGGGCTGAGTGTTTCCAGATTGGAGAGCGGCAGGCCGGAGTTTTCAATGGCGTGGCGATAGGCAGCGGCGCCCCCCAGATTTGAGAAGCACGCGAGATGGCCGCCCTGAGCTTGCGGCAGAGTAAAGGTGCGGAAATTGAGGCGCGTGATGACAGCGAGCGTACCCAGCGAACCGATGAGCAGTTTGTGCAGGTCGTAGCCGGTGACATTCTTCACGACGCGGCCGCCGCTTTTGCAGAGCGCGCCCTTGCCGTCAACAAACTCCGCGCCGATGAGGAAATCACGCGCGGTACCGTATTGTTTGCGCATGATGGAATCGATGCCGGAGGCGAGCGCACCGGCCGCCGTTGATGTTTCATAGCAGGGAACCGCGAGGGGCAGGAATTGGCCCTTTTCGGCAAGCGCCTTCGCAAGTTGTCGCAGGGGCATGCCCGCATCAACACTGAGTGTGAGATCACCGGGATCGAAATGGGCGATATCGTGCAACGCGTTCATGTCCAGCGCCAGGTCATATCGCGCGGGTGGCATGCCCAAGTCCAATTTGCTGCGGGAGCCGGTGGCGACGATAGCGAGTTTTTCGGTAATGGCGAAGCGTACGACTTCCGCTGCTTCCTGCGCGGTGGCGGGGCGAACGATTGCGCTGGGAACCATGCCATCGATGGCGTACTCGCGCAGTTCTGGTTCGGCGGTGATGACGTGATGCGCGCCGAGAGCACTTTCGAGCCGCGATGCGAGATTGGCCGTTGCGGTCATGCCTTTGCCGGGAGCGCCTCTGCCTGCTTGCGCACGCGAATCTCGCCGCAACCCTTGCTCAAGGGGAAAATCTTGCCGGGATTGAGCGAGGAGAAGGGGTTGAAAGCGTCATGCACGCGGCGCATTAAGTCAAAATCCGCGTCGCTGAAGAGCAGCGGCATGAGTTCATTTTTTTCCATGCCCACGCCGTGTTCGCCGGTAAGCGCGCCACCCAGCTCGACACAATAGCTGAGGATTTCATGGGAAGCGGCGATGGCGTTTTCAAATTGCCGTGGGTCGCGCGGGTCGTAGAGGACGATGGGATGGAGGTTGCCGTCGCCGGCATGGAAGATATTGCCGATGGAGAAATTGTATTTCTTTCCGATCTGCTGAATTTGCTGCAGGGCCTGGGGGAGCTTGGAGCGGGGGATGACGCCGTCGAGAACGTAGTTGCAGGGAGCCAGGCGTCCCAGCGCGCCAAAGGCGTTCTTGCGGCCTTTCCACAGGAGGTCGCGCTCGCGGTCGTCCTTGGCAATGCGCACTTCGCGGGCGTGGTGCGCGCGGCAGACGTCTTCGACGGCCGCGGCCTGGGCTTCGACGGCTTCGCGCAAGCCTTCGACTTCAATGAGCAGAATCGCGGCGCTATCGCGCGGGAAACCGGCGTGGATGTAGTCCTCGATAGCGCAAAGCGTCCAGCCGTCCACCATTTCGCAAGCGGCGGGAGTGATGCCGCGGGCGGTGATTTCAGCGACGGTGCGGGAGGCGTCGTCGACTGCGTCGAAGATGGCCAGCAGAGTTTTGACGGCTTCGGCTTTGCGGGTGAGCTTCACGGTGATTTCGGTGACGAGCGCCAAGGTGCCTTCGCTGCCAACAAAAAGCCCGCAGAGGTCGTAGCCCGGGGAGTCACCGTGCCTGCTGCCGACGCGCACGACTTCTCCATCGGGAAGCACCAGTTCGAGTGCGGTCACATGGTTGACGGTGACGCCGTAGGCCAGGGTATGCGGACCGCCGGCATTTTCGGCGACGTTGCCGCCAACGGTGCAGGATTTCTGGCTGGAGGGATCGGGGGCAAAATAGAGACCTGCGTGTTCGACGGCGCGAGTGATATCGAGATTCACGACGCCGGGCTGAACAACGGCGCGGGCGTTTTCGAGATCGAGCTCCAGGATGCGATTCATGCGCGCGAATACGATCATGACTCCGCCGCCGCGCGCGAGCGCGCCGCCAGAGAGGCCTGTTCCCGAGCCGCGGCCGACAATGGGCACGTTGTGTTTCGCCGCGAGCTTGACGATTTGCGAGACGTCTTCCGTAGTGTGCGGGAAAACGACAAGGTCAGGACGCGCTTTTTCGACCGAGCCGTCGTACTCGTAGAGCACCAGATCCTCAATTTTGTGGAGGACATTCGACGAGCCGAGCAAGGAGTTCAATTCGCGAAGTAATGAAGCGGGCATAGAGCGATCCCGTAGTGTCTGCTTCCACTATAGTGAGACTTGCAGCATTCTGGCAACGAGATACTCCGGCTCGTGAATTAGCTGTGCTAGTGTAGTGCTTCAGAAAATCAAGAGGGAGAGATGCCGAAACCGAGAGTCTATTGTTCGCACGAGTTGTTTGAGGAGGCGCGCAAGATACTGGATGCCACATGTGACGCTGATTACTGGACGCAAGCGGAGCGACCACCGCGGGAAGAGGTGTTGCGGCGCGTGAAAGACAAAGAAGGGCTGGTTTGCCTGCTGACGGAAAAAGTGGATGAAGGATTGCTGCGCGCGGCGCCGAAGCTGCGCATCGCCGCAAACGTTGCGGTGGGATTCGACAACATTGACGTGGAGGCTTGCACCAAGCGCGGCGTAGTGGCGACGAATACGCCCGGCATACTGGACGAGACGACGGCGGATTTTGCGTGGACGTTGTTGATGGCAGTGGCCCGGCGGCTCGGCGAGGGCGAACAACTGGCGCGATCCGGCAACTGGAAAGGCTGGAACCTCGACCAGCTTTGCGGTGCGGACATTTGGGGCAAGACGCTGGGGATTGTCGGGTTTGGCCGGATTGGCCGGGCGGTGGCGCGGCGGGCGCTGGGCTTCAACATGAAGGTGATCTACACGGATGCGGTGCGCGCGCCGGAGGACGCGGAGAGGGCGGTGAACGCTACGTTTCGGGATATGAACACGCTACTGGCGGAAGCGGACTTCATCAGCCTGCATGTGCCGCTGCTCGAGGAAACGCGGGGGCTGTTTGACGCGCCGAAGTTTTTCCGCATGAAGCGTACGGCGTATTTGATCAACACTTCGCGGGGCCCGGTGGTGGATGAGGCAGCGCTGGTGGCGGCACTGGAAAGCAAGAAAATTGCAGGGGCCGCGCTGGACGTGTACGAGAACGAGCCGTTCATCCATCCCGGATTGAAGCGGCCGAATGTGGTGCTGGCGCCGCACCTGGCTTCGGCGTCGCTGGAGACGCGGACGAAGATGGCGGTGATGGCGGCGAACAATGTGGTCTCACTCTTCCATGGGCAGATGCCGCCGAACATGGTGAATCCCTCGGTGCTGAAGAAGTCTTGAAACGGCGGGTGGCGCATTGATGGCAACGGGGAAAGAGATCGCGCGCCGGATTTTCCTGCAGACACTGGCGTCCATCGATATCCCGCGAGTGATGGAGAGAAAGTTGCCGCGCGAGGGATCGCGGCTGATCCTGCCGGACGCGGCCAATGACCTCTCCCATATCGCAAAAGTGTATGTGGTGGCCATCGGCAAGGCTGCCCATGCGATGGTGACTGGGCTGGAATGCATCCTGCCCCCTGGAACGCGACTTTCGGGAATTGTTGTCGCGCCCGTAGCGCCAGAGCGCCGCGTGCCGGGCGTGGAGTATTTCGTTGGCGGGCACCCCGTTCCCAATGCAGAAAGCTGGCAGTCGGCCGAAGCCATTTTGCGGCTGATGGAGAGTTGCGACGAGGAGACGGTGGTGATTTTCCTGCTGTCCGGAGGCGGGTCCGCGTTGGTGGAACTGCCGCTTTGTGGCGAAATGCAATTGGAGGATGTGCAAGCGGTGCATCGCGCCCTGGTGACCTGTGGCGCGCCAATTGAAGCGATGAATACGGTGCGGAAACATCTCTCGGCGGTGAAAGGCGGGAGGCTGGCGGCTGCTGCGGGAACGGCGAGGAAAATTACGCTGGCGGTTACGGATGTGCCCGCGGGCAAAGAATCAGCGCTGGCGTCCGGGCCAACGCTGCCTGATCCCAGCACGATTGCGGATGTGAAGCGCATCGTGGCGCAATACGATTTGCGAAAGAGATTTCCGGAGCGGCTGGTGCGCTGGCTGGATGCAGGGAAAATGCCGGAGACGCCCAAGGCCGGCGATCCCGCGTTTGCCAATGCGCACTTTCATCTTTTGCTGGGGATGGACGATTTGTTTCACGCGGCGCATCACGCCGCGGAGGCTTGCGGCTATGCGACGCGCTGCGACAATTCCACAGACGACTGGCCAGTGGCCAAGGCAGCGGATGCGCTTCTCCTGCAACTTGAAGAATGGCAGCGAATCAATGCCGGGAAGCGCGTGGCGATTATTGCGGATGGGGAATTGAGTTCACCGGTGACCGGCAACGGTGTGGGCGGAAGGAATTCCGCGTTTGTGCTGGACGTCGCGGGGAAAATTGCGGGACGCCGAAGCACAGTGCTGAGCGCGGGCACTGACGGGATTGACGGCAATAGCCCGGCGGCGGGAGCGGTGGCCGACGGGGAGACGGTGAAGCGGGGCAGAGCGGCGGGACTGGATGCCGCGGTGGCGTTGCGCGAGAGCGATGCGTACACGTTTTTCGCGAAGCTGGGCGATGCCATTGTGACCGGCCCGACGGGGAACAATTTGCGCGATTTGCGGATTTTGTTGGCGGAGGAGTAACTGCCGGGGAACCGGCGTAAAGATCGGTCACACACAATGTGCGCGGGGGAAAGCAGATTCCCCGCTCCGCTCGGAATGACAAAAGTGTCTACGCCGTAGCACTTACGCTTTGCCGAAATGGGGTCGAGCGGTGCTCGACCCCTACAGAGAAGGGACTGTGCCACGAGCTGCGACGGGTTATTTGTTTGGTGGAGGCGGAGGCAACCGGCTTTCCATGGACTTCAGGCGCTCGTTCATTTCCTGGATCAATTGTTCGAGATGGCTTAGCCGCTGGTCTTCCGTGGGTTTCGCGGTCGGTTCTTCAGCATCGGCGCCGCCTTCCTCTTCTTCCACCTGGCCGTAGGGCCTGCCCTTGGCCTTGGGGTTTTTCAGGCGCTCGATCTGGCCTTTGATCATCGGGGCCACTTCGATGCTCAGGTCGTTGCCCTTCAGAAGTGCTTCGAGCGCGGGAATCGCGGAGACATCGCCGCGGGAGCCAAGAGCGAAGATCGCCGAAAGGCGGATGGGGAAGTGGGGATCCGAGAGATATCCGGCAATTTGATTGGTGATTTCCTTGTTGTCCTTCTGCAAGTGGGCCAGGCTGCTGATGGCGGCTTCGCGGGATTCCATGTATTTGCCTGGGGCGGCCCAATCGCGGAGTAGCGGCACAGCCTTGTCGTCGCCCAGGGGACCGAAGGCCCGCAGAGCCGCATCGCGGAGGAATCCATCGGGGGAATCGCCGTTCACCGCAGCGATGAGGGTGTCATACGCATTGGGAGTTTTCATGCGGCCAATGGCCTGCAAAGCGGCAGCACGGGTGCGATAGGAACTATCCTCGCGGGCGACGGCCTCCAGCTTTGTTTTGATTGCGGCATCTTCCTTAAAATTACCGAGAGCCTCGACAATGCGGCTGCGGACCCCTGGCTGGGTGATGGAGGAAAGCGAGTCGAGGAGTTGCTTGGAAGCAGCAGAGTTGCTGAGTTCACCCAGTGCCTTGGCCGCGGTGATACGCACGCCGTCAGTTTTGTCCGTGCGCAGAGCCTCGCCCAGGGCGGCGGCAGCTTCGTCATCGTTCTTGATCTTGCCAAGCGCCACGACGGCATCCGCGCGATCGGCCAGCTCCGGGGCGTTCTTCAATTGGTAGAGCCATTCCTTCTTGTCTTTCTTGAAGTCGACGGACTTCAAGATTTGCGTGCCCTTGTCAAAGAGCACCAGGCGCGGGGCTGTATCCGAGGGCAGAGAGAAGCTCTCCGACTCCTTGGACACGAGGATGTTGTAGAGCTTGGGGCCGGCGGCGTTGGTGATTTCGAGGTCCACGGGAAAGCGGAAGAGGCCCACGTAGCCCTCGCGCTTCTGGGTTTGCTTGACAGTAAGCACGACCTGCTGCTTGGTTTCATCGTAGGTGTAGCTGACATCGAGCTTGGGGGCGCCGGCTCCGTAAATCCACTGGCTGAAGAACTGGTCGACGTTCGTGTGCGTGGCCTCTTCGATGGCCTTGGTCAGGTCCGCGGTGACAACATTTTTGCCGCGGTTGACCTCCAGATAGTGTTTCAGGCCGGCGTAGAAGGAGGCCTCGCCGAGTTGATGGCGGAGCATATAGAGGGCCCAGGCCCCTTTGGCGTAGGCGTTGCCGTCAAATTCGCTGGAATCGTCAAAATCGTGGCGCACGATAGGCTTGCTGTAGAGCCCCTGCATGGAAAACCAGCGGCGCGTAGTTTCCCAGCGATCGTAGTCCGCGTCATCCTTTCCGAAATGCGATTCGATCCAGACAGATTCCATGAAAGTGGCGAAGCCTTCATTCAGCCAGATGTTGCCCCAGTCCTTGCAGGTAACCAGGTCGCCGAACCACTGGTGGGCCAATTCGTGCGAGATGAGGGGATCTTCGTCTTCGGGATATTCTGGAACCAGTTTCGGATGACGGAGCGAATTGGAAGTGTTGGTGGTGGCGCTGGAGTTTTCCATGCCGCCAGCGACGAAGTCATCAACCATCGATTGCGCGTATTTTTCCCACGGATAATCCACGCCAAGTTTTTTGCTGAAGAGGTCAATCATCGCAGGGGTGCGGCCGTAGTTGACGGTGAGGCGGTCGCCGCGATCCTTGGGGGCATAGTAGTTGACGGGGATGTTCCGCCAGGTATCCTTGGCTTCGGCGAACTCGCCGGCAACGACAGTGATGAGATAGGTGGAACTGGGCTGCGATTCGCGCCACGTCCAGTTCTTCAGACCGCTGCCCGCATCGGTAACGCTGATGAGTTTTCCATTGGAGACGGTGAGCCACTCGGCGGGAACGGTGAGAATCGTTTCCGTGGTCAGACGATCATTCGGGTAGTCGTAAGTAGGCAAGTAGTAGCGCGTGTCTTCCGATTCGCCTTGCGTCCAAACCTGTCTGGGGCGATTGGGATAGTCTTTGTCGGGAAGAATGAAGTAAAGGCCCTTGGTGGGTTTGGCTTCGTACTTGATCTCGACGGAGAATTTGTCGCCTGGTTTGGCGGGTTTGAGTAGCGCGACACGGAGCTTGTCTTCGGAGATCTCAAAGGTGGCCACGGCTTTATTCAGGGTGACGCTCTGGATCTGGAGGCCGGCGGAATCGAAGGTGATGCGTTCGGTGTCGCGGAGAATCGTGAGCGTGTGGATGACGTCCCCAATGACCTTTTTCTGTTCCAGGTCAAAGCGCAGAGCGATGCGGGAGTGCTCCAGGTGGTAATCTTTGCTCCGCGCGAAAGGCTCATCGGCATGCAGAAGAGGTGTTGCACCCAATGATGCGAGAAAAAGGCCCAGCAAAGGGATGAAACCAGCGCGCTTGGATGTCCCTCCGATGATTCGGTTTGTCATTTCACAGTCTCCTTGATTCATGAAAACGCTCAGATCAATTGGACGAGGGCTACGGCTGCTGCCGCTGCTCAGTGGCCCACAGTCTTGATTGGGGATGCTTTTCAAATTCTCAATTTTCTCGCGAAAGGGAGGGTTGCGTCAAATGCAGTGGGGGCGGGCGATTCCAGGGATGTCGGCCTGGGCGATCTGCCAGAGAACGGTCGATTCAGTTGTATGGGGAGTCTCCTCACGTTAGTATCGACCCCAGTTCCAGGTCGGAGGAGTGCATAGCCATGTCCGCAAGAGTAAGCCGCCGGCAATTTGTGTCGGCCGCCACGTCGGTTGCTGTCCTCTCAAATCTGCCCCAGCCCCTATCCTCATTTTTCCCGAACCAAACGGCTGGCGTCGCACTGACGGCCAATCCTCCGTGGAACGAACAGGGCATCTTGAATCTGGCAAATTCGCCCTATGCTAAATTGAAAAATATCCCTGTTCACGCGGTGAGAATCGACACGGGTTTCTGGTCATTGCGCCGCGCGGCCAACGTCGAAAACAGCATTCCTTCCATGGGGAAATTGCTGGAAGTCAACGGCCGCATGGACAACTTCCGCCGGCTTACAGGTAAAAGCAACGCCCCCCAGCGCGGCCCGGTCTATTCCGATTCGGATGTTTACAAATGGCTGGAGGCGGTTGGCTTCACGTTGCAGTCTGGCGATCGCCCGGAGCTTCGCGCCGTTGCCGAATCGATGATCAAAGATGTGGTTGCAGCGCAAGAGCACGGCGGCTATCTCAACACCTATTTTGCCGGCAAGCTCGCTTCCCAGCGCATGGAACCGAAGACGCAGCAATGGGGCCACGAACTCTACGACATCGGGCATCTGCTCCAGGGAGCTACGGCGTACTACCGCGCTACGGGGGAGCGTACATTGCTGGACACCGGGATTCGCTTTGTGAACGATTTTCTTCTGCCCGCGTACGGCCCCGGCCCGGATAAGAAGGCGATTTTTTCCGGCCACCCGGAGATCGAGCTCGCCCTTGTGGAGCTCTATCGCATGACTGGCGATAAGCGCCAACTCCAACTCGCTGGGTACATTCTTAACAGTGACGACCGCATCGCCCTCGAGAAACGAGATTATGTCTATCACTTCTGTGGCAAGCCCTTCACCTCGCGAACCCATTTGGAAGGCCACGCCGTCCGCGCGATGTACGCGTGCTGCGGCGCTGCGGACTACTATCTGGAAACCGGCGATGACTCCTACTGGAAAACGCTGAATACGCTCTGGAACGATCTCGTTTCCAGGCAGATGTACATCACCGGGGGCGTGGGCGCGCGCAGCGACGGCGAGGCCTTCGGCGAACATTACGAACTCCCGAATGCTCAGGCCTATGGCGAAAGCTGCGCTGCCATCGGCAACATGATGTGGAATTGGCGCATGCTGGCGGCCGCCGGGGATGCGCGTTACACCGACGTCATCGAGCGCGCGCTCTACAACGGCATCAATTCCGGGATGTCTCTGAGCGGGACGCTGTATTGTTACCGGAATCCGCTGGCGTTCGATCCGGAAAACGGCGATAAAATCCGCAACGAGTGGTACGACACGACGTGCTGCCCGCCGAACCTTGAGCGCACCTTTGCTTCGCTGCCCGGTTATTTCTACAGCACGAGCCGGGACGGCCTCTACGTTCACCTCTTCCACAATTCCGAAATGAACTGGCACCTGGAAAACGGGACATCGCTGAAAGTTGTTCAGAAGACGAACTATCCATGGCAGGGCGCGGTGGAGATCGAGGTGCGTCCTTCCTCGCCCGCCGAATTCACGATTTATCTTCGGATCCCCGGTTGGAGCGAGCGGTGTTCGGTTACCGTCAACGGTAAGACAGTTCAAGGAGGCGAGCCCGGCCGCTATCTTCCGCTGCGCCGGCGCTGGGCCTCGGGCGATGTGATTCATCTCGATCTCGAAATGACGCCGCAAATTCTGGAAGCAAACGCGCGCGTGGTTGAAGACAACGGGCGCGTGGCCATCCAGCGCGGTCCATTGGTTTATTGCCTGGAGCAACTGGATCAGCCGGCTGGCGTGGCTCTCGCCGACGTGGCCCTGTTAGCGGACGATGCCAAACCGGAGAAGGGCTTTTCTGATTCGTTTGAGAAGGGCCTGCTCGACGGAGTTGTCGTACTGCATCACGAGGGAGCCGCCGTGAACGCTTCCGAGGCCCGCCGCGCGCTCTATTTCGCTTCATCTGCCGCTGCAGGCAGCACTTACAAAGTCCCACTCACCTTCATCCCGTATTACGCATGGGCAAACCGCGCGCCCACTCCTATGGTCGTTTGGACACCGCTACTCAAGTCCTGAGGCACCGGGGGAATAACTCCGACCATACGGGCGCAGATGGGGAGGAAAGCAAAAGGGTTTGCGCGGACGCCCGCAGGGAACTAAGATGCGAAGTACCACAGGACGCGGATGAAAGCATTCCAAAGACACAGGAGGTCAGCATGGCACGCACACGATTTCTTACTGGCCTGTTATTGCTCCTGGCGATTTTCGCTCCCGCCAGCGTGGCACAACTCGGCAAAAGTGTTCCGATTCCTTTAGGTTCGGATGAGGCCCACCAGCTCACGGCGATCAGCGCGGCGACCGACCCCGTAGAGAAGCTGAAGCTGATTGACGAATTTTCCCAAGCGCATCCCGACGATGATTTTCAGATTATCGCGGATGAGCAGTACGTGAACTATTACATCAACGCGAAGCAATACGACAAGGCCTTCGAGTATGGTGACAAGCTGTGGGCGCGCGACCCGGAGAACTATGCCAATGGGGTGAACATGGTGCGCGCGGCGAATGAGCAGGGAGACCCGGAACGCGTGTTCGCCTACGGCGAAAAGACGGCCGGGATCCTGCAGCGGTACAAAGCAGCGCCCGCACCGGAGGGAACGCCGGCGAAGGATTGGGACGAGCGGAAGGTGCGGAATCTGGAACAGGCGAAAGAGAACCAGGACTACATCGAACAGTCGCTGCTGAGCGCGGCGTACCAGGTGAAGGAGTCGGCGAAGAAGGCGGATCTGCTGGCACGTTTTGCGAAGATCTTTCCCGATTCGCCGAATGCCCAGCGCGCGCTGATTGGCGCCGCCTATTCCTACCAACAGGCACAGGACCCGCAGAAGATGCAGGAGCTGGCGAATGGCGTTCTGGCCAAAGACCCGAACAACGTTGGGATGGTTCTGGCCCTGGCAGATATCTATAGCGAGGCCGGCACGCAATTAGACAAAGCGGAGGAGTACGCGAAGAAAGTGGGAGCGCTTTGCGATGCGGCGAAGAAGCCGGAAAATGTGAGCGAGGAAGAGTGGAAGAAGCAAAATGACCTGCAGAAAGGGCTGGCGCTAAGCGCGCTCGGGCAAGTGAGCCTGCAGAAAAAGGACAGCGCCGCGGCGGTGAAGAATCTGTTGAGTGCGGCGCCCCTGCTGAAGGCCGACGCCACGAGCTATGCGCGAAATCAGTACCGGCTGGGGTATGCCTACGTGAACCTGAAGAAGAAGCCGGAAGCGATTCAGGCGTTCACGGATGCCGCTTCCGTGGATTCCCCGTACAAGGAAACAGCCGCGGAAAAGGCGAGGGAACTAAGTGCCTTAAAGCCCGCGCCAAGGCGGAAGCCTGAATAACTACGCGGCGAATCGAAAAACACGACTGGCGCATCCAAGAGAGCGGATACAAGTGTGTGACGACGATTCGGAGGGAGGAGCATGACTGAGATTGCCACATTTGGAGCGGGATGTTTCTGGGGAGTGGAGGCGGCCTTCCGGCGCGTGCCGGGGGTGGTGGATGCGGTGTCGGGCTACAGCGGCGGGCGGACGGAGAACCCCACGTACAAGGACGTGTGCACGGATCAGACCGGCCATGCCGAGGTTGTGCAGGTGACGTTTGATCCGGCGAAGGTCAGCTACGAACAATTGCTGGAGGTGTTCTGGAAGGTACACGATCCCACGCAGGTGAATCGGCAAGGGCCTGACTTCGGGAAGCAGTACAGAACGGCGATTTTCTTCCACACGCCGGAGCAGCAGGCAAAAGCGCTGAAATCCAAACAAGCGCTGGACGCGAGCGGGAAGTTGCACCGGCCGGTGGCGACGGAGATCACACCGGCGGGAACTTTCTGGCGGGCGGAAGAGTACCACCAGCGGTATTTGGAGAAAAGAGGGCAGGAAAGCTGCCACATTTAGGGAGCACGGAATTGAGAGAAACGGCAAGAAGGAGAGGGGCGGTCCCCTCCTTTTTTGTTTGGGGACGTGGGGCCGCATTCCGCGGCTTTAATGTGGCCGGAAGGGCGGACAGAAGTCAGGGACGAATGGGATCATGCGAGCGGACACACAATGAGCGTCGCACAGGCGGAGGCACGGAGCGGCGAGCGAGCGTCATGCGAAGGAGCAGACGGTCGGATTCGCGAGACGCAGGAAGTCGTCGTAGCGCAGACGCACGGCATCGTGGTGCGTACCAGCGTTAAAGACGATTTCGACGTCCTGGGCCAACGACTCATCCACGTAGACGGGCAAATCGTACAACGAGCCGAATGGCGGCATGGCACCGAGTTCGCAATCGGGGAAGAGAGTGCTGAACTCTAACTCAGTGGCCAGGCGCACCGGCTTGCCGATGGCCGCGGACAGTTTGTCGAGTTTCACATGCCGAGGGCCCGGCAGAACCGCCAGAATCGTTTCATCGGCTCGCTCGCCAGCGCGCAACACGACGGTCTTGGCCATCTCTTTGCCGGAGATTTGCATGACCGCAGCCACACCCTGAGCGGTGTACGAAGTCGAGTGAGAGAGCGATTCGTAAGGGATCTGCTTGCTATCCAGAAAAGACTTCAAACGCGAGGAAACACCCATGGGCGTACTCCTTTCGCCCAAGACCTACAGGCGGATTATAGACCTGCGCGAAGAAGAGGGGAAGGAGTCGAGCCGATCTAAAGATCGGCCACTGCAAGAGGAGAGAGCGCGGAGAGTGGCGGGTATAGAGTGGAGAAGAGCGAGAGAGGGCAGCATGAGCGGAAACAAGAATTGGGGAAAGCGCCCGTGGACGGTGGAGTTTCACGCAATGCCACGGGGGCTACCGGCGGCGGTGGATTTTGCGGTAGTGGGCGGTGGCTTCACGGGATTGGCGGCGGCGGCATGGTTGAAGCGCCTGGCGCCCGAGAAAAGCGTGGCGCTGTTTGAGGCGGGGCAGTTTGGCTCGGGATCGAGCGGGTACACGGGAGGCGTGGCGCTCGCGGAAAGTGCAGCCGGGGAGTTGCCGGGATTGGGAGATGTGCTGGGGGGATATCAGAAAATTCTGCGCGAGTTGGAAGTGGATGGAGAAGTATCGTTGCCGGGCGCTTACGAATTGGGGAGAAGCGCACCCCTGGCGAACACGCCGATACGGTGGAAGGATTCGGGGGACCTCTGCGCGGTGAAGGAAGTGCCCGGCGGCATGATCAATCCGGGAAAAGTGTTGAGCGGGTTGGCGCGCGCGGCGGAACGCGCCGGGGTGATGCTGTTCGAGGACTGCGGCGTGGAGGACGCGCAACTTGCCAGCCAAGTGCAGCTACGAACGAAAAACGGCGCGGTGCAGGCAGGAAAAATCCTGTTCGCAACGAATGCATTTGCGCTAGAAATGAGCGGACTGCAGGAGAGAGCGGGATCGGCATTTACGCTCGCGGTGGCGACAGAGCCCCTGCCGGACGCGCAGTTGCGAGAGATTGGGCTGGCGGAGAGGAAACCGTTTTACACGGTGGACCTGCCATACCTGTGGGGACGGCTGCTGGCTGGAAATGAGGTGGTTTTCGGGAGCGGACTGGTGTTCCTGCAAGATTGGCGTGAATTGAGCACGTTGGATATTGAGCGGGGCGAGGCAGCGGAACTTTTTGAGCTGCTTGAGAGGCGCGTGCATCGGCTGCATCCGGCGTTGAAAGACGTGGAGATCACGCACCGCTGGGGCGGACCGATCTGCATGACGTGGGAATGGAAACCCGTGTTTGAGCGGCATCCGGCAAGCGAAAACGCGATTGTGCTGGGGGCGTACTCGGGGCATGGCGTGGCGCAATCGGTATATTTGGGATGCTGGGCGGCAGAGGCGATTTTGGGAAGAAAAGCGCTGCCGAATTGGAAGTAATGAAAAGACGGTGCACGGAAGTCAGCGGGCGATTGCGGGGAGGGAGCTCAAGAGCGCGGAAAAGCCGTTCCAGAATATTTGCACGCCGATGCAAACGAGCAGGAATGATGTGAGCCGCATGATCACCGCCATGGCTGTGGGGCCGAGAATTTGCGCAAGCCGGTCCGCAAAGGCATAGCAGAAATAGACACTGAAGGCAATGAGCAGCGAGCCGATGACAGCGCCAATGATGGAAAAGAGAATGCTGGCGCCATGATGGGGTTCGTTGGCGCCGAGCGTGATGGCCACGGAAATGGAACCAGGGCCAACGGTCAACGGAAGGGTCAAAGGGTAGAAAGCGCGGGTGGAGAGATCGCGGGGATCCACCGTCTGTTGGACATTGCCGCGAGTTTCGTCTCCTTCCTTTTGCTTGAGCATATTCCAACCCGCGGCCATGACGACCAGGCCGCCGCCGGCCTGCACTACGGGCAGGGAAATTCCGAAGAACGCGAGAATGTGCGTGCCGATGAAGTAAGAACCGATGAGAAGCAGGAAGCTGTTAATGGCGATGTTGCGGGAGAGGAGCTTGCGCTGGATAGTGGAGTAGTAGTGAGTGAGGGAAAGGAAAATCGGCGCGCCACCGAGCGGGTTGACGATGGGGAAGAGCGCCGAAACAACCAGGATACTGGATTTGGCGATGGGAAACATGAATTGCCAAAGAAGAAGTATAGCCGACGAAGGACGGAAATGCGCGAGATACCCGGCGGTAAGAAAGCAACTGAATTGACAGCATCGTGGGCAGAACATACGATTGATGGAAATTTGGAGCAGAAAGATTGACTTCAAGGAAGGGAATTCACTTTTCATGAAAGACCGATCGGCAGTGTGGCGCGCGTTGGGTGTGTTGCTGTTGGCGGTTTGCCTGGCGACCGCGACACCGGCACCAACAACCGTGGGGCCCGCGGATGCGCAGCGTTATGTGAACGACATCAAGACGCTCACGCAGCCGAAAATGGAAGGACGCGGAGAAGGTACAAAAGGATTGGTGCGGGCTGAGCACATGCTTGCCGAGCGCTACAAGAGCGTGGGGTTGGAGCCCGCGGGGCAAAAAGGCTTCCTGGAAGCGTTCACGGTAACCACCGGCGCGAAGTTAAAGGGGAAGAACCATCTGATGGTACAGAACGGCGAATCGAAGATGGAGGTGAAACTGGATCAGGATTACGTGCCCTTCAGTTTTTCGTCCTCAGGAGAAACCAGCGGACCGCTGGTGTTTGCGGGATATGGGGCGACGGCGGAGGAATTCGGCTACGACGACTACGCCGGAATCGACGTGAAGGACAAGATTGCGGTGGTGCTGCGCTATGAACCGAGCGGGTTCGCGGCGAAGAGCGGCAATCAAGGACTGACCACGCACGCGCAGTTCATCACCAAGGCGATCAACGCGCGCAATCATGGGGCGAAGGGCCTGATCCTGGCGAACGGCAAGCTGGGCGATGGAGAAGAGGATTTGCTGACGCGGTTTGGGAGCGTGAACGGTCCAGAGAATGTGGGGATTCTGTTCGCGCAGGTGAAGAACACGGTTGCCGAGGAGTGGTTCCACGCCGCTGGGAAATCGCTGAAAGATGTGCAGGAGCAAATCAATGCGGGGAACAAGCCGGCATCGTTTGTGTTCCCAGAAACGCTGCGTGGGAGCTTGGCGATGGGAATCGAGAATACCCACGCGACGGTGGACAATGTGCTGGCGTATTTGCCGGGAGAAACGGATGAATATGTGATTCTCGGCGCGCACTACGATCATCTGGGACGCGGCAATTTCGAGTCGCTGGCGCCCTCGCAAATCGGGCAGATTCATCCCGGCGCGGATGACAATGCCTCGGGGACAGCGGGTCTGCTGGAATTGGCGAGGCTGCTGGCGCCGCTGAAAGGTCAACTTAAGCGTGGGATCTTGTTTGCGTCGTTTGCCGGGGAAGAACTGGGATTGCTGGGGTCGGCGGCGTGGGTGAAGGCGCCGACGAAACCGCTGGATAAAGCCGTGGCCATGTTGAATATGGACATGATCGGGCGAATCAAAGACAGCAAGGTGTACATCGGCGGCGTGGGGACGGGCTCAACGTTCCAGAAAATACTAGAGCAGGCGCACGACGATTCGCAGCTTAAGTTTGAGTATTCGCAGGGCGGATATTCTTCGAGCGATCACACTTCGTTTGTGACCAAGAAAATTCCCGTGTTGTTTTTCTTTTCCGGGCTGCACTCGGATTATCATAAGCCCTCGGACACTTGGGAAAAGATTAACGGCGAGGCGGCGGCGCGCCTGTTGAATGTGGTGGCGAGCGCGGCCGTGGCAATCGCGGATGCGCCGGAGCGGCCGCAGTTCGTGACCGTAGTGGAGAGCAATCCTCACAGCGGAGTCACGGGCGGCGGAGGGGGTTACGGGCCGTACTTCGGGTCAATTCCGGATTTTGGGCAGACGGAAAATGGCGTGAAGTTTTCGGACGTGAAGCCTGGGTCGCCGGCAGCGAAAGCGGGTTTGAGAGGTGGCGATGTACTGATCCAATTTGGCGACAAGCCCATCAAGAACCTGTATGACTTCACGGACGCGCTGAGGCGAAGCAAGATCGGCGAAGTGGTGGCGGTGACAGTGTTGCGTGATGGGAAGGAATTGAAGGTGGATGTGAAATTGGAGCAGAGGAAGTAGGGGGTCAGAAGGAGTTGCCGGGAACAATGAAGGGCCGGGTGGTGCGAGCTTCAAAGCTATTTGGATGGGCGGTGAGCGGCGCGGTGGCGGCGGCGTGCTTGTATGGACCTGGCTGGATCCTGGTGAAAGCACAGCAGAAGGCGGAGACGGACATTTTGCTGCCGCAAGAACAAAGGCATTTGAAAAATGCCCGGCAACTGACCCTCGGCGGCCAAAACACCGAGGCCTATTTTTCCGCGGATGACAAGCAACTGATTTTTCAACACCAGGGTGAAGGCGTGCCGTGCGATCAGATCTACACAATGCCCGTGGACACGCCTGACGGGAAGCCGGCCACGCCCAAGCTTGTGAGCACAGGCAAGGGCCGGGCGACGTGCAGCTACTTCTTTCCAGCGGGAGACAAAATTCTGTTTTCTTCGACGCACGGGGCGAGCGCCGACTGCCTGCCGAAACCTGACTACTCGCACGGCTACGTCTGGCCAGTCTACAGCACCTATAAGATTTACACGGCGAGGACAAACGGCTCCGAGTTGAAACTATTGACGGACGCACCGGGCTACAACGCGGAATCCACGATCACGCGCAATGGCAAGCACATTGTGTTCACGTCCACGCGCAATGGCGACCTGGATATCTACACCATGGATGCGGACGGCAGCAACGTCAGGCAATTGACGAATGAGCTGGGATACGATGGCGGGCCATTCTGGTCGTACGACGGGAAGAAGATCGTCTATCGCGCGGAGCACCCGAAAACGGCTGAAGAGATAGAAGATTACAAGGAACTGTTTGCGCAGGGACTGATCCGCCCGGGAAACCTGGAGATCTGGGTGATGAACGCGGATGGCTCGAACAAGCACCAGGTGACGCACAATGGCGCGGCGAACTTTGCGCCATACTGGCTGCCGGACGGCAAGCGCATTATTTTTGCGTCGAATCAAGCGGATCCAAAAAGCGGGCGTGATTTCGACCTCTATCTGATCAACGAGGATGGCACGGGACAGGAGCGGGTGACGTATCATCCGGACTTTGACAGCTTCCCAATGTTCTCGTCGGATGGGAAGAGGCTGGTGTGGGCATCGAACCGCAACGGCAAAATGCCGCATGAGACTAATCTGTTCCTTGCGGATTGGGTGGAGTAGCGTCAGCTTTAGGGAGCAGCGGGCTGTGAGCAAAATCCGTAACAAGACGGCCGCGAAGGAGCGGGACGGCCACCGCCCCGGCGAGGCGCTGCACGTGCTGATTTCCCACGCCCGCATCCAAAAGCGAGTCTCCGAGATGGCGCAGGAAATTCGGCGGGACTTTCCGAATGACACGTTGCATCTGATCGGCGTGCTGAAAGGGTCGATCTTTTTTCTCGCGGATCTGGCGAGGAAGCTGGGTGGCGAGGTGTCTTTCGATTTTCTCGGGGTATCGAGTTACGGGAAGGGCACGGATTCGACGGGCGAAGTGAGGTTAACCAAAGACCTGGACGTCAGTATTGAGGGGCGCACGGTACTTATGGTGGAGGATATCCTGGACACCGGACTGACGCTCAAATACCTCTTGAAATTATTTGAGGAGCGAAAGCCGAAGCACTTGCGCGTGGCGGTGCTGCTGGACAAGGTGGAGCGCCGCATCACGGATGTGCGGGCCGATTACGCCGGGTTCACCATCCCGAACGAATTTGTGGTGGGCTACGGGCTGGATTTTGACGAACGCTACCGGAATCTGCCGGATGTGTGCGTGTTGCAGCTCGGGTCGCGTGGAAAAACAAAGAACGAGTAGCACCCTGATTTGCGTGCGCTCCAAGAGGCGGCAGCGCAATCGATTTTCACAGGACGAGCGCTCCGCCGCCAGAGTTCGCGAGAAACGCCTGCTATAATTAAGGGATACATGGAAGCCACGGATCCCATATTACAAACCACTCCACCTGCAGAGAGCCCGGAGACTTCCGCCGAAGTGCTGGCGACGTTTGCGGAAATCGGAGAAGAGGTGAACGCGTCGCTGGACCTGGACGAAGTTCTGGCGCACACAGCCGTGCTGATCAAGCGGCACATCGACTATGAAATGTTCGGCGTGCTAATGGCCGATGAAGAAGGCGCCTACCTGAAGCACCGGTTTGCAATCGGCTACCCGCCGGGGCTGGCGGAAAATTTGCGCGTGCCGATCGGGCAGGGCATTACCGGAACGGCGGCAGCGACAGGCCATCCGGTGCGGGTGAGCGACGTAGCGCAGGATCCGCGCTACATCAATGCGATAGACAGCGTGCGCTCCGAATTGGCGGTGCCGCTGATGTTCCGCGGGAAGTGCGTGGGCGTGCTGGATATCCAGAGCCGGCACCTGGACTACTTCACGAAAGATCAGCAACGCATACTGGCGCTGCTGGCGAGCCGCCTGGCGGTGGCCATCGAAAACGCGCGGCTGTTTCAGAAGGTGCGCGCGCAGGCGGAAACGCTGCTGGTGCTAAATGAGGTGAGCAGGGAGATCAGCTCGATTCTGGATGTGGAAGAGTTGTTGCGCCATGCGGCGGAACTGGTGAAGCGGGTCATCGATTACCAGATACTGAGCATCATGCTGTACGACGAAGAGCAGCACATTTTCCTGCACAGGGTGGATGTGAAGCACGGGCAGCGGGTGCAAGGCAAGCTGCGTGTGGCGGCGAGCGAGGGACTTGTGGGCGCGGCGGCGACGCTGCGGGAGCCTGTCCTGGTACCCGATGTAACCAAGGACGAGCGCTACCTGATGGTCAATCCGGAAACGCGGTCGGAACTTGCCATACCCATGATGCACAAAGGCAAGGTGATTGGCGTGCTCGATCTGGAAAGCCCGCAATTGAATTACTTCAACGCCGACCATGTGCAGACGCTGTCGATCCTGGCGTCCAATCTGGCGGTGTCGCTGGAAAACGCGCGGCTGTATGAGCAAGTGGCGAAAGACGAAGCGCGGCTCGACCGCGACTTGCAAGCGGCGAAGAGGATTCAAGGTGCGCTGTTGCGGCCGGTGCCGACCGATGACTACGGGTTGGATGTTGCGGCGCGATATCTTTCCGCGCGGGAAGTCTGCGGCGATTTGTACGAGTTTTTGCGTTACGGGCCGCAGCAATTGGGATTCGCGCTGGGCGACGTGAGTGGAAAGGGCACGGCGGCGGCGTTATACGGCGCGGTGGCCATCGGCATCATGCGCAGCCTGGCGCCGCAAAAGCTGCAGCCCGCGGAAATGCTGCGGCAGATGAATCATTTAGTGGGCGAGCGGCGGATTGAAGGGCGGTTCATGACGGCGTGTTTCGCGACGTGGCAGAAAGGCCGGCAGAAGCTGCGCGTGGCGAACGCGGGACAGTCGCAGCCGCTGTTGTATAAGGACGGGCGCTGCGAGCGCATCGACCTGACGGGGTTCCCGCTGGGTATCTTTGAGGAGACACAGTACGACGAATGGGGCGTGACGCTGCAGGCCGGCGACATCCTGGTGTTTCACTCGGACGGTATCGCGGAAACGACGAACGGCGAAGGCCAGTTCTTCGGGACCACGCGCTTGCTGCGCTTCATCGAACAGCATCACGAAATGACCGCGGCGGAGATGGCCGACCAGATCCTGCAGGAAGTGGACTGGTTCACGCAGAGCGCGCCGCTTTCCGACGATCGCACGCTGGTCATCGCAAAAGTGAAATGAGCAATCCAAGCCAGGCCCGGAAGAATCTGGAGTACGTGGACCCGGCGCGGTTCACGCCCTATTTTGCGTGGAAGGCGCGCGGCGAGGCGAAAGAGGTGTATTGCGAGGGCGTGGCTCTGGCAGAGATTGCCAAGCATTTCGGGACGCCAACGTACGTATACAGCCGCCGTGCAATCGAGGAGGCGTTCGAGGAGCTGGAAAGCGGGTTGGGCCGTATACCGCACCTGCTGTGCTTTGCAGTGAAGGCGAACGGCAATTTGTCGATTCTAAAGCTGCTCGTGCAACGAGGCAGCGGGTTCGACATTGTTTCGGGCGGCGAGCTTGACCACTTGGGGCGCATCGGGGTGCGCGGCGAGCGCATCGTGTTTTCGGGTGTGGGAAAAACGCGCGAGGAAATTCGCGCGGCACTGAAGTACAAGGGCGGCCGGAAGAGCGCGGCGGGAATCCTGCAGTTCAACGTCGAGTCGGCAGCGGAGCTGGAAGTGCTGGCCGAAGAAGCATCGCGCAGGCGCGTTGTGCCGGGCGTTTCGGTCCGCGTGAATCCCGATGTGAAGGCGGGGGGACACCCACACATCTCGACAGGACTCTACGAACACAAATTTGGGGTGAGCTGGCAGGAAGCGCGCGCAATGTATCTGGAGCGCCGGTATGCGAGGCACATCCGGTGGCAGGGAATCAGCACACACATTGGGTCACAGATCGTGGGGCTAGGGCCATTCCGGCAAGCATTGGAGCGGCTTGCGGGTTATCTGGTGGACTTGCGGAAGCAGGGAATCGCACTGAAGTACCTGGATTTTGGCGGCGGGCTGGGAGTGCGGTACACACAGGAGCAACCCGCAACGCGCAGAGACTATGCGCGGATGATTGCAAAGGTGGTACGGCCGCTCGAAGTGGAGCTACTGCTGGAGCCGGGACGCGCGATCATCGCGCAGGCGGGGATTCTGCTTTCGCGCGTGGTCTATAGCAAGAAGAATTCGCGCAAGTCGTTTGTGGTGATTGATGCGGCCATGAATGACCTGATCCGGCCGGCGCTTTATGATGCGCCGCACGCAGTCACGCGGGTCAGCGGGAAGAAAGAGCACAGCGGCGAGAGAGAACGAGTGGATGTGGTTGGCCCGGTATGCGAGACGGGCGATTGTTTCCTGCAAGGCTGGCCATTAGGCGAGGTTACGCCCGGGGATGTGGTGGCGCTGTGGGCCACTGGCGCGTACGGCATGGTGCAAGCCTCGAATTATAACGGGCGCCGGCGTCCCGCGGAGGTGCTGGTGGAAGGGAAGCGCGCGCGCCTGATCCGGCGGCGGGAAACGCATGAGGATGTTTTGCGGACGGATGCGTTGTTTTAGAAGAGATTCTTTGCAAAGGTGAGTTGAGAGGAAGAACTCACCCGAATGGCGGCGGCCACAGCCTCGTGAGAAAGACATTCTGGCGGAGTTGCTTATGGCGTGAAAGCGGCGGCAAGCCGCCCCACTCCAGAATGCCTCAGGCTTCGCCCCATTTGAGTTTGTTGCGGAGAATCTCGAAGTAGGTCTTGTTGGGCGGCTGGATGAGCTTGAGGCGTTCGGCGGCGCGGGTGATGCGCACACGATCGCCGCGCTGCATGGGCACGCCGGTTTGGCCATCAAGGGTGAGAAACACGGAATCCGCGGTTTCCGAGGGGCGCAGCTCAATTTTTGAAGTGTCGCGCACAACGACGGGCCGATCGCTCAACGTGTGCGGGCAGATGGGCGTAATGAGGATGGATTCCACGGCGGGGTGGACGATGGGTCCGCCGGCGGACAGGGAATAGGCCGTGGAGCCCGTGGGTGTGGCGACAATCAAGCCGTCAGCGCGATAGCGGCAGACGAAGCCTTCATCGATGAAAAGCTCAAGCTCAATCATGCGCGCGAGCGTGCCCTTGTGAACGATGGCGTCGTTTAAGACGCGCTGTTGCGTGACGATTTGGCCGGCGTTTACCCGCTGGACGAGGAGCAGCACGCGTTCATTGATCGTCGCGTGCCCCGCCAGCACATTTTCTAGCGCCGGATAAAGCTCGTCGACTGTGAAGCTGGTGAGAAAGCCAAGGCTGCCCATGTTGATGGGGAGAACGGGAACGGCGCGCTCGGCGGCTTCGCGGGCTGCAGCAAGCAAAGTGCCGTCGCCGCCCAGAACGAGTAGCAGGTCAGATTCTTCGGCGATTTTGTGGCGCGTGGTGCCGAGCGCACCGTCCTTCAGGCAACTGGCGGTTTCGGGATCGTAGAGCGGCGTTACGCCGTGCTCTTCGAGCCAGCGCAACAGCTTGGGGATGACCTCAGCCAGGTTGGCACGCCGGGGCCGCGAGATGATGCCTATCGTCTTGAAGAAAGAAGTAGGTTGCATGGATTAGAGCGATTCTACCGTAGGGGGTTTCATAGCGTGAAGGAAATACTCCTGGTTGCCCTCCGCGCCGGGAAGGCGGCTGGGAGAGACCTGCAAACCAGTAAGGCCATGGGATTCGGCGGCGCGGCGGACGCTGGCGATGGCTTTTTCGTGCAGCTTGGCATCGCGCACGATGCCGCCTTTGCCGACGTCGGCGCGCTCCAGTTCAAATTGCGGCTTGACGAGGACGAGAAGCTTGCCGCCGGGTTTACAGCAGGCGACGGCACCGGGAAGAATTTTGGTGACAGAGATAAACGAAACATCAATAACGACGAGTTCAACGTGTTCCGGAAGATCGCGGGGCGCCAATTCGCGGGCGTTCTTCTTGAGGACAATCACGCGTGGCTCTTCGCGCAACTTCCAGGCGAGTTGGTCGGTGTTGACGTCCACCGCGTAGATGCGCGCCGCGCCCTGCTGCAGCAGGCAATCAGTGAAGCCGCCCGTGGAGGAACCCACGTCGAGGCAGACTTTCCCTTGCGGGTTGATGTGGAAATCTTCCAGCGCGCCTTCGAGCTTGAAGCCGCCGCGGCTGGCGTATTTCTGCAGGCGGCTGTGAACTTCGATTGGCGCGTCTTCGGCGACAGGTTGGCCAGCTTTTTCGGCGCGCTTGGCGTCGATTGTGACTTCGCCCGCCAGGATCATGGCTTGCGCTTTTTGGCGTGATTCGGCGAGGCCGCGCTCGACGAGGAGAATATCGAGGCGCTTGCGTGGAGATTTGGGTGGCATGACGTTTCTTTTGGGATGCGGTCGCGGCGCCGGAAACTGAATCCTTCAGGTGCGACGAAGGACCAGGAATTCGGCGATGGCGCGGAGGCGTTCGGCGCGGCCGCCGTAGGGCTGCAATTCCTCGATGGCTTTGTTGGCCAGTTCATTGGCAATTTCGTGGGAGCGGGGCAGGCCAAAGACCGCGGGATAGGTGGCCTTCTGTTGGGCAATATCCTTGCCAGCGGTTTTGCCAAGCGCGGTGGAGGATTCTTCGACGTCGAGGATGTCGTCCGTGACCTGAAAGGCCCAGCCGATGGTTTCGCCGAAGCGGCGCAGGCGCGCCACATCGTCGGCGGGCGCACCCGCGGAGAGCGCCCCCGAAGCGATCGAAGCGCGAATGAGCGCGGCGGTTTTTGAGCGATCGATGTATTCAAGTGTTTCGGGGCCGACACGCTGGCCTTCGGCTTCCAGGTCGGCGACTTGTCCGCCGACCATGCCGTTGATGGTGCCGGCGGCGGAGGAGATTTCCTTGATCATGGCGACGCGGCGATCCGCCGGGGCCGGGGAAGCGGTAATGGTTTCAAAGGCGAGCGTCAACAAAGCATCGCCGGCGAGAATCGCGGTGGCTTCGCCAAATTTTTTGTGGCAGGTGGGCTTACCGCGGCGCAGATCGTCGTTATCGAGCGCCGGCAGATCGTCGTGAATCAGGGAATAGGTGTGGATGAATTCGATGGCGCATCCGGGATAGAAGGCAGGCAAAACGTCGGCGTCAAAGATGCGTGCCGTTTCCAGGCACAGGATGGGGCGGATGCGCTTGCCGCCGGCAAAAACCGAATAGCGCATGGCCTGATGGATCGAGGGCGGTTGCAGGGTTTCCGCGGGCATCAGGCGGTCGAGATAGGCGTCAACGGCGATGCGGTCTTCTTCAAAAAAGGCGGGAAGTTTCATCGGGATGAAAAGGTTCCTGTCGGCGGAGTTGCGGGAGCGTTACGCGTTGCTCTCTCCCTCGGGTTCAAAGGGTTCGGCGGCGAGCTTGCCGTCGGCTTTCTTCAGCAGAATTTCCACGCGGGCCTCGGCTTCTTCCAATTGCTTCTGGCACTCGCGGGAAAGGCCAACGCCTTCCTCAAACAGCTTCATGGCGTCGTCAAGAGAAAGCTGCGGGCTTTCGAGCTTGCGCACTACTTCTTCGAGGCGCACCAGGGAGCGCTCAAAATCAGGCTTCTTGGAAGGTTCCGGTTTTTTCGGAGCAGTTTGATTCACGGCATTTCCTCGGCGAAATCCTACTTCTGGCAATGCAAACAGCAGTACGTGGAACGTCCACCCTGTTCGATGCGCCGGATGGCCTGCCCACAGCGGTGGCATGGCGATCCTTCGCGCTGGTAGGCGCGCAGGATTCTTTCTAGCCCCTGGAACCACCATTGCGGATCACAAAAGTCGGGCGCCGGCTCCAGACAGCATTCTAAAGCACGGCGGAGAACGGACACAATCGCTTTATGGAGTTTCACAGAATCTTTCTGGCTGAGGGAATTCGCCGGGCGACGCGGATCCAAGCGGGCATGCCATAGGGCTTCCGCGGAATAGATGTTGCCGATTCCGGCGATTCTCGATTGATCGAGAAGAAATTTCTTCAAAGGGCGGCGTGAAGCGGCGAGACGCGCGTGCAGAAAAGATGGCGTAGATTCAGGCGAAAGGGCATCGGGGCCGAGAGACCGAAGGGAAGAGCAGGCTTCAAACGACTCCCAGTGGTGCACCCGGCCAAAATGCCGCCGATCGGCGAATCCCAGTGTGCCCTTGTCGAGTTCGAGCGCGATGTCCACATGGACGCCATCGGGCGATTGATTGGCGCGGCGAAGAAGCTCACTGGCGCTTCGAAACCAGCGTAGCTGGCCATCGAAGCGGAAATGCATCTCGATCAAGCCGCGGTCGAGTGGGAGCAGGAGATATTTGCCATGGCGCGAAGCATCGAGGATGCGGCGTCCACGGGCGAGTTCCGCAAGGCGCGTGGGGGATTGCGGCTTGGTGGCGATGGGGTGAAGGATGTGCACGCAATGAATGCGGCGTCCGCGGACCAGCGGGCGCAAGCTGCGCGCTACGGCTTCGACTTCGGGAAGTTCGGGCATGTGTGATTAAAGGTTGCTCAAGATCACCAGAACATACTTTCTTCAGGGGCTAAAGCCCCTCCCTCTGAGGAACTCTACGCCGGGGCTGAAGCCCCGGCCTCCTAAAGAAAAAGGCTACATCGTCAACCCGCTGCAAACTCAAGGCTTCAGAGTTAGCATGTGTTTTTTGGTTTTGGCTTCGGCAGCGTTGCTGAACGGCGCGTAAATCGGTTTGCCCTCGAGCCAGTAATGAAACTGGTCGGTGTAGTGCTCGCTGCCGGGCTGGCCGGATTGTCCCGCAGGGATGAGGAGGATGGAACGATCCCAATCCGCAAGATTGGCCACAAAGCGTTCGGAGGGGCCATCGTTGCGGCTGGCGGCGCGTGGGCTGAACGCGGTTCCCGCCTGCGGCTGATGGGAAAGGCTAAAGAGCTTCTTCAGGAAGCCTTCGCGGCCGAGGGGATGCAGCATATCCAGATAGTTGAAGCGCTTCCACTGCCAGTCTTCGGGGTTAGATTTATTGGTGCGTTTTTCCAGGCGCTCGACAGCGCGATCAGCAGCCGCGCTCAGTAGTTCGTCGTAGTTCTTGAACTGTGCGGGGAGCCACCGTGCGGGACGCTCGGTGAGGATGCGCTGGAGGAAAGACAATTTGCGCCAATGGTAGAGCTCCGTGTCCTGGCCAAGGTGGGGTTCGAGGATGAGATCGAGCGCGCGGTACAGCGCCGTGTTCAGGAAAGAGACGACCACGGAATTGGGGTCGGCAATGCCGCTCCAATCCTTGGCCTGCTCGATGAGCTTTTTCGCGCGAGGATCTTTCGGGGGAGCCACTTGGGCGGCAGCCACAAGCTGCTCCGCTAGAAAGGCGTGCGGATAGCTGTACGCGTCGGTTTGGACCTTGAGCATGTCCTCTGGTCGCAGGTCGTGCTTGTCGTGCAGCAAGTCGTAGATGCGCGCGGTGCGGTATGGCTCTTCCCAATCATCGGTGAGATACGGCTTGTAGCCGGGGCCAACAACGCGCGCATTCGCGGTTACGATGAGTCCGCTTTCAGGATTATAGCTTCGGGGCAACTGATCGAAGGGAATGTAGCCTGTCCACTCGTAATCATCGGTATCGCCGGGCACGGGCACTTCGCCGTGGCCCTTCTTGCGAATGGGAACGCGCGCGGCCATGACGTAGCCGATGTTGCCGTTCACGTCGGCGTAAACGGCGTTCTGGGCGGGGCCCCACACGCGCTTCATAACCTCCAGAAACTCGCGCCAGTTCTGCGCTTTGCCAAGCCACAAATAGCTGTTAGCTAGCGCACCGGGTTCGAGCGCGGTCCAGCGAATGGCGTAGCTTTTGCCGTCGTCCGGGTGGATCACGGGCCCATGGCGTGTGACGATCAGCTTCAGGTGCTCGTCGGGAGCGCCTTTCACGTGAATGACTTCGTCGAAGACGTCGGCCTTTTTCCACTGGCCGTTAACGCGATATTCCTCGGGATTCGCGGGATTGAACGTTTCAATGTAGAGGTCCTGCACGCTGGCGCCATTGTTGGTGAAGCCCCAGGCGATACGTTCGTTGTGCCCCACGATGACGAGCGGCGAGCCAGGCAGGGCAAAGCCTTTGACGTTCCAACCGGGCGCGGTGACGTGCACTTCGTACCAGATCGGCGGCAGCGTCAGCTCCAGGTGCATATCGTTGGCCAAGAGCGGCTTGCCCGTGGCGGTGTGCGCGCCGCTGACCACCCAATTGTTGCTGCCGAGCGAACGCCGGATATCGCGCTGTGAATCGAGCAGCCAGTCCTGCACGCTGGCGGCGAGCGCGGAAGTGAGATCCGGCTGGTTGGCGAGATTGGGAGGGACATAGAGTTCGCGCCCGGCTTTCAGCACGTCGTCGCTATCCATCTCATCGTCATCATCATCGTCGTCGGCATCGGCTTGCGAGGCGTCACGGCCATTTTCCTTGGTGTTCGGGTCGCCAACGACGAAATGGTCCAGGGCGGCATCATCGCGGTAAAGATCCTTGGCGAGTTCCGGGCCGACCCTTTCGGTGACGATGGCGCGATCCAGCTTATCCCGCCAGGTGTAGGTGAGTGTGCGATACATGTAACCACCGATGACCAGGGAGTCCGAGGCTTGCCAGGGTTGCGGCCTGTACTTGAGCAGGGAGAACTCCATCGGCAGTTTGGAGGGATGCTGTTCGATGAAGCGATTGACGCCTTGGGCGTAGGCTTCGAGGATGCGGCGGTGGTCGGGGTCCATCTGTTCCACTTCGCGTTGCGCGGTGCGGCCGAAGTTCAGAACGCGGAATTCCTTGTCAATCTTAAGCGTGGGGGAGCCAAGAATTTCCGAGAGCTGCCCGCGGGCCGCGCGCCGAAGCAGATCCATCTGCCACAGGCGGTCCTGAGCCATCACGTACCCTTGAGCTTCGGCCAGGTCTTCGATGGAAGCGGCACGGATGTGCGGCACGCCCCAGTTATCTCGTTCCACGGTGACGCTGGCCCGCAGGCCGGGGAGCGGCGCGGTGCCGTCCAATTGAGGAAGCGGGCGATAGACGAACCACCAAATTGTAGCGGCGAAGGCGAGAACCACCACGGCGAAAAGCCAAAGGAAAAGACGCAGGATGATGCGCAATTCGAATTCCACCTCAAAGCTGAGGGATTAAGTTTAGTGGAGCCGAGAAACGCGCGCAACCTGGCGAAAAGACGAATCGCATGCTGATGCACGCCTGAGCGCGACGATTGAAGATGCTTCGGCCGTAAAACCGTAGCCGAGGCAACTCCTTATGACGCCGGCCCCCCGGGCAGGATAGGTGCTGCTACAATGCGGCTGGGGAGTGCGCAAGAGAATGTTCCTGGTGCGGCTGATCGGCGTGTTCGTACTGGTGGCGTTGAACGGTTTTTTCGCCGCGGTGGAATTTTCGCTGGTGACCGTCCGGGTGTCGCGCGTGCGGCAACTGGTGGCCAAAGGCAATGCGCGGGCGCGCATCGTCGAACACTTGCTGAGCGACTTGCACCGCGTGGTTTCCGGAGTGCAAGTGGGCATCACGCTCAGCAGTCTGGCGATTGGTGCGCTGGGCGAAGTGACGCTGGCGAAACTGGTGCAGCAGGTGATGCCGGCGGAAGGCAGCGTGCGCATGCTCCTGCTGGTGCACGGCGTCGCGTTGACCATCGCCTTCCTTTTCCTCAGCGCAATCCATGTGGTGCTGGGCGAGTTGGTGCCAAAGAGCATCAGCCTGGCGCGTGCCGGGCGGGTCGCGTTACTGGTGGCGCGGCCCTTCCAGTGGTTCCTGAATACGTTTCGCTGGGCCATCGACCTTCTGGACGGCATTTCCGGAGCGATCGTAAAAGCCCTGGGAGTAGCGGCGCCGGCGGGCCACGGCGTTGCGCATTCCACCGAAGAGCTACAGATTCAGATTCAGCAAGCGCGCGAACGCGGATTGCTGGCGCCCGGGGAAGAAAAATTCATTCTCAGCGCGATTGATTTGAGCCAATTGCAGGTGCGGGAAATCATGGTGTCGCGGCCGGATATGCACACGCTTCCGGTGGAAGCCTCGCTGGACGAAGTGATGCGCGTGTTCGCCACGACGCAGCGCTCGCGGATTCCGGTTTATCGCGGCACAGAAGATCACGTGCTGGGTTTCGTGCACATCAAGGACATGATGTGGGTGTTGCTGGACCGCGAACGCCGCCTGGAGGAAAACCTGCCCGCGGGGCCGCCGTTTGATCTGCGGCGGGTGTTACGCGAGGTGCTGATTGTGCCGGAAACGAAGCCGGCCAGCGAATTGCTGCTGGAATTGCGCGCGCGGCGTGTGGGCATCGCGATGGTGGTGGACGAGTTTGGCAGCATCTTGGGCCTGGTCACGAAGGAAGACCTGCTGGAACAGCTCGTGGGCGAAATCCATGATGAGTTCGACGTGGTGGAGCGGCCGCTGACGCTTGCCGACGGAGCGGTAGTGTTTGACGCGGCGCTGAATGTGCGCGACCTCGATACGCAGTACAACATCTCATTGCCGGAAGATCCGGCCTATGCCACGGTGGGCGGTTTTGTGATGGACCAGTTGGGGTTCATCCCGCGAGGCGGCGAGAGCTTTGAATTCGGTGGCTACCGCTTTTCTGTGGTAGAGATGGATGGGCGGCGTGTGGCCCGCGTGAAAATACAGCGACTGCGCCCGGCGGTAAAAGAGCCGGAGAGTGAAACGGGCGCGGCCGCACAGGTCCCAAAAGCAAGAGCCGCAAAAAAGGAGCACTGAGTTTCCGGACGAATGGCGCGCTACTTCTTACACCGCCTTCTGTTGACCTTGCCGGCCCTCTGGCTGGTGCTGACGATGGTCTTCCTGCTGATCCATATCGTGCCAGGCGACCCCGTGGAGCAGATGCTGGGGGAAAGCGCGGCGCCGGGGCAAGCGGCGGAATTGCGGCACACACTCGGCCTTGACCGGCCGTTGATCGTGCAGTACGCAAAATATCTTTGGCAGGTGGCGCGCGGCGATTTCGGGCAATCGTTCAAATTCCAGGCGCCAGTGCGCCGCGTGATTTTCGAGCGTTATCCGGCCACGCTGCAGCTTGCGCTGCTGGCGTTGCTGGTGTGCATGGCGATTGCGATTCCCGCGGGCGTGCTGGCGGCGCACCGCAGGGGGACAGCGGCGGACCGCGCCGTTGGCGTGCTTACACTGTTCGGGCTGGCGGTTCCGAACCTGGCGCTGGGGCCGCTGCTGATCGCTCTGTTTTCGATTGAATTGGGATGGCTGCCCGTTTCCGGGCGGGGCGGGGCATTGAACTACATCCTGCCGGCGGTGACGCTGGGCGGGGCGTTGGCGGCGATCCTGACGCGCATGGTTCGCGGGGCGATGCTGGAGGAACTCTCCAGCGATTACGTGCGAACCGCGCGCGCAAAGGGCCTGCGCACATCGGCGGTGCTCGTGCGGCACGCGCTGCGCAACGCGCTCATTCCCATCACCACCATTATCGGATTGCAGTTCGGGACGCTGCTGGCGGGGGCGATTGTCACCGAAACAATATTTTCCTGGCCGGGTATTGGGCGCCTGACCGTGCAAGCCATTTCCGCCCGCGACTATCCGCTGCTGCAGGGCTGCATTCTGGTGATCGCGCTTTCCTACGTGCTGGTTAACCTGTTGACCGATTTTCTCTATTCCCTGATCGATCCGCGAGTGCGGCTGTCATGAAATCCGGCGAGCCATTGCGTACATTCCTGCGCCAGAGCCCGCTGGCGCGCATCGGTTTCGCGATTGTGTGCCTTCTGGTGCTATTGGCGTTGCTGGCGCCATGGATTTCGCCGGGTAAGCCGGCCGCGCAGAATCTGGCGGTGCGGCTGCAAGGGCCGTCGTTCTCGCACTGGATGGGCACGGACGAATTGGGCCGCGACATCCTTACGCGCATTCTGTATGGCGCGCGCGTGTCGTTGTTCGTTTCCATATGCGTGGTGTTGGGTTGCGGCTCGATTGGCTTGACGCTGGGCATGCTTGCCGGTTACAGCGGCGGCGTTTTTGACCGCATCGTAAACCTGCTGCTGATCAACGCGTTTCTTTCGTTTCCCGGCGTACTGCTGGCGATTGCCTTCGCGGCATTTTTCGGCCCGGGCATTGGCAAGGTGATTCTGGCGCTGATCATTACCGGCTGGGCGGGCTATGCCAGGCTGGCGCGCGCGCAGGTGCTGAAGACGAAGGAACTCGAATTCGTGCTGGCAGCGAGGTCGCTGGGCGCTTCTCCACTGCGCATTATGATTCGGCATCTTTTGCCGAACATGATTCAACCGGTGCTGGTGCAGGCCACCATCGGCATGGCCGGAGCGATTCTGGCAGAAGCGACGCTCAGCTTTCTGGGTTTGGGAGTGCTCGCGCCGATTCCCAGTTGGGGCGCGATGCTGAACGACGCGCGAAACCATTTATTTGATGCGCCCCACATGGTGGTCTTTCCTGCGCTGGCGGTTGTGTTGGCGGTGCTCGCGTTCAATTTGCTTGGCGATGCGTGGAGGGATTGGCTGGACCCGCGCACGCGTTCGCAGATGGCGGCGGTGGAACAGGGCCGGTAGACGGCGTGCAGGCACGGTTACATCCTCGTGAGAAAGATGCGCTCGCGGAGTTGCTTTCGGCGTAAAAGCAGCTGCAAACCGCCGCACTCCAAAATGCTTGGCCGCGTCTAGCAACTGCCGTTATGAGCGCCGGCGAGGGGAACGCTTAGAACAAATTCGGGCTAGCTTTTGGTGAGCAGGACGGGTGTGCCTCGGCCGAGGCCCAGTGTGCGGGCGGCGCTGCCTTTGTTCATGGCGACTTCGAGGAAGCCACTCGAGCCGATATAGGCGACCGCTTCGCCAGACGCACCGTGCGCAAAGGTGGGTACGAACTTGGTTACTGGATGGCTGCCGATTTGCAGACGCACTTCGCCTTTTTCCGCTGCATTGGCGGGCAAATCTTCCGCGCGAAAATTCGTAATCAGATTGCCGAAAGCATCCACCTTGAGCACGACGCCCTTCAGCAGGCCGTCGGCTTCCTTGGGTTTCGGCATGGCAAATCGCTTGAAGTCCGTAATCTCCTCGCCCATGCTGGCGGGCTGCCAGTTCTTGGAGAGCCACGCGGCGACGGGAGCGAAAACATCGCGGCCATGGAAGGTCTTGCTCACCGGCTGCAGAAAATAATGTTCGGAAGTGATGTGCCGAACCACAACGGGGTGCTCCTTTTCGTAGATGCCGGAGAGCACGCCATTATCCGGCGCAATGAAATAGTGATTCTGCCCACTGACGAGTATGGGGCGGCGCTCCGTGCCCACGCCGGGGTCCACGATGACCACGTGGATGCTGCGCGGCGGAAAATAGGAATACGCGGAGGCGATGGAGAGCGCGGCGTCGAGCAGGTCGAAAGGGGTGACCTGATGGGTGATATCGATGATCTGCGCGTCCGGATTGATTTTCAGAATGACGCCTTTGAGCACGCCCACAAGATGGTCATTGGTGCCGTAGTCGGTCGTCAGGGTAATGATCGGGTTCGTCAAGACTTTCTCCCTTTGAAGGCTTTGAGTTGCCTATCATGCCGTGGAGTGGAGAGGCACCCCAGCACTCCGACGCTAACGGAGGGCGCGCCGGGATGCAAGGAATCAGGCGGGAAACGCTGCAAAAGCGCCAATGGCGGGTTTTGGGCGGTGCGGGCAGCCAAGATTGTCTACGCCTTTCCGAGATGGGGTCGCTCGTGCGGGGCGGGAGCGACCGCTACTCGAGAAATCGACGCGAACGTCGAAGACCATCGGGAAGATAGAACGGCTAGCGATGCCGCGGAGTTGCTTGCGTTCAGCGGGTGGGCATCGTACGATTTCAGATTGGTGCTTCACCCGTAATTTGTAACATTGACTACTGTCTTGTGGCGGCGTGCGCGAGTGGTGTGTCGCGGCAGGGTCCTCGGTGAGGAGAAGGTCTCCATGAAATCGGTCGTGGTGGTTGGCGCGCAGTGGGGCGATGAAGGCAAAGGGAAGGTCGTCGATTACCTGGCGGGGTCGTTCGATTACATCGCGCGGGTCGGCGGCGGCCACAACGCGGGACACACGGTAATCATCGGCAAAGAGCGCCACGTGCTGCAACTTATTCCTTGCGGAATCCTGCGGCCGAAGCAGCACCTCATTATCGGCCCGGGCGTCGTGATTGATCCGTCGGCGCTTGTCGGCGAAATTGAAGCCCTGGCCAAAGGAGGAATCAGCGTCACCGGGCGGCTGCACATCAGCAACCGCGCACACCTGATTTTTCCCTATCACCGCGAACTCGATAAAGCTGCGGAAACGGCACGCGGCGCCAACAAAATCGGCACAACCTCGCGCGGCATCGGGCCGGCCTATGAGGACAAGATGGCGCGGCGCGGGCTGCGTATGGTGGACCTGCTGACGCCGGAACTCTTCCGCGAAAAGGCGGCGCGCGTGGTGGCGGAGAAGAACCGCATCGCGCGAGGAGCCTACGGCGCGAACATTGATTTTTCAGCGGACGTGGAAGAAACGCTGAAGCTGGGCGACAAGATCAAAAGCTACATC
>Ga0208457_1000366_pt1 | contig 48920 bp, 48 predicted proteins | sample June2015DPH_10_1_FD_185513 | JGI IMG/M metagenome (GOLD analysis project Ga0208457, IMG submission 185513) | Peatland microbial communities from SPRUCE experiment site at the Marcell Experimental Forest, Minnesota, USA - June2015DPH_10_150... | ecosystem: Environmental > Terrestrial > Soil >... | reverse complement strand
TCTTGGCGTTGTTCAGCAGTAAGCACGATGGTGGCGTCAGGACGGCGGCGAGGCATGGCCCACGAGCAAAAATGATCGGGGCCGAATGTCGAGCTTATTGAAGCTTATTTATGCGACACAACACTAGCTGGATTGCTTCGTCACCCGCATTCGCGGGCTCCTCGCAATGATAAATTAGGACACTGCCAAAATGGGCACCTCCGCGCCTACGCCAGCCGGGCGCAGGCGGCGTGGCGCGGGCAGGTGACGAGGTGGTCGTTGACCATGCCGGTGGCCTGCATGTGGGCATAGCAGATCGTGCTGCCGACAAACTTGAATCCGCGTTCCCGCAGGTCGCGGCTCATCGCGTCCGACTCGGGCGTCCGGGCGGGCACCTGCTTGATCGAGCGCCACGCGTTCTGGATCGGCCGGCCGCCGGTGAACTGCCAGATGTAGCGGTCGAAGCTGCCGAACCCGCGCTGGACGGCGAGGAAGGCCCGGGCGTTGCGGATGGCCGAGGCGATTTTCAGCCGGTTGCGCACGATGCCCGGATCGGCCAGCAGCGCGGCGACCTTGCGCGCGCCGTAGCGGGCGACTTTCCCGGGATCAAAGCCGTCGAACGCGCGCCGGTAGTTCTCGCGCTTGTTCAGGATGGTGAGCCAGCTCAACCCCGCCTGCGCGCCCTCGAGGACGAGGAACTCGAACAGCCTCCGGTCGTCGTGCAGCGGCACGCCCCACTCCTGGTCGTGGTAGGCGATGTAGCGTTCGGTCGTCGGCCAGGGACAGCGGGCGGGCAGGGCGGGCATGGCTGGATGGTTTCGACGTTCATATGGGAGGCAAGCGGTTACGCGGGAAGCAACCAGCCTGAAGCTTGAGCAAAATCAAGGCTGCCATCGTGCCCGCCGACAAGGATGTCCCGCCGGCTGATGAACCGGGGTTTTCGACCTTGCGCCTTCGACCTTGGACATTCGACCGGGAAGCCCAGCTTCGCTCCTCGCCTCCAGCCGGTGATGCCGTGCGCCCGGAAAATCGCGATCAGCCAAAGCTCAGGGCATTGCCTGCTCGCGGAGAAGTCGGAGTTGCCGGCATTGTGAAAAAAGGGCACCCGCAAATACGGAGGCAGGTATTTGGCTGGAACTTACGAATTCTGCCGGTCCCATCCCGGCGGTTCATCTTTCAAAATAAGCTGGTAATGCCAGCCAATAGGCTGGTAATACCAGCCATTCAATGAACAAGCTTGGCCTCCTCTTTCACTCGGAAGTCCGCGCCGAGGTCCTGCGCATCCTTTTTGGCGTTCGGGAGGACAGGAGGTATCGCGCCCAAATCATTGCCCAGACGAAGTTCGCCAAGCGGTCGGTTGAAGAGGAACTCGAAAAACTGGGGCACCTCGAGCTCGTGGTCTCCTCCCGGGACGGCAACCGCTGCTATTACACCGCCAACAAGGCCCACCCGCTGTATCCCGACCTGCGGAACATCGTGCTCAAGACGGTGGGCTTGCGCGATGTGCTGCAAGCGGCCCTCCTATCGGATAAGATCGAATTTGCATTCGTTTTCGGCTCCCTGGCGCAGCTGACTGAACGCGCGGAGAGTGACGTGGACCTGATGATCATCGGCCGGATTGGCCAGCGCGAGCTGGCACCGCGGCTGCGTGGACTGACCGAGCGAGTCGGCCGCGAGATTAATCCGCATATTTTCACCTGGGGGGAGTTCGCGCGCCGGGTCGCCAGCCGTGATCACTTCCTCAGCGATGTGCTCGCCAAGCCGAAACTTTTCATTATTGGGAAGGAAAGTGAATTTGCAGACTTGGCTCGCCAACGGCTGGCTGCGCCCGCACCAGACTAGCGCTGCGGAAATCCGCGATCTTTGGCTGATCGCCGGGCGCGACCTGAAGGATGCTGAATCCGGCGGCATCTCGCCCGATTGGCAGTATGGCATCGCCTACAATGCGGCGCTCAAGCTGTGCACGATTCTGCTGTATGCCGAGGGCTATCGACCGGAGAAGCAACTGGCCCATTACCGGACGTTGCAGGCGCTGCCGGTCATCCTGGGCGCGCAACGGCAGGATGATGGCGACTTTTTGGAAAGATGCCGGCGAAAGCGGAATGCGGTGGAATATGATCACGCGGGTGGCGCCACCCAGGAGGAGGCAGAGGAGTTGATTCGGTTTTCGCATGAGCTGCGCGATGAAGTCCTGGCCTGGCTCAAAGCGAAGCATCCAAGCCTTGTGCCAAAGTAGACCTGGCTTCTTCCTGTCCTGGTTGTTGTCCGATCAGCGAACCGGCGCCCGGCGGATTACAGACTCCGTGCTGCGCTTCCTCCTGCGCCAGGAAGCACCAGAGGACAGGGCCGCGCTCCGTCCCAAATGCGCAGCCAGACGGTGGAGCAAGCGCCGTTCATTCTTTCTGACTAACTCATGCTCCCAAATGCGAAGCACGCGCTAGCCCTGCCGGCGCAGAGGTGCGACTTACCAACCGGTTCCTTCCTCTGTGGATAGAACCATCCATTGCCAATAGCCGTCGGATCGACTAAGAAGGATGCCGTGTCGAATGCCATCTTCACGACCAAACCTGATCCGGAATACGACGATACGCCGGAAGAGAAGTATCATTTTCCGAAGAATTACCTGAAGAGAGCCGAGCAGGCTGTGGGTGATTGGATTATTTATTACGAGCCCCGAAGAACGGATAGTTCGGAATCCAGCAGTGGCGGCCGGCAGGCTTATTTTGCGATGGCGCGCGTCGCTCGCATCGAGCCCGATCCGTCAAGGCCGGACCATTATTACGCATACATGGCCGACTACATTGAATTCGCCGAACCGGTTCACTTCAAAGTTCGAGGTCAGTTATTGGAGTCGGCCTTGCGGAATCCCGATGGATCCACCAATCCCGGTGCATTCATCAACGCCGTTCGGCCACTGCCGCGCGAAGAGTTCGAGATGATCAGTCGGCTCGGTATGGCACAGGCGATTTCCGACGCGGGACTCGACGAAAAACCTGCTGTCGCGGAAACGCAGGACGATTACGCGGGACCACGCCAGACCATCACAAGTTCACGCCTTGTACGTGACGCTGCTTTCAGCCGTGTGGTGCGAAACGCTTATGATCGGACATGCGCGATGACAGGCCTAAAACTCATCAATGGCGGAGGGCGCTGTGAGATAGAAGCGGCACATATCAGGCCGGTCGAAGAGAATGGCCCGGATTCGCCTCGCAACGGCATCGCTCTTTCACGAACCGTTCACTGGATGTTCGACCGCGGCATACTTTCGATTGCCGACAACGGGCAGATACTCATGGCCAAAAAGCTTGTGCCAGATCCTGTGAGACGGCTGCTCAATTCCGACGGTAGAATTATTTTACCACGGGACGTAACCTTTGCACCGCATCGGGTGTTCTTGCGCTACCACCGGGAAATAAGATTCAAAGGCTAATCAGCCAGCCTCGGTTGGCTACCATTACGGCACAATGTCGCTCCTGATGTCCTTTGGCCAGGCGGCCGCCGCAACGACCTTAGCGTAGTCCGCTGTGCGAGGCGTAGTGGGATTTAATCGCAAGCACAGCGGAGCGTTTATGTTTGGAGAAGATGCCAGCCATGCGGATGTCACATAAAAAGGGTCAACAACAATGGGTTTATCCGCCTGCCAGAAATGAACCAAATTGAGCGAGAATCTTTCGAAAGATGCGGGTCTGGACGCCCTGGCCAAGAATCTCGATTGCCGTGGCATAGTGGGTACAGTCGATTGCGCACCCCATGATGCGCTCGGCTTCATGTTTGCGCAACAGACGAGGCCCATAGGCTGTTTCAACAAACGGGCCGATGTTGATTTTGTGATATGACCGGACGAGCGTTGGAATCTTGGTTGAACTCCGGTTAATTATAGTGAACCCAAAGCCATGTCCAAGTTCAGCGTGCCGTTGGTTATGAAGTCGCAGAGATTCGATCGATTTGGCGATTCGCTGTGCATCCGCGAGGTCATGTTCATCGGGTGCATCAAGAAAATCGGCAGCGGTTCCGCTAAACCTCGTGCCTGGCGTGCGCAGCTTGAATCCCGGTTTAAACGTGGCGACCATTACCCATCGCCGCCGATCTTGTGGTTCATTCCATTCGTTGTAGGGATCAAGGATGGTTTCCTCAATGTGGTAGCCAAGGTTGCGGAGGTGAAGACCGAGGCTCCGGCCCGCCAGAGAAGTCGCAAAAGCGGGGACATTTTCAAAGAGGCAGGCCAGCGGTAGTCGATGCGCGATAAACTCGCAAATGCTGAGGTAAAGATCGCCCGTGTCGCCAAGTTCTGGTTTGCCCGCCAGCGATTTCTTCGCCCGTCCAAGGGTCGAGTGACTCGTACTGGGAATTGATGCAATCAAAACGTCGTGTGGAGGCAGGTCGCTCGGATGCAGGCATCGTATGTCCGCTTGGTAGAGTGTAGCGTTGGGGTGGGCTTGCTGCCACACGTCGGCATATTTGGGCTCCACCTCAATGCCAGCGACCAAGTGAAAATCCTGGCTAGAAGCGATGGCAGCCGACAATGTCCCTCCGCCTGCGAATACTTCGATGGTTTTGAATGGCGAGGTGGCGTGCAGGCGGCGGCGAATGTAGAACGCGCGGGTCGATGGCGTGACATCAATCTGATTAAACACCGCTTCGACCTTGATTTCAGTGAAGTCCGTCAGCGGGCCAAGCAAACAGCGGTTAGCGATGTCGATGATCGGTCGTATTTGCCCCGCTGAAAGCCGCCTCGAAACGTGGTTCTCCGCCAGTAACGCAGGGCGCAGACGCACCCCGTTTGTCCGAGACTCCACGCTAAATCCGACGCCCGGTCCGAAACCCAGAGAGTTGAGACTCTGCGATTCGATCCAAATACGAAGGCTATTGCGATTCTCGCCAAGCTTGTGGAACGCCAGGAATCTCATGTCGGTTCTTGGGTTATGGCCTGCCCAACCGTTTGTGGCGTCGGGCGCAGCGATCGGCCTGCTCGGCCAATACTTCTTGAGAGAGATTTCTCGCCTCCCGTTTCTCCCGAACGTTCCCGCCAAAACGTGTGAGGGCTGCATGTCGTTTGGCCATGCACCCAGAGTATCCTTTTATAGACTATAAGTTAATGGACTATAAGTCATAATCGGATTGCCGCTATGAGACCGCGGACCCGCCTTCGCGGGAGCTACGGCGAGGCAGGGTAGAAGTAGCATCTTCGCCGGCCTTGGCTTGAGACGAGGCCGGGGCGGCTGAGCTTTCGGCGGGGAAGGGGATAGGGGCTGGAACCCAAAACCCAAAACCCAGAACCCAAGGCGCAGCCCGCCGCCTGCGCCTCAGGCATGGGCGCGGCCTTCCTTGAAGTGCCGCCGGCAGACGGAGACGTACCGGGCGTTGCCGCCGATCTCGATCTGCGCGCCCTCGCGCACCCGAGGTTTTGTGGCGACGGGAAGAACATGTCACCTAATAGGTGACATGTTCCATGGCCGTGACACGCGCGGAGCAATCGGGCGGTCGTACGTCGCGCCCGGACAATCTCCGGCCAAAGAGGATTGCCGGGATGTCACTTAATAAGTGACATGTGACGCGTCGGTGGCGGGCACCATGAAAGCGGCCTTTACGTTTAGACGGCTAAATGTAAAGCCTACTTTCGCCTTTAAGGCGAGTATCCCCGGATGCGTCGAGTGGGCGGAACCAGGGCGGGGATCGCCCGAATAAGCGGGCGAGGTGCAACCTTGAGACTTCAGTCGCGTCCGCGCTGCAGCCGGGTGCGCTGCTCGGCGATGAGGGCGTCGGTTTCGGCGGCAATCGCGGCGGCTTCGCGCATCACGTCGGCCAGCCACGTCGGCTCCACCAGCGATTCTTCGCGGCAGGAGTCGGCGGCCAGCGTCGCATCCTCGAGATACCCGGCGGCTTTTTTCAGCCGCACAATCACTCCGGCGCAAAATTCCAGCGGCGGCGGCCAGTCGTCGCGACCGTCGAGCGCGCCCGCGAGCTTCGCCCCGGCCTTGGAGATGCCCGCCACCAGCTCGGCCACGGGATGCTCCGGGCCGGCTTTGGCCGGAATCCAGCCGCGCTCCTCCACGTCGCGCATCACGCGCACTGTGAGCGCGAACGCCCGCGCCGCCAGCGGATGCTTGTCGTCGAAGGGATCGTCGGGCTCGCCGCCGTCACGCTTCCACGCCTCGGCTCCCTCCGCCTCCAGCATTTCGGCGGCGGCGGCGTTCATCTCCTCGACCCAGCGGGCGCGCTCGGCCTCCTGCTCGGGGGTGGGGTCGGGCTCGCCGCGCTCCCGGCGGGCGCGTTCCAACTCCTCGGCGAGGATTTTCTCGTAATCCGCCGCGTCGCCCTCGCGCTCCATCCGCGCCATGATGCGGTCGGTCAGCCGGTCCGATTCGGCCTGCATTTTCTCGGCTTCCGCCTCGGTTTGCGGACGGTCGGCGGCATTCGCATCCGCGCGCTCCGCGGCCGCGGCTTCCTCGATGGACTTCATGAAGCCGGCCAGCGCGGCGGCATTGGCGGCGCGCTGCGCGTCCTCCTCGGCAGGCGTCATGTCCCAGGTCGAGTCCGGCGAAATCGTGAGCTGGTAGGCGGCCGACTCGATGACGACGCGGCCGTTGGCGGCACTGAGCCATTCGAGATAAAGGCTGTTGCCCCAATGCCAGGGCCACGGCTTGCGCGCCGCATAGTATTCGCCGATCTGGTCGAGGGGAATGTCGGGCACCTTGACCTTGCGTGAGGCGGTGATGTCGCCGGTGGTTCCGTGCTGCCGCGCGGCGAAGCCGGCGGCGAGACCGGGCTTGGGCGCGGGGTTGACAAATTCCAGCCGCCGGCCGGCGAGGTCGCGCCAGGCGTTGCCTGCGAGGTCGAGTTCGATCGGCTCCGCACGGCCGGCGAACCAGACTCGCCCCGTCACCCGTCCACGGGTGCGGTTGTCGATCTCGCCGCGAAGGACGTGCTCGTCGATGCGCCAGGCCATGTAGCGAATTTGCGCGGGACGGGCGGATTTGGCGAGGCGGTATGCGAAACATGGCCAAGCCGCCCGCCTTCGCGAGCTACGGCGCGGCAGGCTGGAAGCGGCGTTAGCGCCGCTTTTCTGTGGAATCACCGGCTGGTCCGAACTGCCCCCTTGCAAAAAACCCAGGGTTAGGTTTGGAAAGGAGGCATGCGCACAGCCCCGGCAGAATTGCCCTCGCTGGCCCGAATGCGGGCCGCCGTCCGTACCGTGTGCCGAAACCACCCGGTGGCCCGCATCGAGGTCTTCGGCTCGCACGCCCGAGGCACGCCGGCCGCGGGCAGCGACGTGGACCTACTGGTGGAATTCCTGCCCGGGGCCACGCCGGGTCTGTTCGAGATGGGTGCGCTGCAGGATGATCTGGAGCAGACGCTCGGCTGCCGGGTGGACCTGTTGAGCCGCCGGGCGGTCGAAAAGAGCCGGAATATTTTCCGCCGCCGCTCCATTCTGGCGAATCCGGTGACGATCTATGCCCGATGAGAAGCAGTCCGGTTTGTTGAAGGATATTCTGGATTCGGCCTGCCTCATCCAAGGCTATCTTGCCGGCGTGGATCGCGATGCCTTCTTCGCCGACAAGGAAAAGCAGGACGCCGTGCTGCGGCGGTTGGAGATCGTCGGTGAAGCGGCAAGCCGGCTGTCACCCGAGGCCCAGACGCAGTTTCCCGACGTGCCATTTCGCAGCATGCGGGGCATGAGGAACATCATAGCCCACGACTACGGCGAAGTGGACCTTGAACTGGTCTGGAAGACCATCTCGACCGACATCCCCTCTTGATCAAAAAGCTTGAGCGGCACTTTGGCTAAGGTCTGGCAAAGACGACGATGATGCCTGAGCAGAAGCAAGGGAATCGCCTGTAAACAGGCTCCTACGGGCCGGAGCAGTTGCCATGGCGGACAAATCGCCGCGTCAAACCGCGCTCAGCCGTGGGCTCGGCCTTCCTTGAAGTGCCGCCGGCAGACGGACACGTACCGGGCGTTGCCGCCGATCTCGATCTGCGCGCCCTCGCGCACCACCCGGCCCTCGGCGTCGACCCGCAGCACCATCGTGGCCTTCCGCCCGCAATGACAGATGGTCTTGATCTCGGTGAGGGTGTCGGCCCAGGCGAGCAGCGCGGCGCTGCCTTCGAAGAGATTGCCCTGGAAGTCAGTGCGCAGACCGTAGCAGAGCACGGGGATGTCGAGCACGTCGACCACGTCGCTGAGCTGCCGCACCTGCTCGCGGCCGAGAAACTGCGCCTCGTCGACCAGCACGCAGGCGAGGGGCCGGGCGGCGTGCTCGGCGCGGACGCGCTCGAGCAGGTTGTCGGCGGCCGTGAAGGCGCTGGCGTCGCCGGCGAGGCCGATGCGCGACTCGATGCGGCCGACCCCGGCGCGGTCGTCGACGGCGGGCGTGAACTTCAGGGTGTGCATGTCGCGTTCGCCGTAGTTGTAGCTCGACTGGAGCAGCACCGTCGATTTGCCGGCGTTCATCGACGAGTAGTAGAAATAGAGTTTCGCCATGGCGCATCGTGGTAAGCGGTCCGGCGGCGTCTGGCGATACCGATTTCGGATAGCGGATACCGGAGAGCGGATACCGGAAACCGGAGAGATGAGAGTACAGAGGTCGAAGGTCGAAAGTCGAAGGACGAAGGCCGGATTTCAGGCGCACCCAGAAGCCACCCGCCGTCGCTCTCCGCGAGCTTTGGCGCGGCAAGGAGGACAGAGGGCAGAGGACAGAGGACAGAGGACAGAAGTCAGAGAACAGAAGTCGAAGGGCGAAAGTCGAAGGTCGAAGGCCAGAGTTCAGGTGCGCGCAAAACTCAAAACCAAGGCTGCCCAACCCTGAACGCTGAACCCTGAACCCCAGAGCCCTAGCCGCGCGCCAGCAGGCGCTCCCGCTGGCGGCGGAGCACCTCGACGTACGCGCCGGTCTCGATCGCCCGCGCCCGTTCGTGGTACCGGCGGCCATTGAGCCCGCCCTTGATGAAATGGTTCCGCTCCATGAATTCGCACCGGGCAAGATACAGCAGCGCCGGATCCTGCCGGTACAGGAACAGGTTTATGTCATTGTAGAGCGCGGCATTCCACGGGGCCGTCCGGGCCATGTTGCGGCTCAGGGCGAACTGCCCCAGCAGCGACATCGCCGCGGCGGCCAGCCCGCCGCCGATGAGGGCCGCCCGGAAGTCGATCCACACCTCCGGCGTATGCTGCCGGCCCATCCAGGCGCCCGCCACGATGCCGCCCACCAATCCGACCAGCAGAATGCGCGGCAGCGTATACAGCGTGAACGGGGAGAGCGGTTCGAGATTGGTGTTGGGCGTGAGCATCCGGTACATCGCGAGCAGTTCCCCGCGCGCGATGGAGGTGCCGTTGAGGAGAATCCGCGCCTCGGGATGCCGGCGCGTCTTGCGCAGGATCTCATGCACGCGGAAGCAGGTGACGGGCCCTTCGCGCGCAAATTCGTCGGCGACCTCCGCGCATGCGATGCGGGAGCCGCGGACGATGTGGGCGGCGAGGGGCGCCACCATGACGACATCGTCGATCAACCGGCGCTTGGCTTCCGCCAGCCGGGCGGTCTCGCCCGGCGGCACCTCCCTTTCGCGCACCGTCGCCGCGTAATAGAAGGTGCGCTCCGCCAGCTCGTGACGGAGGTTGGACAGATGCATCGCCCGGTCCAAAGCCTCCATGTTTTCGGCAGGTCCTGCGGTCATGGGAAATTACTGGGAATGGAACCGTCTACCACACCCCGGCCCGCAATTCCAGCCGCTCGTTGACCGGGGGGTGGGTCTTGGATATCACGCAACGGACGCAAAGCCCGCAAAGGTCGGGGTCAATTTCCCTAAGATTCTCCGTGGCGCCTGCCGGCCTTAGCTCCGCACCAAGCGGAGCGACGGCTGGTCCTTGGCGGACATGGCGTGAGGAATTTCCTCCCCGGATTTTGCTGCGGCTTCGCTGCGTTGTGGTTTCTTCAGCTTGGTGCCGGCTCGGCGAGCAGGCCGGCGAGATCGAGCGATGCGTGAACATGGCCACGCCACCGCCCGCGGCAGCGCGGCGTCACTCCGCGGCGAGGAAGCGTTCGAGCGCGTCGCTGACGAGGAGATCGGTTTGCCGGTAGTGGCGCGGGGCCATCTGCACCATGGCCGTGAAGGGCGAAATCGCATCGACCGGCAGGGCCACGCGATAGGTCCGATCACCCTCGATCTTCCCGGCGTCGACCTGCGGCTCAAAATAGACCGGCCCTTGGGACGCATCGGCCGGCGCGGCGAGGCGGCGCGCGATCTCGAGCAGCTCGGTCCCGGACACCTCGAACACGCCGACGGGATCATAGTAAAACAGGGCCGTGACATCGGCCGCGCGGGTGGTGCCGGGGACGATTGCCGGCTGCGCCGGGGGACCATAGGTGCCAATGAAGGCGAAGTCGGCGCCGGCCGCCCGGCAGACGGCCGATCCGATCACAGCCGAATAGTCGCGGTGGGTCTTAAGCGAGGCCGGCAGGAGCGGCGAGGTTTCGCGGCCCGGCGTCCAGCGCCACCGGCTGTCAAAGCTGCGTGTCGCGACGACGGTGGGTGCGGCGGCGCGCGTGATGATCAGATCGGCGCCGACGGCATTCGCCGGTCCGCCGGCCATGAGGAAGGGAATGGTCGAATTCGCCGCGTAAGTGGCGGGGTTGTCCGAGGCGACCCAGAAGATGAGGCGGTCGGGCGCCAGGGGATTGTAGTGCACGAGCCCGAGCGCGCCGTCGGCGCCCGGGAAGCTCATGCCGTCGCTGCACGTGATCATGCCGCCATCGAACCGCACGGGCAGGCGGTCAGCGAGGCGGGCCACCACGGCGTTTTGCGCGGCGGTGCCAATCAGGACCAGATGGCAGCGCGCGAGGTCGGCGTCGGTAACGTCGGTGTCCGCCTTGGTATTGAGCCAGCCGTAGAGATTCTGGGTGTGCGGGACCCCGTCGGAGCCGGTCGGGCCGCTGTAGTCCAGCCACTGGCAGTTCGAGCTCTTGCCCGCCGCCTCGGCGGCGGCGCGTATCGCGTGGCGTTCGGTGTCACTGCCGCGTGTGCCGTAGACGATGAGGAGCGGCTCGCCGTCGTAGAGCAGGTTCGCGCCGCCGGGCGTGTGCAGGCGCCATGGCGCGGCTTCGGCCTGCGGCTCGAAGCTCCAGCCTTTTTCGCCGGCGGCTAGCACGACGGTGGCGGGCAGCGGCGCCGGCAGCGTGAACGGAATGGCGCCATTTACGGTCACCTGCAGCGGCTGGCTGCAGTCAAAAGGCGACTCGGCGAGACGCAGGCGGAGCCGGGTGATGTTGGTCAGTTGGGCGAAGAGCGTGTTGCCGTTGCCGGCGGTGAGGATGAAACGGGCGGGCCTTGGCGCCGGGCCCCATTCGGCGATCTCGCCCCACCAGCCGCGCATGGCGCCGCCGTCGAGCGCGGTGTAGTCGATGTGGCGAACGGTGCGGGAATCCGGCCGCACCTGGTGCAGCGCCCACGCGTCGCCGCGCCGGTTGCCTTCCGCGTAGTTCCACACGGCGTGGCCGTAGCCGGTGGTCTCGTCGAGAACGACTTGGCCGCCGAGTTCGCGCAGCCGGGCCAGGGGCCCGCGGTCGTGGAGCACGGGCACGACCCAGTCGTCGTCACTGTGGGTGGCGTAGAGAGGGAAGGTGAGGAGGTTGCCGCAGGGCAGGAAACTCGCGAAGCCGCAGGTGGGGCGGCCGGAGGCCCAGCGTTGCGGATAGCGCGCACCCAGGCGGTAGGTTCCGCCCCCGCCCATGCTGCCGCCGGTAAGGTGGATCCGGTCGGGGTCGATCGCCCAGTGCGCCTGGATGTAGTCGATGACTTGGAGCACATCGGCCTCCGACAACGCCCGGTAACCGCAGCCGCGGGCGCGGCCGAGCACGGCGAGCTCGAACGCCCCGGGACGGGCCGCCATGCCGGTCGAATGTTCGAGGTGGTTGCCGCTGTAGCCGTGCATGTAAACCGAGAGCGGCACGGGGTGAGCGGGTTCGTAATCGGTCGGGATCATGATCTTGAACGGCTGGCCCGAGCCGTCGACGGGCGACTCGTAGGCCCATTCCTGCACACCGCGGAGCGTGGACAGCAGCTGGGGATCGGCGGCGATGCGGGTCACCCATTCGTCGAACCGGCGAGCCTTGGCCTGCGCGGCGTCGGGGGCGGCGCCGCGGGCCGCCGCGGTCTCGGCTTCGAAGCGCAGGAATTTGATCCAGCCCCGGTAGGCGGCGAGATCGGGCCGGGCGAGCGCGGCCTCCGCGCGCCCGCAAACCTCGGAGAGAAACGGAGCGGGATTTTGCGTGCCGGCGCTGGCGGGATCAGCGGCTTCGGCCGGGAGGGAGCTGAGGGCGGCGAATACGATCACGGAATGGAGAACAAGATGGTTCTGCATGGGCGGGAAACCGGGAATACAGGGTGCAAAATGGAAGCGACTGCCACCGGCGGCGGTCGGGTGGTTCAAGTCACAACACTGCGATCACCAGCATCCCTGCAATCTTTCTTCATGGCCGCCATTCCCCGGCTGTCATTTGCGATGGCGGAGACCGGAAACCGGAAAGGATGAGGCCAGAGGCCAGAGGTCAGAGGACAGAAGCCAGAGGGCAGAAGTCGAAGGTCGAAAGTCGAAGGGCGAAGGCCGGATCTCAAGTGCACCCAAAACTCAAAACTCAAAACCCAAAACCCTAGCCGTCCGTCAGCGGAGGGCTGACCCAGCCGATGGGGCGGCCCCGGTTCTGCGCCGCGAGCCAGGCTTGGAGCGGCTGGAAGTATTCGACCATGGCGCGGGTGGAGAGGTCCTCGCCGGTGGCGTCGCGCAGCACCTTGCGCCAGTCCTCGGTGGCGCCTTGTTCCATGATGCGCTTCAGAAACGCGCCGACCTCCTTGTTGCCGGCGTAATTGCAGCTCTGCGGCGGCTGGTGGAGGATTTTTCTGGCGATGTAGTCGTTGAGCTGGAACTTGAGCACCGTGGCGACGGCGTAGCTGTAGTAGTAGCAGGGGGTGTCGTTGATGTGCGTCTTGGTGGCGGCGTCGCACCACTCCTCGCCACGCGGCGCGGGCGGTTCGATGCCCTGGAAATCGCGGACGTACTGCCACCAGCGGGCGTTCCACTGGTCGGGCGGCAGGTTCTTCGCGTACACATCGGCCTCCCAGTGCGTCATCGTGCCCGAGGCCCAGAAGATGAACGGCACGCAGTTGGCCAGCGCGTCGTTGAGGAGGAACGCGGTCTGGTCGGCCTTGAAGTCCGCCGGCAGGACGCCGAGCGACTGCAGGTAGGGCACCTGGCTCGACGCGAGGGAAATCAACTCGCCCATGCCCTCGTGGAAGCCCGGGTTGGCGCCGGTGCGCAGCAGCGGCGGCACCTCCGGCCGCGTGTAACTCATGAAGTAATAGCCGTGGCCCAGCTCGTGGTGCGCGGTGTAGAACCACTCGGAGTTGGGCTCGATGCTCTGCAACGAACGGATGTCGTTCTCGAGATCGATGTGCCAGCACGAGGCGTGGGTGTTTTTCTTGCGCGGATCGCCGGCAGGCACCGGGTAGAGGTCGGATTTCGTCCAGAAGCTGGCGGGCAGCGGCGGCAGGCCGAGGCCGGTGTAGAACTGCTCGGCGGTCTTGATGATCCACTCGGGCGTGCGGCCCTTGAAGCGGTCGTCGAGGTTGGCCGCCGCGACCAGCCCGGGCCACTCCTGGCTCCAGCGGTTGTTGATCCAATGCGCCGGGATGAGCTTCGGCACGGGCTGGCCGAATTTCTTCGCCAGCTCGTATTTGACCCACGTGTGCAGCTGCAGGTAAAGCGGCCGCATCACGCGCATGAAATCGTCCTGCAGCTTCAGGATGTCGGCGGAGGTGAGGTCGTAGCCGGCGGCCTGCAGGGCGAAATAATCGGGGTACCCCAGCTCCTGCGCGACGCCGTTGCGCAACTGCCGCAGCTTGACGAGACCGGGTTTGAGCGCGGGGCCGGATTGTTTCGAAGCCTCCCAGACGGCCCGGCGCTCCGCGAGGTCGGTGCTCGACTGGAGCAGGTCATCAATCTGGTTGGGCGTGATGGGCTTTCCGCGCAGGGTGAACTCGAAGCTGTTGAGGATGGAGGCCTGCTTCGTCTCGGCGGCAATGCGCGCGGCGACGAGATCGGGATTGGTCATGGGACCCTCGGCGGCGTTGAGCAGCACGTGCTCGAGCTGGCGCACGGTGACCGGGTCGAGTTCGGCGCGGTGATCGAGGAGCGCGCGGGCCTCGTTGATGAGCGCGGGGCTGCCATTGAAGGCGGCGTACGCCTTGCCCGCGACCTCGGCGGCGGCGTCGTGCGCGGGCGTGACGTCGGTCGAGGCGAGCCACTGCGCCTCGCTGTTGACGCGGTAGAGCGCCTGGTAGCCGGCGTTGACGAGCGCGAGGAACCGGTCGGCGCGCTCCTGCACGGGTGTGGCGGCGCGGGCAATCGTCCCCGCCGCCAGCAGGACGGCAAGGAGAAGGGGAAAATTGAAACGAGAGAAGGAACTGGTCATGGCGGCGACGGTAAGGGAAGGAGGTGAGCGGATACAATCGGATTGCGGGCGGCGGCGGGGCATGGAACAGACCAGCGCGGGAGGATGAGAATGACTGATGGGATCGCCCCGTTTTCGCCGTCCCCTGAATTCGCGCTTCCCTTCCGCCTCCATGTCAACTAATAGTTGACATTACTCATGAGTACCCCGCTGAAACTTCCCAAACAAATGGAGCTGCCGGCGGCGCTGGCCGATATCCTGACGGGAGCCGCCATCGCCTTTTTTGAAGAACGGCGGCGCGCCTTCCGCGCCGCGCGCCCGCCCCGCAAGGGCGCCACGCTGCGTCCCGGCCGGGAAACTCCGCTCTGGAACGCCCTGGTCGCCGAAGTCCGGCCCCATCTGCGCAAGCATGGGACGCAGGTGAACCTGGGGCGCCTGCTGGGGCTGGATCGCCAGACGATCCATGCGTACTTCATCGCCCGCACCCGGATGCCGGACGCAGAGCGGGCGATGCAACTGCTGACCTGGCTGATTGCGGTGCGCCATGGGCTCCCGCCGTCCTGACGCGCCTGGGGTGGCAACTTGTCAACTAATAGTTGACAAGTTCCGGGCGGTCGGGCCGGGCGGCAGCACGTCGGGGAAGGGGTCGGCGGGGACAAAAACCCCGCGTCGTTGGGAGGCAGCGCAATGAGGCGGGCAACAGCCCACCCTGTTTCTTACGACAGATCACCGACTTTCAGGTTCCAGGAGGTCTGAAGACACTCCCTAGAATCTCAATTGTATCCCCACGCAGCCAAGCAACGCGACCTTGCGCCCGAGCTGGTTGCGGAGGTCCCGGCCGATAGCGAGTAGCAGCGTGGCGTGCTCGGACAGGTCGACGCGCGAGCCGGCGTTGGCAATCCACTCGGCCCGGCTGGCGTGCTCGTCGGTGTGCACGTGCACCTCCGCGTCCAATTCCCAGGCTTTGATCACCCTCCTCCCTATGCAGATGCCTCCCATCCAGCCGCGGTTCTCCTCCTCGTTGCTGAAAACGTATCCGCCATCGACGTTGACGGAAAGCCACGGGAAATCCTTCTGCGCCTCGAAGGGCAACAAGAACGTCGTCTCGCGGTCCGCCAGGCCCCTTCGGTCCGAGTCGGAGCCGGGGTTGAGAAACGTCACTCTCGGGTAGATCGAGAGCTGGAGCCCGTGTTCGCCCGCGTCATAATAGCGCCATTTGACCGCGAGCTGTGAATCGCTCATGCCGCCAATCGTCGGTTGGCCCGCGTTCCGCGCGACGTTCCAGGAGGCCTGTAAATTGAGCTGGAGGCGGTCGCCCACCCCATAGTTCGCGTCCAGCAGCGGCAAACCGAAGAACGTTGAACCGGGGGTGCGCTCGTCGGTCCAGACGAGATTGATCTCCCATCTTCCCGGACCAGGAGTGCCCGGATCGTCCGTGATCATGGGAGGCCCGCCTTGGGCAAGGAGTCGGGTGGCGCCTGCCGCGCACAAAAGCGCGATGAAATAAGCTTTCCCCATCCTAATGAGGTTTGAAGACACTGCCTGGTTGACATGTTGGCGGCCCGGGGACGAGGCGGAGGGAACGCCCCGGCGGATCATCCGCGACGAGCCGCGTGAACCGCGGTCCAACCTGGTAGCGCGGCTATTTGCCGAGCAGCACCTCCACGGCCTTTTCGAGCTGTTCGTCTTCACCGCGGGCGACTTTCGCGGGGTCGTTGCTCACCCTGACATCGGGTTCGATCAGCGCCTTCTCCATGAACTGGCCCTGCTGGTCGCGGAAGCCGACCATGGGTATGCCGTAGACGAGGGTGTCGTCCTGCTGGATTTCCCACCACACGGCCGTGCCGGTGCCGGCCACGGGCATGCCGATGAGCTTGCCGATGCCGAGGTGGCGGTAAACCCAGGGGAAAAGGTGCGCGTCGGAGTAGTTGCTCTCGCTGATGAGCACTACCGAGGGCTTGGTCCACTTTTGCGACGGCTCCCAGCCGAGCGACTGGCCGCGCGGGAGGAACTCAAGATAGGCCTTGCCGTCGAGCAGGGTGGCCAGTTCGTCGTGCAGGTTGCCGCCGCCGTTGAAGCGCGTGTCGACGATCACCGCCTCCTTGCCGCTCTCGCGGCCGAGAATCTCGGAGAACGTGTCGCGGTAGCTCGGGTCGTCCATGGAGCGGACGTGCACGTAGCCGAGTTTGCCGCCGGACAGCCGGTCGACCTCCTCGCGGTTGGCTTTCACCCAGCGCTTGTAGAGCAGCTCGTTTTCGGCCGCGAGGCTGATGGGCTTGACGGTCTCCTCGAACCGCTGGTTCTGCGCCGGGTCGAGGACTGAGAGCAGCGTGGGCTTGCCGGCCACGTGGTTGAGGAGCGAGTCGAATTCGGCGCCCGGCGCGATGGCCGCGCCGTTGATCTTCTCGATGATCATGCCCGGCTTGATCTTCGACTTGGCGATGGTGAGGGGGCCGCCCTCGATGATCTCGTCGACCTTCAGTCCGGCGCCCGTGTAGTCGGGGCTGTAGAACACGCCGAGGGCAGCGGTCGCGTCCGCGCCCGTGAGGCGCGGCCGGTAGATCGAGCCGGTGTGGGAGGCGTCGAGTTCGCCGACCATCTCGCTCAGCATCTCGGCGAAATCCCAGTTGTCGGTGATACAGGGCAGGAACCGGGCGTACTCCTGCTTGTAGTAGGCCCAGTCGACGCCGTGCATGTCCTGGCGATAGAATTTCTCCAGGGTCTGGCGCCAGACGTGTTCGAAGATGTAGGCGCGCTCCGCCGCGCGGTTGAGGTTCATCTGCGCGCTGAAGGCAACGGCCTGCGGCTTGGCCTGGCCCTCCGCTGGCACGTCGAGTTTGTGGATGATGCCGCCGGCGAGCACGAAGGCCGTCTTGCCCTCCCGGTCGAGCAGGAGGCGGACCGGCGCAACGTCCTCGTCGTGATCATTCTCGACCGAAAAGCTCGCAATCCGGCGCGTCTCCTTCTCGCGGATCTTGCCCAGCCACAGGTCGTAGCCATCGGCGGTCTTGCTGAGATTGAGCAGGGTCTCGCCGTCGGGCGTGAGCGCGGCGCCCTTGAGCAGCGAGGAGTTCAGGGTCAGCCGGGCCTTGCGGTCCTCGATGTTGGTGAGATCGATCTGGATCGGCTCGGGCAGCTTGATTTCGTCGGTTCCGGCGGCGGCCGCGGTGGCGGTCTCTTTCGTGGCCGGGGCGGACGGCTTTTCCTCCGGCTTCGGCTTCGCGGTGTCCTTCTTCGTCTTGGCCTGGTCCTCCTGCTCCTTGAGGATTTCGAATTCGGCCTTCGTCAGGTTGAAGCGGTCGAAGGCGGCCTGGGTGAGAAACATGCCGTAGACATCGGTCTGCGGATCGCCGCCTTCGCCGTTGCCGTGCAGGCCCATGCGGTCGCTGATCCAGAACAGGGCCGTGCCCTTGATGGCCCAGAGCGGCCGGTTGTCCTCGTAGCCGCTCTTGGTGAGATTCTGCAGCGGGCCCTTGCCGGCCGCGTCGATCAGGCCGACCTCATTGGACCAGCGGTTCCGGTCGATGAAGGTGACGAGGAACCAGCGGCCGTCGGGCGACCAGTCAAACCACTGGTCGCCGTCGGCGTAGGAATAATTCAGGTCGCCGGGCAGGATCGTGCGCGGCTCGCCCGAGGCGAGGTTGAGCACCTTCAGGGTCGTGCGATCCTCGAGGTAGGCGACCTCCTTGCCGTCGGGCGAATACTTCGGCTGGAAGTTTTCGTGGCTATTCTGGAGCAGGGTCTTAATCTCGACAGACGAGGCGTTGAAGAAATACGGCTGCTCCTCCTTGGAGCCCGTCAGCCGAGCCTCGTAGAGATTCCACGATTGGCCGCGCTCGCCGGCGAAGACCAGCCGCCGGCCGTCGGGGCTGAAACTGACCGAGCGTTCCTGCTCGGACGTGTCGGTGATGCGCCGGGTGTTGCCGAATTCCGTCGAGGCCACGAAGACCTCGCCGCGCACGACGAAGGCGATCTCCTTGCCGTTGGGGCTGACGGCCATCTCGGTGGCGCCCTTGGTGAGGGTGACGGATTCGACGGCGGCGGCCCGGGTATCGACGGCGATCTGGATGGGCACCTTGCCCGGCTCGGCGCTGCTGGCGGCAAGCGTATAGATCTCGCCGTCATAACCGAAGCACAGGTCGCCCGCGCGGCTGATGCTGAGGAAACGCACCGGGTTGCGGTCGAATTTCGTGACCTGCGTGGTCTGGCTGGGGGCGGCCAGCGGGAGCTTCCAGACGTTGAACGAGCCGCTGCGCTCGCTCAGGTAAAACACCGTCTGCTGGTCGGGTCCCCAGACCGGGTCGCGGTCCTCGCCGGGAAAGTCGGTGAGCTTCGTGTGGCGGCCGCTCTTCACGTCGTAGACCCAGATGTCATGCGCGACCGGCGACTGGTGGTGTTTGCGCCAGAGGTTCTCGTAGCCCTTGAGGTCCTCGTAGAGCAGCTTGTCTCCGGCCTCGTTGTAACGGGCGGCGAGCGCCGGCGTGGTGAGGATCTGCACCGGGCAGCGACCCTCCTCGATGGAGACCTGGTAGAGTTCGGGCATGTACTTGGGCTGGGGAAACTGCACGTTGGTCCGCGCGTCCATGCGGTGGGCGAAAAACACGACGGCGCAGCCGTCCGGCGTGAAGGACGTCGGATATTCGGGATTCGAGTTGAAGGTCAAGCGGCGCGCCGGGCCGCCGGCCGAGGAGATGACAAAGATATCGAAGTTGCCGTAGGTGTCGGCGGCGTAGGCGATATACTTTCCGTCGGGTGACCACACCGGCATGAAGTTGTGGTGACCGTTGGCCGTCAGCGCCCGCGCGACGCCGCCGCTGGCCGGCACCACGAACAGATTGCCCTCGAAACCGAAGGCGATCTCGCGGCCGTCCGGCGAGAGCGCCGGATAGCGCAGCCACAGGGGGTGATCGATCGGGCCCAGGCCGGACGTCGCGGGCGCCGGGGCGTCCGCCGCAACCAACGCGCCGCCGAGCGCACTGCAGATCAAGGTGAGGCCGGCCACCAGCCGCCAAGGATGAGGGAAAAAGTGCATGATGATTTTTGTGGGACAGGGAGTGGGGTGGGAGAATCAGCAAATCCGCGGCGGATTTGCTGGCAATCCCATATGCGTGCACCGATGCGCACAAAGGCAGGACGACCGCCTGCCGACTGCGGCGGTTCCGTGGCGGTAAACAACAAGCCCCGCGCCGGAGAGACGCGGGGCTCGCATGAACGCTTACAGCCTAAAGCTTGGAGCTTACAGCTTATGGCTTACTTCTTCACCGCTTTGGCCTGCTCCTCCGCCACGGCCGCCTGGGCGGCGGCGAGGCGCGCCACCGGCACGCGGAACGGCGAGCAGCTGACGTAGGTGAGGCCGAGCTTGTGGCAGAACTTGACCGAGTCGGGATCGCCGCCGTGCTCGCCGCAGATGCCGAGCTGGAGGTCGGGCCGGGTCTGGCGGCCCCTGGTCACGGCGGTCTGCATGAGCTGGCCCACGCCGGTCTGGTCGATCGTGGCGAAGGGGTTCTTCTTCACGATTTCGAGCTCGGCGTAGTGCGGGAGGAACGAGCCGGAGTCGTCGCGCGACATGCCGAGGCAGGTCTGCGTGAGGTCGTTGGTGCCGAAGCTGAAGAACTCGGCGGTCTGGGCAATTTCGTCGGCGGTGAGCGCGCCGCGCGGGATCTCGATCATGGTGCCAACCGAGTAGTGGATCTTCACCTTCTGCTCCGCCATGACCTCACGGGCCACGCGGTGCACGATCTCCACCTGCAGGTCGAGTTCCCGCTTGAAGCCGACGAGCGGGATCATGACCTCGGGTTTGACCTTGATGCCTTCCTTCTGGACGAGGGCGGCGGCCTCGAAGACGGCGCGGGACTGCATCTCGGAGATCTCGGGATAGCCAATGCCGAGCCGGCAGCCGCGGAAGCCGAGCATGGGATTGAACTCGTGGAGCTGGTGGACGCGCGCCTCGATCCGCTCGACGGGCACGCCGATCTTCTTCGCGAGGTCCGCCTGCTGGTCCCCGGCGTGCGGAAGGAATTCATGCAGCGGCGGATCGAGGAAGCGGATCGTCACCGGGTAGCCCTTGAGGGCGCGGAAGATGCCGGCGAAGTCGTCGCGCTGGTAGGGGAGGATCTTGGCGAGGGCGACCCGGCGGGCCTCAACAGTCTCGGCGAGGATCATCTCGCGCATGGCGTCGATGCGGTCGCCCTCGAAGAACATGTGCTCGGTGCGGCAGAGGCCGATGCCGCGGGCGCCGAACGCGATGGCGATCTGGGCCTGCGCGGGCGAGTCGGCGTTGGTCCACACCTGGAGCTTGGTGGCCTGGGCGCACCACTTCATGAGCTGCTGGAAGCTCTGATACTTCTCGGTCTGCTTGGCGGCAGCATCATTGTGCAGCAGGCCGGCGATGATCTCGGACGGGGCGGTCTTGATCTGGCCCGCGTAGACTTTGCCGGCGGTGCCATCGATCGAGAAGTAGTCGCCTTCGTGGAAGAGCTGGTTGCCGACCTTGATGGTCTTGGCCCCGTAGTCGATCTCGAGGGCGGCGGCACCGCAGACGCAGACCTTGCCCATCTGACGGGCGACGAGGGCGGCGTGCGAGGACACCCCGCCGCGGGCGGTGAGGATGCCTTCGGCCGGGATCATGCCGCGGAGATCCTCGGGTGAGGTCTCGATGCGGACGAGCAGCACCTTCTCGCCCTTCTCGGCGGCGGCGACGGCGCGCTCGGCGTTGAGATACACCTTGCCGCAGGCGGCGCCGGGGCCGGCGGGCAGGCCGGTGGCGATGGCTGCGGCCTTCTTGAGGTCGGCGGCGTCGAACACGGGCGCGAGGAGCTGCTCGAGCTGGTCCGCGGGATTGCGGAGAACCGCGGTCTGCCAGTCGATGAGCTTCTCCCTGACCATGTCGATGGAGAACTTGAGCGCGGCCATGGCGGTGCGCTTGCCATTGCGCGTCTGGAGCATGTAGACCCGGCCGTCCTGGATGGTGAACTCGAAGTCCTGGACGTCCTTGAAGTGTTTCTCGAGGGTGGCGCGGATGCGCTCGAGCTCGTGGTAGGCGGCGGGCAGGTGGTTCTTGAGCTGGGCCACCGGCTCGGGCGTGCGCACGCCGGCGACGACGTCCTCGCCCTGGGCGTTCATGAGGAACTCGCCGTAGAACTCCTTGACGCCGTTGGCGGGATTGCGGGTGAAGGCGACGCCGGAGCCGGACTTGTCGCCGGTGTTGCCGTACACCATGGCCTGCACGTTGACGGCCGTGCCCCAATCGGAGGGGATGTTGTATTTGCGGCGGTAGACGATCGCACGGTCATTCATCCACGAGCCGAAGACGGCGCCGATGGCCCCGGTGAGCTGGTCCCATGGACTGGCGGGAAAATCGTGGCCGGTGCGCTCCTTCACGAGGGCCTTGAAACGGACGACGAGCTCCTTGAGGTCGTCGGTGGAGAGCTTGGGGTCCTCAAGCTCGGCGTTGCCGTAGCGTTCCTTCTTGAGGCCACCGATGACGGTCTCGAACGGCTCATGATCCTCGTTCGGGCGCTTCTGCACGCCAAGCACGACGTCGCCATACATCTGGACGAAGCGGCGGTAGCAATCCCACGCAAAACGCGGGTTGGCGGTCTTTTTGGAGAGGGCCTCGACGGTCTCGTCGTTGAGACCGAGGTTGAGGATGGTGTCCATCATGCCCGGCATGGAATCGCGCGCGCCGGAGCGGACGGAAACAAGCAGCGGGTTGACGAGGTCGCCAAACTTCATGCCGGTCTGTTCCTCGATGGTGCGGACACCGGCTTCGATCTGCGGCTGGAGCGCGGATGGGTAGCTGCGCTTGCTGGCGTAGTAGTAGGTGCAGACCTCCGTGGTAATCGTGAAGCCCGGGGGCACGGGCAGGCCGATGCGGCACATCTCGGCGAGGTTGGCGCCTTTGCCACCGAGGAGGGGCTTCATCGAGCCGTTGCCGTCGGTCTTCCTGCCGAACAGGTAGACGTATTTTTGGATTTTGCCGGCCGCGGACTTCCTGGCCGCGGAGACGGGTTTCTTGGCTTTTGCTTTAGCGGGCATGTTGATGAGTAAGTTGGGTGCGTCGGAACGAGCATGGTTTGGGGACGCACAAAGCGTGCATCGGAATACCCCGGAGTTGGCCTGTCAATGGTGGAGAGACGGTATTCACACCGCCTTTCCGCCGGATTCAGGTTAATAATCGATGGGAGAGTCCGGCGCTTCGCTTCCGGGCTCCGCGCAACGTCGCCCGCCGGCGGTCCTGGCCGGCTTACTTCTTCTTTGCGTCGAGCTGCGCCCGCAGCACGGCGCGGAACATCTGGAGGCAGAGCCAGAACACTCCCGTCAGGCACGACGCGCCGATGCCCCCCCACAGCCAGATGTAGAACGGATCATTCGAGGGCACATGGGAGCGGAGTATCCAGGTGAGGAAGGCAAACACCGCCAGGGTCAGCCCGGCGTCGAGCGCGCGCGACGCCGGCGTGGCGGATTTCCGATCAGGCTGGTCCATGGCGGCGAAAAAGACTCACCGCGCGGATTTTGTCCAACCGTTTCTGGTGGATCTCCTCCCGCGCCGTCGGGCCCGCCGGCGCGGTCCTCAAGGCGGTGCCGTCGGCACGAACACTTCCATCGCGTCGGCCCCGGGGATGGGTTTCATCCGCCCGCCGTGGCGGCGGAAGATGGTGAGCATGGGGGCGTTGTCGGCCTGCACCTGCGCATACAGGTAGCTCATGCCACGGTGGCGGGCGACGCGCAGCAGCGTGCGCAGCAGGACGGTGCAGATGCCGAGACCGCGTTTGCTTTCGCGCACCACGAACGCCATCTCGGCCGATCGGCCGGCGGGATCGATCAGGTAGCGGCCCACGGCGTGCAGCACCTCCTCGCCGTCGGGCGCGCGCTCGAACACGCCGAGGGCCAGATCGCGCGACTGGTCCACCCCGACCAGCCGGCGCGCGCGTTCGTGGGTCATCTCGGAGATGTGATAACCGTAGCGCTGGCGGATGGTCTCCTCGGTGTGCGAGTTGAAAAAGGAAATCAGCCGGCCTTCATCCGCGGGACCTACCAATCGCAGCACATGCGGTTGTCCGCCGAACATGATCTCGCGCGGCTCCAATTCATGCGGATCCTCCGACGGCGGCGGGGCGGGGGGGAACGCGAGGGACGGGTTGAAGCTGGCGGCGGGCATGGCGGCGGGCGGACTGGCGGCAAGGTGCGCGCGGGCGCGGCGCGCAGACCGGTGACACGGACGGTGTTTTCCGACCACCCGTTTGCGCCGGGGTTCGTGTGATTGTTTTTTATTAGCCATGGACCGCGGCTGATTAACCAAATCTAAGGCATGTTAACGCGCTGGGGCGCAACTGTCTGCGCACGCCTTGCCGACTTCTGGGCGGATTTTGCCGGAAGGGCGCGGCGTTTCGAGATATAAAACGGCGTTCCGCATTGCGCAGCGACGGCCGGCGGCTCATTTGTCGCGTTCAGGATGATGGACTCACGCGAAACTCCAGACCGTCGCAGTCGCGTGATCGTCGATCAACTGAAGCGGTCGGAGATTTACCGCGATTACGAGCGCGCCTTTCAGGAAGCCACCGGCCTGCCGCTGAACCTGCGGCCCATCGAAACCTTCGATCTGCCCCATCAGGACAGCCCCTACGAGAATCCATTCTGCGCACTGATGGGCTCCACCAACCAGACCTGCGCCGCCTGCCTGCAACTCCAGCGCAAGATGGAAGAGGCGGCTGGCCTGAAGCCGAAGACGCTCAAATGCTTTGCCGGCCTGTGCGATTCCGCGGTGCCCATCCGGGTCGGTGAAGACCTGATCGCCTTCCTGCAGACCGGACAGATCCTGCTGCACCGTCCCAACCGGCGGGAGTTCTCCCGGATCGCGCGCCAGCTCATCCAGTGGGGCGCCGATGTCGACCTGAAGCGGGTGGAGGAGGCGTATTTCCGGTCGCGGGTCCTCACCAAACCCCAGTACGAGTCAATCCTCCGTCTGCTCACCATCTTTGCGCAGCATCTGGCTGCGCTCAGCAACCAGCTTATCGTGCAGGAGGAGAAGGCCGAGTCGCCGCAGATCGCCCGGGCCAAGGTTTTCATCACCGATCACCAAGGCGAGGACCTTTCGCTTAGCGCGGTGGCGCGGGCGGTCAACATGAGCGCCTTCTACTTCTGCAAGGTGTTCAAGCAGGCAACAGGGCTGACCTTCACGGATTATCTCGCGCGGATCCGGGTCGAGAAGGTGAAAAATCTGCTGCTCGACCCGCACAAGCGCATCAGCGAGGTGGCGTTCGCGGCGGGCTTCCAGTCGCTTTCGCAATTCAACCGCGTCTTTCGCAAAATCGCCGGCGAGGCGCCCACGGCCTACCGGGAACGCGTTCACAAGACGGTGGCGGCCTGAAAAAAGGGGGGGGGACCCCGCCGTCATCTTGCCTGGGCGGTCACCCATTGCGGCCGCAGGGGCGGGATGCGTGGCTGCCGGCGGAGCCGCGGAGGACCGATGCGCCGCCCGGCCACGATGCCGGCCCGGGCCCGCACACAGGTGCCGCGGCACAGATCACAGAAGTTCTGGATCTCGTGCTGGGCGAGATAATGAAACGTGAGCTGCACCTCGGAGAGGATTTGCTTCTGCGCCTTCGGTGGCATCGCCGGGCTTTCCGGCAGGGCCCTCGCGGCGATGGCCACGATGGCCTGCTCGCCCGAGACGAAGTAGTGCAGCAGCGGGTTGCGTCCGCAGGGGCAGGTTTCGTCCAGCGAGCCGCAGAGCAGGGGATGATGCGCGAGCCAGCGCCGCGGGGTCGGGGAGAGGATGGCGGTGAAGAACGCGTCCAGCGTCCGGTCCATCATGAACACCAGGATGTCCGGATTGCCCAGGGCGGAAGCCGGAGGTTCAGCGCGCAGCAGCACTTCCCAGCAGGTCTTGATCATGGGCCGTAACTCCGCCAGCGCTTGAAGGAAGTGCCGTCGCATGGGCGCAACTATGCCACACGCCCCGGGCGGTCGCTCTGCATGGCTTGCCGAAGCTTGCGCATCCGTTGGCCGGGGGGGGCGAGGCGGCCGGCGGCGCGGAACGCAAGATTCGCGTGGATTTTGACAACCGGTGCGGAGGCGTGAAGGCACGCATATCCTACCTTGTCGGGAAGACGGATGAGGCCGGAGCTGTTTTTCCATACCAAAGGTTTTTCGGCGGGCAGTGAACTCGCCGCGCTGGCGTCGCGCCGGGCCGACGTGCTGCTGCGCCGGATGCCAGGCATCACGCGCATCCGGCTCCTGGTCATTTTCGAGAAAATGCCGAACGGCGCCGGCATCTATGCGGCGCACGGGTACGTGGATCGTTCGGGCGGGGGGACCGACGCCATCGAAGTCGCTCATGATCCCGACGCGGCCATCCTGCGCGTGTATGCCCGGCTCGGCCGCCAGCTGGCCGCCCGGACGGGCGGCGGAGCCCCGCCGGCATCCTGACGGGCGGCGGCACCCGATCACAAAATCTGCGCAGCACGATGGCCCGGCGTGGTTTCGTGGGAAGTCGCCGGGGGTGAAGCCGTTCCGTGACAATTTCTGAGATAATTAGAGCAAAATATGCGGAGCCATGGGCCGGCTTCTCCGCTAGAGTCAGGCTCGCACAACCCAATCGCACCATGTCCGTCATCCCGCTTACCCTCAGCATCAGCCTCTGTCTGGTCTTTACCTTTGTCGTCTTCTTCCTCCGGGAGCAGGCGAGGCGCCCCTTCAGCAGCGCCGAGCGCAAGTCGCTGCTGCCTTTCGCCGGGGAGACGCCCCGGCCCGTATCCGCCGGCGCCCGCCGCCAGCCGGACTGCTCCGAACCTCCGACCGCCGGTTGAGGCTGCCCCGTTCGAGCTGGGGCGCGAGGTCGGGTTTCTCGGTCCCGACCCGAAGCTGCTGCAGGACGATGAGGAGGAGCATGAGCGGCACGACCGATGATCAGCCGGCTGGCGGGACCGACCCGGCCTCCGTGCGGGGCAAATCCGGCAACCAACTGCTCCCGATCGTGGCCGGCGTTTTTGCCATCGTGCTCGCCGCTTGGATTGTGCTGTTCACCATTGTGCACCGTCATCCGGTGGCGCCGGTGCCGTTGACGATGCAGCGGGCCAGGGGTTAGATGGAAAGCCGTGCACACCGACCTCATGAGCATCAACAGCGCCGCGACGGCCTTTGTGGCCGGTCTGGTCACCAGCCTGCACTGTGTCGGCATGTGCGGCCCGCTGGCGTGTTCCGTCGTGCCGCTGCGCGGCTCTGCTGGCCAGCAGAGCGCCGACGCGCAGATTGTGAGCAGCATCTATCACCTCGCGCGCCTGACCGGCTACGCTGCGCTGGGCGCGCTGGCCGGCGCCCTGGGCCGCCTGCCGATGGCATGGCTGGGCGGCGGCGTGCTGCAGTATCTCCCCTGGCTGCTGGTCGTGTTTTTCGTGGCGGTGGCGCTGCGCTGGGACCGCCATCTGCCGCACGTGCCGTTCCTCGGGAACATCTACCTGCGCGTGCATGGCTGGGGCCGCGTCCGTTCACCCGCCGCCGCCGCCACGGTGCTGGGTTTGGCCACGCCGCTGCTGCCGTGCGGCCCGCTCTACATGGTCGTGGCCCTGGCGATGCTGGCGGGCTCGGCGCTGCGCGGCGTGGAGTTCATGCTCGCGTTCGGCCTCGGCACGGTGCCGCTGCTCTGGTTCCTCCAGATCAACTTCCACTGGATCCGCTTGAAGCTCCCGCCCGTGTGGATCGCCCGCGTGCAGACCGGACTGGCGCTCGCGGCGGCCGTCGTCATCGCCTGGCGCCTGCGCGGCACGCTGGGCTTCCCCGGCCCGGGTCTCGACAACTTCGTGTGCCACTGAGATGAGTGCGGTGGCGGATGCCAAGGTGGAACCGGTACTCCGTGCAGGTTCAGCCCGCACGGAGTGCGGGCTCCACCCTCTGAACTGCCGCCATTGCGGCTCGCCGGTGTCGACCGACGTGGTGTAACGACGCAGCCGGGTCGCGGGGAACCCGACTACAGACTCTTGGGAATGGCCGCGGTCAGCACTTCGGGCGCGCCGGCGGTGATGAGTACGTTGTCCTCGATGCGCACGCCCCCGAGGTTGAGATGCGGCCCGACCTTGTCCCAGGCCACGCAGTCGCGGAAGCGTTCGCGGCGCTTCGGATCATTGAGGATCGGCGGGATGAAATAGAGTCCCGGTTCGACGGTGACCACGTAGCCCGGCACCAGCGGCAGGTCCATGCGCAGGTTTTTCAGACTGGCGCGCGTTGAGCGCGGCCGGCCGGGCAGGGTGCCGCTGGCGTCGCGCACGCCGAGGCCGACGAGGTGGCCGATGCCGTGCGGGAAAAACAGCAGGTGCGCCTCCTGTTCGACGAGCGTCTCGGCGTTGCCGCGCATGAGGCCGAGCGAGATGAGCCCGGCGGTCATGTCGACCGCGCACTGCAGGTGGATGTCGCGCCATTCGGCGCCAGCCAGGCAGCGGCCGATGGCCTTCTCCTGTGCGGCGAGGACCACCTGGTAAAGATCGCGTTGGAACGCCGAGGGCCGGCCAGCCACGTAGGTGCGGCTGACGTCGATCACATAACGGTCAACCTCCGCGCCGGCGTCGATCAGCACAAACTCGCTTTCCTGCGCGAGGCGCGCGGTTGGTTCGAAATGGAGCACGGCGCTGTTCGGTCCGGTGCCGACAATGGTGCCATAGCCGGTGCGCGTGGCGCCATGGCGGAAAAATCCGGCTTCGAGCTCGATCTGCACCGCCCGCTCCGTCACCCCGGGGGCGATGATCGCGGCGGCCTTCGCGTAGCCGGCGGCCGTGGCTGCCGCGGCCTGCCGCATCGTTGCGAGTTCCAGCTCATCCTTCGGTCGGCGCGCATGCGTGAACGCTTCGCGTACTTTCGCCGTGAGGGTCTCGTCGGCGCGCACGCCGGGCAGGGGGGCGCCGAGCAGGGCGAGGGGGCGGTCGCGGCGCGCGGTGATCCAGGCCGGCAGCGCGGCCAGCGGCTCGCCGGCAAACTGCTCCCGCGCCTCCCAGACGCGCTCGCTCTCGGTGACCTCCGGGACGAAAAGCTTCCAGCCGTCCTGCGGATCAAAGGCGGCGATCGCGCCGGGGCATTCCACGCCGGCCGCGTAGAAAAACTCGGCGTGGGCGCGAAACGGGTAGGTTTGGTCGGTGTTCTCCGGCAGGGACACCGGCGTGCCGGCCCCGAGGAGCAGAATTCCGTCGGTCAGGTTGAGCGCGGCGGCGAGGCGCGCGCGCCGTTCGGCGAGTCGGGCGAACATGGGGGTGAGGGCTGGACGCTGTTGTCGGCGTGAAAGTCACGCCCGACAAGCCGATTCCGGCGGCCACCTCCGCCCTCAGGAAGGTGACCGGCTTCCCCCCGGCCGATCCGGCCAGGGGGGGCGGGATCGGCTTACCTTCGGATGCGGGACGATGATCACCGGACACGGCGCCTTGCGCAGCACGCCTTCCGTCGTGTCGCCGAGCAGCCGGCCGGCGAGGACGCCGTGGCCGTGCGAGCCCATCACCAGAAAACTGGCGCCGAGTTTCGCCGCACATTCCAGGATTTGCGGCGCGGGCGCTCCGTGAAGGATCCTTGTCGTCACGTTAAGCTTGTCGAGCTGCAGCCGTTTCTCGTAGCGGCCGAGCTGCCGGACGGCGTTTTGTTCGCTCGCGGCGACCGCCTCTTCCGAGACCACCGGCGATTTGCTGCCTTCGCGGGACGCTTGGGGCGGCTGCACGACATGGAGGAGAATGACGCGACCCCGCAGCGAATCGGCGAGGCCGGCGGCCGTTTCGAAGACACGATCGGTCACGGCGGAGAAATCGATGGGGGCCACAATGGTCATGGGAGCATAGCCGCTGATGGGGGTGGCCGTGATTAGAACAGGTTGGGGGAATTACGCAAATCCTGCGCAGCGGCTTTCGTGGGATTGCCCTCCCGGGTCTTCCGGCCATAGTCGGCACAACCCGCATGAAATTCAGCCAGCCTCAGGCCGACGTCTACGTGCCGTCGGGCATCGATCCCGCCGCCGCGCTCGCCCGCACCACGCACCTGTGCGTCGCCGCCCACCAGGACGACGTCGAGATCATGGCCTATCATGGCATCGCCGAGTGCCAGGGGCGCGACGGCCGGTGGTTTTCCGGCGTGGTCGTGACCAATGGCGCCGGCAGCCCGCGCACCGGCCGCTACGCGAGAATCAACGACGCGGAGATGCAGGAAGTCCGGCGCCGGGAGCAGCGCCGGGCGGCGCGGCTGGGCGGCTACAGCGTCCAGATCCAGCTCGCGCATCCGAGCGCGGCGGTGAAGCGACCGGGCCATCCCGGCGTGAACGCCGACCTCCAACAAATTTTCGCCGGTTGCCGGCCGGAGGTTGTCTATCTGCACAACCCCGCCGACAAGCACGACACCCACGTCGCGGTGTTCCTGCGTTGTCTCGAGGCGATCCGTTCGCTGCCCAAGCCGCAGCGTCCGCAGGCCGTGTTCGGTTGCGAAGTCTGGCGCGACCTCGACTGGCTGCCCGACGCCGAGAAGGTGGCGCTCGACGTTTCCGCGCAACCGCGGCTCGCGCAGCAGCTGCTCGCCGTGTTCAAGTCGCAGATCGCCGGCGGCAAGCGCTACGATCTCGCCACGCTCGGCCGGCGCGCGGCCCACGCGACGTTTTACGCCGCGCAGGCCACCGATGCCACCCCGGCGCTCACCTTCGCCATGGATCTGACCATCCTGGCGAAGGTCGACTCGCTGGACGTGGAGGCGCATGTGCGAGGGCTGCTCCGGCGCTTCCGCGACGACGTGACCGCGCGCCTGCGGAAACTCGGGTGAAACCGAGGCCCTCCCGGGAGCGGCGGCCGTTCGAGGATTCACTTTCCGCCACCCACCAACATGTCACTTATTAAGTGACATGTTCCGCGGCGCGGCCGGCCGGTGCACTCGAGAATCTGCCGCCGTGGCCCCGAGCCACTTGTCAACTATTAGTTGACAAGAGGCTCGGGGCAGAGCGCGGAGAAGCCGGCGGGCAAGCACGCCGCCCGCGGGTCGTAATGGAGGCGATGCGCCACTGCGACCTCAAGCTGACGATGAGAATCTACACGGACGTTTCGCAGTTGCCTCTGGCGGCCTGCGTGGGGGCGTTGCCGTCGTTCGAGGTCGGGAATTCGGCTTTAGCACTCCCCCAAAATCGTCCCTTGAAAATAGTTAATAGCTGAAATATAAACTCTTGCCGAATTTCTCCGTAAACGCGGTGCGGTATAACCACCCTGTTAGCCGGAAACCTCCCAATGCCAACGCATGACGATGAAGTCGCAGCTCTTCGCCGGTTCGAAGAGGCTATGGGCGTCAATTTCAGCGGTGTCGTGCATCGTGATAAGCCTGATTTCGTGATCAGCTATCAGGGTTACAAAACCGGCGTGGAAATTACATCTGGAAGCGCGGAGGAGTTTCGCCGCGCTTTGTACATTGGGAAGGCAGCAGGTCTCACTGGTCTCAGTGTCAGCGGACTGCGCGAGCGGCGAGAGAATGAGCGCCTTTCGAATGCGGAGTTGCTCGGCGAGCTTCAGTCCGTCGAGTGCGTCTCGTCGGAAGATTTCGCCGTTCACTGGGCTGAGCGGATCGTAAAGCGAATTCGGACGAAGGTGCGTTTGATGCAGCGCGGCGAGATCGAGAGATTCGAAAAAAATTGGCTATGTATCGTAAATGAGCAGGCGGATGACGGGGCTCTCGACATCGATTTCTATCGTGCGGTACTCATGGGGGCACTCGGCAGCGATCACAGCTATCGCCAAGCGTTCGATCTGATTTACATAATCAGTGGCAGAAGGGTCTTCATCCTAGATGAGCGCCGCCTGATCGCTGCGCCCATGAAAAAATCGGCTAACCAAGCGGCGGAGCCAATTCGCACCCCTGTCACGCCTCCTGCTGGCGCAGGAGATCGTGCCAGTGGCGCTCATGGCTCACCTTGATCGTTCGGCACAATATGGAAACTGAAAGGCGAAATACTTCGCTGATGGATGGCCTCTCCGCAGCGTTCGGAGGGCGCCGTATTGCCGGCTTACTGTGGTCTTGTTGGGTGTTTGGCGCAATGTGCGGATGGTTCTTGGCAGATCCAAGCGTGCGACATCCATTTCGCGGGCGCGTCGGCGGCGTCTTATTCCAAGCAATCATTCTATTCGCCATACTGGCTATATGTTTGGTCCGCGCCTGCCTATCCGATCAATACAGAGCTTACCTCTTAGGCCGCGTCCCTGCTGGTTCAAATTTCAGCGATGGTGTACGATTCTTTGTCCGCGCGATCCCTTTCTTAGTCTTTCTACCTTTCCTCGCACGATGGTATTTCAGTCAATAAAAGAGCCGAACCATGCGTCGGCGGTGTGTCCAAAAACGTGTCCAAACGAGGGCCTTTATGAGGCGCAAGCGGTCGCAACGTGACGCGATGAGCCGGACAAAACAAACAAAACCAAGGAGGACAATATGTCGAATCTGACCAAAGAAGAAGAACTGGCCGAGCGGGAGTACGCTGAAGTGGGGCTGAATATGCGGCACTACGGCAACATGCATTTCGCCGAGCTCACGATCTTCTTCGCAGTGAACGGGGTGATGCTTTGGAGTGTAGCCGAAAAAGGAGCATCGATGCCCAAGGTGGAGGTAATTTCGACAGAGATCGCCGGTCTAATTCTTTGCTTTCTGTTTTTGCAGATGGCACTGCGCGTGTGTGACAACTGGGACAAATTCCTCGCACGGGCACAGGAGTTGGAGAAGATACTGAGCTTTCGACAGTACGCTGTACGTCCGCGAGAGAGGTTGTTTAACAACCGGAGAGCGATAAATTCTATCTATGCCGTTGTGGCTCTGCTATGGCTGGCGAATTTGGTGCCATCCGTTGCGGCAACTCTTTGTGAACATTGCCACGAACGATGCTGTGGGGCGCACAGTTGTGTGTCCAAAAACGTGTCCAGACAGGGGCCCTAATGAGCCGCAAGCGGTCGGGACCGATCACAGGAAATGGCGCTTTGTGAATGCCTGGCCGGAGCCGGTTTTGAGGTAGTGTTCAAATGCGATAGCTTTCCCCTCGTCGGCGAAACCCAGGTAACAGACGAGATGCCACGGGCGGTAGCGGGCGGTGGATGGCGTGTTGCCGGAGTTGTGCCCGAGCATCCGGGCCTTGAGATCGTGGGTCTGGCCGACGTACCGTTGCTGGCGGTAGCGGGCGCTTTCAATCAGGTACACGTAGTGCATAGGGGATCCCCATGCTGGAGGAATCGTCCTCCTCCGCCAAGCCAGCCTTCGCGTTCGCTTCGGCGGCTAAGGGCTACGGAGGACAACCTTCGCCATTGGCAACCTTGTCCGATACTACACCCCTTGCAGGCGGAAGGCTGGCCTGCCAACCGAAGCCCATGGGGCGAAGGTTGGTCGGGCCGGTGAGACTCGAACTCACGATTGCTTCTGGCGCCCCGTGCGGAGGTCGCTTACCTATGAAAAGCACGTCTAAAAACAAGCTAGGATCTTGACAGATGTTAGGAGTCTGTTAGGACCCCGGGAATGGCCTCACTGCATCGCGACAGGCGCAAATCACCGTTCTGGTACGTCAGCTATCGAACGCCCGACGGCAAACAGCATTTCCGTTCAACCGGGGAAGTCGACCGCACCAAAGGCGAAGCCTTCGCCGCGGCGATTGAGGAGAGTTTGGGCCGGGCGAAGGTCGGTGCATTCACGGAGACGGCCGCCCGGTCAATCCTGGCCGACCTGTACGAAGAAGTCAGCGGAAGGAAACTCCAGTTCACTTCGATTGAGGCATGGTTTGCCAGTCGCCTCGTGGAGATAAAAAAGCGGCGCAGGGAAACCACCCATCGCAGGTATGCAGCCGTCATTGGTGATTTCCTTGAGTTCATAGGACCCGTCCGCGCCAAGGCGCCAGTCGAATCTATCGCCTCTGACGAAATTCAGCGTTTCGCGGACGCTCGCCTTGCTGAAGGCCGGGCCATCAAGACTGTCCAGAATGATCTGAAGCCCATCGGCAAATTCCTGAAGGACGCGGAGCGGAAGGGGCTGTTGCTCAAAAGCCCGATGGGGGCGGTGGAGATTGACGAGGCGGAAGGTGAGACGCGGGACCCGTTCTCCGCGGCCGAGCTTTCTTCCCTGCTCACCTACCTGTCCGCCACCAAGGACGCCGAGGGCAAGCCGCTATCTGCGGCAGAACGAGCCAGTCGGCGCGACTGGAAAACGGCCGTGAATCTCGGGGCGTACGTCGGCGCCCGTCTCGGCGATGCGACAAACCTCCGCTGGTCGAACGTGGATTACACGCTCAAACAGATTCGCTTCATCCCAGAGAAGAGCCGCAAGGGAAAGGAATTGCAGGTTCCGGCTCACCCCGACCTAGAGCGCTATTTGCTCACCTTGCCGTCGTCGGATAAGGCCGACGGATTCCTATGCCCGACCCTTTCCAGCGTAGGCGCCGGCAACCGCCCTAAACTATCCAAGCAGTTCGCGGCGATCCTGGAGGGTGCTGGAATCGACCGCCGGGCGGGTCAAGAGAAGCACGGCAAGGGTCGGACGTTCTACAGACTCGGCTTCCATAGCTTGAGACACACGTTCGTTTCGCGGATGGCAAATGCGGGTGTGTCGATTGAACTCCGCTCAAAACTCGCGGGACATTCGACGCTGGAGATGAATGATCGTTACACGGATTTTGAGGATGATACGAAGCGCCGGGCAATTAAATCGATGCCGTCGATTTCAAAGCGTATGGCCAAGTGACGGCGCCCGGCCGCCCACCCTGCAAAACGCCGGGTGGCAGGGCTGGAACGGGATATTGTTCACAAAAACAAAACGCTGAGCGGCACGGACTTCGACCGGCCAAATGTTTACAAAAACAAATTACTTGTACATCGTAGAATGGCGTAGTCCCCTGCGCGCATGTCTACGCCGAAATCCATAACTGAGGCGCCGCCGGCGCCCAATCCAGAGTTTATTACGCTGCCACCACTAGGCGGCGACTCCGTCTGCCACCTGTCGCGGAGCTGGTGGTACTCGGCTGAGTCGAAAGGGTTGATTACGCTCGTCCGCGTACGCCTCCCCGGCCGCAAGAGGGGCCGCGTGTTGCTGCCCGTGCCGCAGGCCCTCGAGTTGATCGAGCGCCTGGCCGCCGGTGAGCAGCGTGGGGGCGCTCACGGCGGCTGGCGCCCACACCGCAAGGCCGCGCCGCCCATGGTCGAAACCACCGAGGCCAAGGCCCAGGCGCTCCCCCGATGACCGCCGCCAAGCCCCTGACCGCGATGATGACCGACCTATATGCACCTAGATTACTAAAGCGTATCCGACGCTCGAGGACGCAGATGGCGGACCTCCTGGCCAGGACGCAGCAAATCCTCGCCGGCGAGGACGGCGCCATCACCATACGACACCTATTTTATAGACTCGTCGGGCTCGGCGCCGTCACCAAGGACGAGAGGGGGTATCGCGCGCTTGGACGTCACCTCTCCAAGTGGCGCCGGTCCGGCGCCGTCGCGTGGTCGGCGTTTGCCGATCCGACTCGCACCTATTACGGCATCCGGCTCTTCGATGACGCTTTTCAGGCCATCCACAACACGGTCACGACCTACCGCAAGGACCTCTGGGCAAGCCAGGGGTATCACGTCGAAGTATGGTCAGAGAAAGACGCCATCATCTCCGCAGTGTGCGACGCAGTCTCGGACTTTGGCGTGCGGTCCTACTCCTGCCGCGGGTTCTCGAGTTTGACCGGTCTCTATAACGCCGCCGAACATTTCCAAATGATGCAGCAACGGGGGAAGGAGGTCGTCATCCTCCACCTCGGCGACCACGACCCGAGCGGCCTCGCCATCGAGCGGAGGGTCGTGCGGTCGCTGCAGGAGGACTTTGACGTCACGATCAAGATCTGCCGCATCGCCGTCACGCCCGACCAGATCGCCGAATATAATCTGCCGACGCGCCCGCCGAAGGCCACCGACACCCGCGGCCGCGGCTGGGTCGGCGGCTGCGTGGAGGTGGACTCGATGCCGATGCCGGCGCTGCGGTCCCTGCTGCGCCGGAAGATCGAGGGGATGATAGACCCGCGCCAGTGGGCCGTCTCGAAGCTGGTCGAGGCGGCCGAGCACGAGACGCTCGGGGAGTACGAGAGAGCGTTTACCCGTGCGCCCCGGCCAGGAGATCCAGGCAGTAAACCCTTATGACCGAAACCCGAATCAAAAACTGCCATGCCGTCGCGCTCGGCCGTTTGGGGCGGGGCGTCCCGAAGCGTTTCTCCTTGGCGGAGCGCAGGCGCCGCCGCGCACGGATGATCGCCTACAACCGCACGAGGGCCGAGGCCAAGGCACGGGCGCAGACACAGGAGGCACCCCATGCCTAATCGCTACACCAGTTTCACAGAAACAGAGACAACTCTGAAGGATGTGCAAAATTATGTGCGTTCGGTCAAACGCAACATCAAGAAAGTCGAAGATGATCCGCGCCTCACGGAAGAGCAGAAACGCGAACTCCTAGCCCTCTGGTCTGCAAGCCTAGCGTTAGGCAACTACCTAGTGAACATACACAGGAAAATCCGGCAGGCGTGGAAAGCACGAGGAGTTCCCGCTTGCGAAATTCTCTAACGCCGTGCCTAACCGCTACACCCGCGTCTTCGCCCTTCCCCGAGCTGGTGGCCATCGCCACGCCCGGAGCAGCTGAGGAGCCGCCATGCCATTCGTAAAGTTGGACGTGGAGATCCTGACCTCGACGTTGTGGCTCCAGCGCCCGGACCTGGAGATCTTCATCACCGCGCTGCTGCTGTCCGAGCCCAAGGAGTTCACGGAACCCACCCCGACTCTGGAAACCGACTCGCTCACCGAGACCAACTTCGTGCTGCCGCCAGGCTGGTACGGCTTCGCCGGGGTCAGCGGCCCCGGCCTGGTGAGGGCGGCGGTGGTAGACGTAAGGAAGGGGCGGGAGGCGCTCAGGCGGCTCCCCCGGCTCGCTTCGCTCGCCTGCTGTTGTTGTCGATGAAAATTTTTCTAAAGAGGTTAACTGGGAAAGCCCCTGTCCAGCGCCCCTGGTGAAGGGGGAGGCCAAATATCAGGAAGGCTTCACCAGCTGGAAACGGGAAGATGGGCCATCGGTTGTCAGATACTACGTCGGCAAAGGTTACCAGGAGGCCTACAGCCACTTTCCCCGCATGCCAGCTAAGGACTTCCAAGCTATGACGAAGCGGCTGCTGGAAAACGAGTGGCGCCCCGGCGACGTGCTGGGCGCCGTCCTCGGGGCCATCGACTGGGCCGGGAAGGCGCCCACCGTGGCCAAGGTGGCCCAGGGCCAGCCGCCTTCGACCCTGGTGCCGGGGCTCTGGGCCAAACTGGTCCACCGGGACCTGGCTGCGCTGGAGTGGGTCTGCAAGAAGAAGGGCAGCCGGGCCTACGGCAAGACCTACATCACCCTGCTCCGCGACGAGCTCATGAACGCCACGGAGGCCAACGGCTACGCCCGCCTCTTCAACAACGCGATGGGCATCGCCGGGGTGTGGGCCTGGTGGATCGGGGCGGACCAGGACGACCGCCCCGGCCTGCTCGCCGGGGGCGGGCTGGTCGCGCGCATCGGCGCCGCCATCAGCTCGTGGCCGGCGCTGCTGCAGGCCCTCGCGCAGTTCCCGCCCGACCAGCTCAAGCTGGTGGCCGAGCGTTACCGGCGGAACGACGGCGCCGACGGCGACTATTTTTTCCAGAGCGCGCGCGAGCAGGTCGGGCAGGCGCTCGTGAGGCGGGGCATCTTGGCCGAGAAGGACCTGTGCAAGGCTAGGCCGCCCACGCCGTGCGACCCCAAGGGGGCGGAGTGGCCGGACATCCAGGCCGTCGTCATCCGGTGGGAGAGGGACGCGGACTGCGACCCCGGCGACGCGTGGGTGTCCGCGGTGGGCAGCCGGCTCGGGCGGGAGACGGGCGGCCTCTACAAGCGCGAGAGGATCTACTGCCGGGCGTCGCTCGCGCGGCTCACCAAGCGGCGCGGGCCTGCCACGGAAGCGGAGCCCGCGCAGCCAAAGCCCGACCCGGACCAGGAGCAGCTGGGGGAAGCCCCCAGCTCCACCGGGAACGCCGGCGTCGACGTCGTGCCCGTCGGGGAGGAGATGCTCGACCCGGACGACGACGCCGCGGCGCACATGCCGCCCGCCGCCCACAAGATCCAACCTGCCGCTGTGGCAGGTTCCGCCGAGGCTCAGCCTGTCGAATCGACAGGCTCCACCGGCGGGGCACCACCAGCCACAGCGCCGCTACCGGTGCCGCCGTTCGGCAACCATGACCGAACAGGCGACCAGGTTGAACGCGCCGCCGCCCGGACAGATGCGCCCGCGCCTGCGCCTGCCGCGCCATCACCCGCGTCATCACCTGCCGCACCGGCGCCGGCAGGCGAACGCCACGTTCACGTGCACCATGCCCCGCCCGAACGGAAGCCCTGCTTCATCACCAAGGCGGTCTGCGCGGAGTTCGCCGGCCTCCGCCTGCCGGGTGACGAGCCCGTCGTTGACCAGCCCGCGCCGTCACCACCGTCACCTGCTACACCCACATCGTCATCACCGTCATCCACACCCATGGCACTGCGCCCACCCCTGCCGCCCACCCGCGGCGACGGCCAGGAATGGAGGCGCCGGGCGCGGGTGCATGCGTACGACGCGATCGAGAGGTCCGTGTCGGTCGCCGCGACGCCGGCCACGTCCACCTCGAACTCACCCATTCGCGCGCGCGACCCGGCGCCCGCCAAGGCATCTCACCCCGGTCGCCAGGGCCTGGTGGCGCAAGATCTGTGGCGCCTATGTGCTGGAGGTGCACCATCTGAAAATCCTGCAGGTGGCCGCCGAGGGGCTGCAGGTCGTCGTGCTGACCTGCCACCCGGAGCGCTATCGCGGGATCGGGCGGGCGGTCACGTTGAGCTAGATGCTCTGGCGGTGCCGATGTCACCCCAACCGTTTTTCCACTTCCAATCGGTGTGGGCGGTCCCTTCGCGCGAATGCTCGAGGACGAGGTAATCAGTCACACGCATGATCTCTGACCCGCCCCCGTGGACTACAGTGGTTGCCGTTGACAGCTCCGCAGAGGAGGACTCGTTGTAATAGGGGGCGAACCGGGTGATGGTCTCGGCGCGGTCGCGTTTCGATCCACTGTCGGTCTGGTCGATGCCCCTGATTCCGGCCTTGGTGAGTTCGTCGCGCAGGTAACGAGCGGTGGAGGCGAACTCGGAGAAGATGATCACCTTGTGCTCCTTGAGCACCGGATCGGACGTGAGGAGCTTCAGCAAGGCCTTCAGCTTGTCGTCGTGAGACGGCTTGAACTTGGCCAGCTCCTGCAGAAAACGCACTGCCTCCTCTAGGTCGAGATAGGTTTCGTCGAAGATCTCGTCCACCCTGTAAACGTCGCGGTTGAGCGCTTCGAAGGCGTCCGCCCAGTGCTCAACTGGGTCGAAGTCGTCGTTTTCCTCTCCAGTCTCGATTTCAAGAAGCTCGGCCTGCCGGGAGGTGACACGATCCAGAACATCGGCGTTCTGATCCTTCCAGCGTTCGAGTCGCCGCTCCTCCGTCTTGCCGGAAACGTTCTTCTGGAGGAAACCAAGCAGCTTGAGCAACATGGTCTGGCAGGAGTCCTCAAAGGCGCGCACCGAACTCTCGAAGCGTTTGAGGAACTGGATGCGGATCAGGCGGACCAGTTGTTTTTGACGGTTAACTTCGAAGGCCTCCTCCTTGCCCGGCTCCACCTTGCGGTAGGCCATCGGATAGTAGACGGCGAGAGAGAAGAGCGGTTTGTCCTTCGCAAACGCACGTTCGACCATGTCGAGAATACGGCCGTAGGTTTTGCGGACCGAATAAGCGGCAACCTGCGGGTCCCTCTTTTTTGGGAAGATGACGGCGATACTGCCATGCTGGATTTGACTGCGCCGCACGTAGCCTCCGCAATGGCCGGGACACCGCGCAGGAAATCGTTCTTGGTTTTTTCCGACTCCAGACTGGCGTCGAGCCGGTCGGTGATTCGCGCGAGGCCAGCTTCAAAGGCCGCGCGGGTCCGCATGGACACCTCGTTGCCCATGAGGATGCGAAGCTTGTCCAGTTTTTGCCACTCGCCGTCGAGCGACAGCAGCGAGCCGATCTCGAAATATCCGGTCGCGATGTCGAACCGGCTGGAGATCTGGCACCAATCATGAAGGTAACGGCGGACCTTCCAGTCCTCGTCGGAATTGTCGACGATGAACAGCTCACTGCCGGCTTGGCTGGTGCGGGTGGGCATGGGGTGAGATTGTCGCGCGGTTTGTAGTCCCGGAAGCCTTTCTGCGCAACGTTGGTCTCTAACCGAAAAAGAGTAGGCCGGGAGCCAGCCTCACGCCTGCCAAGATCTCGCGCGCTCGTCACGAACGGTACCGAGCTCGGAAAAGAAGCGCACAAGCACATCTGCGGTTGCTTGTGCTGATCGATGGTCGTGCGAGGCTATGGCGAATTTGGAATTGTGGCGAGCTGCTTAAACGATTTCACTGTCGGTGTTAGGTGAAGTCGATCCTGCAAGCATCCATCTACCATGAAGCTGATTTGCCCAGAACTCGGGATCGCTGCGGCCTGACGCCGGAGGGAATCAAAATCGTGAAGGAGGCTGGCTGATGAAAGTGTTTTTCTTTGCTGGGCTCAACCCCCGGAACAAGAGCGGGGCGAGCTGGAAGATCTGGAAAATAGAACGCCAGGACCGGAAGGTTCAGGTCTGGTGGGGTCCCGCTATGCTGGAAGCCCGTCGGATGATTCCCACGTCAACACTGCAAACCAAGGCTTGGACCTTCCGCAAAGTGGATCGGGCCATAAGTGAAGAGCAATGGCGCATCCGCGAGAAGTTGGCGGAGGGTTACAAGCGAAATCCGAAATGGACAACCTGACCTATGCGTACCGCCATCGTCGCCAAGGCATTCCAGGCGCTGGAGCACTTCTCGGTCGGGTGAAGTGATTTCGGCGTCAAGGATCTCGTCGTCGCGGTGAAGTTCCAAGTGCGCGGCACCGTAGGCCTTGTCGAACTGAACCCGGTCCCAGCGTCCGTGGCATTCGAGCGAAGGCGCGCCTAAGGCTCCAGAGCCGGCACCATTCGAGTGCGCTCAAGTGTGTGCACGCCGGCTTGTCGCTTTCGCAGCCGCTTTGATCCTCGGGGCAGTTACGCGACGGTGCAGCATCGTTCGGATCTGCTCTTCGCTCGGGAACCGCGAGACATACCAGCGCGGCGGGAACATTTTGGTGTCGAGCATCGAGTCGCTCAGGCTTGCCAGCACACGCTCCCACGGCACCCGGGCGACGACGCGATTGTGCTTGAGGAGCTCCAGATCCACGAACACGACCGTGTCGGCGGCCGGCAGCAGGGTCGGCACGTCTCTTGTCCACACTGCCCACGATGAGTAGCTCCCGTCCTCCAGCTGGCCCAGGCCATGGCTGGCGACGGAGAGATCCTTCCCGTCCTTCCTGTAGAGCCGTTCGAGGGCCTTCTGCTGCGCCTCGTAGGCGAAGAGGGCTGCGAGCTTCCTCGCCCGTTGGACGTCGTTGAAGATGGGGGACCCGGGCGGCACGTCGAAGTCGCCGATCTGCCCGCCCCGGATGATGAGCGGGGCCGGGTTCTGCGGCTTGAGCTTCGTGCGGACGATCCTCTCGGCCATGGCGAGCATGCGCTTGATGGCGGCCGGGTCGTCCGAGCCTGCGGCAAGGAGCGTCAGCCGGTTGGGGAGGGCGACGACCGGATCTCCCTTGAGCGGCAGGGCGTCGAAGATCCCGGGGACCAGGATTCGCGAGCTGTCGTACTCGTCGTTCCACAGGCCCCGGAACACGCCCCCCTCGTCCGCGAACCTCGGCCCGGCGCGGTCCTTGAGCCGCTCCAGGCCCAGCGCGAACAGCTCGCCCGTGGTCTGGTCCCACCCGAGGCCGGCGTCCCGGTCGACGATCCTCATGTGGTTCGGGAAGTCGACGACGAGCGTCCTGGCGAACCACTCCGAGATGGGCTCGTGGAGCAGCGTCATCGGCTCCTTCTCTCCGCCCAACCGCTCCTGGAGGGAGGCCAGTGCGAAGTACTCCCGCTCCCGGACGGCGGCCACCAGCTTGTCGCGGGCCTCGTCGAAGGACATCTCTTCATCGTCCTCCGGGAGCAGCACCGCCACCAGATTGTCCAGGATCGCGTTCCGGCGCGCGCCCCGCGCCCGGCAGTAGGCCTCATAGGTGTTGCCGAGGAATCCACGGGTTGAACCGCCCCGGATTTGGAATGCCTCGGGATCGAAGACGTAGTCGGTCGGGGCGCCGGCCGCCTTCAAACGCTTCAGGACGAGCGCGGCAAATCGCTTCTTGGAGGGCTTCCCGCGGGACCCGGGCATCGACGGGAAGGCTACGCCGGGGGACGCGAACGCCTCAAGGCAAATGCCCTCGCCGAATCCCACGTCATCCCCATCCCAACTGCGCTGCCTGCTGGTCTGTGGGGGTGAAGCGGCGCCGTCCGCCATCCCGGACAAAGCGGAGGCCGTCCACTGCGGAAGGGGCGGTTTTTTGTTTGTGTGCAATCATCCTCACGGCGACCTACGCAGGGTTCTATCGGAGCCAAACCTAGTCAGCGATGCTGGCTGGCCGCGCGCTCACCACGCCTCCCGGTGCACATAGGCGGGATTGAATCGCGTCCGCGGCTCCTTTTTCTCGCCCGGCAGGCCGATCGCGACCACCGCGACGGGAACAACCGACGGGGGTAGGGCAAAGACCTCCTTCAGTTTTTGCACACGCTCCTCGCGCGGATGCACCCCGAGCCAGCAGCCCCCGAGGCCGAGGGCATGGGCGCACAGCAGCAGATTCTCGATCGCGGCCGAGCAGTCCTGAAGGAGATAACTCAGCTGGCGATCATGGGCCGCATCCAGATCCCCGCAAACCACGAAGCCGACGGAGGCCTGGGCCAGCATCCCTCCGAAAGGAAGCGCGGCCGCGACCCTTGCGAGCGTCTCCCGTTTCCTGAGGACGACGAAGCGCCAGGGGTCCTTGGCTGCCGCCGATGGCGCGGCCATGGCGGCCTGCAGCAACTGGGTGACCGCGGTCTCGCTGACTTCTCCCGGAGCGTAGGTGCGGATGCTCCGCCGGCCGAAGATGAACTGCAGCCTCTCGTCGATCCTTGCGTGCATGACGTGGTTCCTCGTGGAGGAAGTACACCCCGACGCCTCCACCGGCAAACGCAATCGGCCGTCGGGGCCGGGGCCGGCCGTCCGACCGGGATGGCCCGCCAATGATTCAGCCTGAATTTTTGCTACATCCCGCCGCGATCGGTGCACCCCAAAGGTGCCCAGACTAACATCTCAGCCGGCTCGAAAAAGCGAGGTCACGTCAACCCGTTGCGTACATCTTTTGGGAACGTTTTGGGGAACACCCAAGCTCAGCCCCGATCCGCCCGCGCCAGCGGCTGTATGGTCAGCTTTACATGTTTGGGACATCGACATGTCAGTCCTTCTGTATGGTTAATCGAATTGTGTCAGCAGGAACTACTGTGATCGCATCAGACCCTTCGATCCTGGCCAAAAGAAACCCGCTGTATCGCCGTACAATGCGACACCTCAACTTCGACCCGTCGGTAAAGACAATCGTCTCGTCGAGAGGTGCATTCAGTACCTTGATTGCACGAAAATCTGCTGCCTGAAACGTATAAAGAAAGCACGCGATGCTGAAATAAATGCCTAGGAGGATTTTCAGGTTAAACCGTCTTCGCACGCCAGCTCGCGTCATGATGACGCCTCCTGCACAGATCCAGGCCACCAGCCAGACTACAGACGAAGGCAATCCTTTGGGACGGATACCTAGAACGGACAAAATGCACGCTATGACACTAACTGCAGCTATAAAGTAGTATGGCGAGTTTCGGAACCTCCGGATGAATCGCGGATTTCTTGAAAGCGCTGCGATCTCTTCCTCTGTGCGACCTCCTTCAACTGCTACGTTCACGCCTTCCAGGACGAAGAAAAGGGCCAAGCCAACGACCAACCCAGGAAGCCAAACGGCGACAGATCTCGTGTAGTCCTCCGGAGTAATCGGCAAAGTGCTTAGTGATACTCCAACCGCTTCAGCGAAACGGGTCTCGTAGCCAACCGAGAGAACCGCGCCGACGAGCACAAGTAGCCCGGTCGACGCTGCAATCTCGGAAAGTTTAGGGGGTTCCATAGCTAACGGCGTAGTTGTCCGCCATTGCCTGTACGCCTGCTCTTCGCATGGTTCAATCGATTAATTGTTTATGGAAATACCGGGGCGCATTTCCTCCGCTCCATGCTCAAGTGGAAAGCAAACTTTATGGGCTTCTCTGACACTCCAGCCCGCTTTTCTCCGTAGCCTTTTGAAGGTTTCCCAGTATTTCATGCCGATCTTTCTGTCGCACTCTTCACCGCCGCGTTCCACGGAAGCCGCGCCAACGCCGCCCCGACCGGCAATTGCCCCGCGTCGGTGTATAGCTTCATCGTCAGCTTGAGGTCGCTGTGCCGCATGGCCTCCATGACCACGCGCGGATGCTCGCCGTTAAGCACGAGCGCAGTTCCGAAAGTCTTGCGCAGTGCGTGCAGGTCCGCCCGCCGCCCCTGCTCATCCTGATAGACGATTCCAGCGCGCGTCAGATCACGCCTGAAGGTTGCCTTCCCGGCCGCCAAGGACTAAGCGCAGGCATGGCGTCGATTTTCAGCACGGCTTTGTTTCTCGCGGCCCTCGCGCCGAAGGCGACCGATGTAACTTGGCTCAAAGTTCCCCCGAGGGCGACGGACCCGCAGATCGGCGAAACCTACAACTCGCCTCATTATGTTTACGTGAACCGGGAAATCGTCGTTGAAAGGGGGCCGCAACTGCCTCGCGCCCGCCACCAGCTCCTGCTTTATCTCACCGGGACGGGCGGGCACTGGGAGGACGCGAAGGCGTTCTGCGATCTCGCCGCCGACCTTGGATACCACGTCATCAACCTGATGTACCCGGACAACATCCCGGCCACGGTTTGTGCGCGGGACAGCGATCCCAAGGCCTTTGAGGATTTTCGGATGGCGATCATTCAGGGCGGCCAGTCGAGGTACACGACGATTGAAAGGGCCGACAGCATCGAGAAACTGCTTATGTTCCTCCGACCGCGGCGCCCGAGGGAAGACTGGGGTCAGTTCCTGAACGCGGATGACGCGATCAAATGGGAGTCGATCGCCGTCTCGGGCCAGTCTCAAGGCGGAGGACACGCGGCGCTGATCGCGATCAGGCACCGCGTCGCTCGCGTCATCTGCACGGGGGCGCCCAAGGATTACAGCAAGAGACCTGACGCATGAACGACGACCCCTTGAGCGCGAAGGTCCGCGAGTTCGTCGCCTGCTGGCTGGATTCTTCCGAGCATCTGGCGCACTGCCCGGCCCTGCCCATCCTGCGGCGCTGGGAGGGGGTCATTAAAACCTGGGTGAGCGACGAGCGGTATCCGCTGCTGGTGCGCCGCGGGTCAACCCGGTGGGGCGGCCGGCGGCAGATCCACGCGGAAACCGGCCGCGCGCTGGCGGCGTGCGACAACAGCCCGGCGGAGTGGATCTTCCGTCTGGCCCTCGCCGGGACCGTCCTGACCGCGGAGGAAATGTTGCGGCGGCTGACCGACCGTTCGCTCCCCCGCGCCCAGAAGCTGCCCGTGAACCGGTTCTTGGGGGCTCGGGATGAAGCGGATCCCCGGTGCGAGTACCCGGGATCCCTCAACCAGCTGCCGACCTTTGCCGACGAGAACTACCATGTGGCTCACCTTGTCGGTATCGGGATGGACAAGAAAGGTGAGATCACCGACCTGCCGTTGCCGCTGCTCATCCTGCATTCCCGGCGGCTGCTCTCGCCCGCCAACATCGTGCTGGTGCGGGCCGATATCGCCGGGATCGCAGAATTCGCGTGCTTCCCCTCGGAGGTGTTCGCGTGGCGCCGTCGGCGGGGTATCCCGGTGCCGGAGTGGCTGGCCGGGAAGGGCGGCCGGCGTTCCCGCCGGGGAAGTTCTGTGTAGCAACCGTTGGCCAGGAACATGGCAGCCGGAGGCAGCCAGAGGCGGCCTGAGCGCAATGGCTGGGGCAGGTAGCAACAGCTGGCCAAAATACGCATGCATGTACAACTGTTCCAAACGCGTCGACTACTGCCCTCATGACACGGTGGCCGCCCTTCCTTGTGAACAGGTTGCGTCGGGATCAAGTGCGGGGGCTTGGGGCGGCATCCTGCGGTTTTGGGGGCGTTCGCACAGGTCGGCGGTGACTTTGCATGGTTTTTGGGGTGCTTTGACGAGTTTTAAGCCCCTTTAAGCCATATTCGACCGCGCCGTAGTCCACAGTTGTCCACGTCAGTCCATGGGCGTCAAACTTCGTATGGAATCAGCACACGCCCGCCATTGGGACCGTAGACCTCGGCTCCCATCAGGACATCATCCGCCTGGCTGTAGGCGACGAACGCCTTGCAGTCGGGCCGCTGGAACACGTCGAGGCGGTGTACCAAGGCTGAGGGGAATTGCCGGAAAGTCTCACCGAACAGGGCCTGCGCCTCGCGTCCGGAGAACGTCTCATCCGGCTGGCGGCCCCGGGACAAATTCAGGGCGAGTTGCCGGCGCCCGTCTTTTTCGGCTTCGAGCCCGATGCTTCACCTCGCGTTCGATGGCCGCAGGGTACATCGGAGAGTTCAGGGGGCAGCGCCTGGCGGCGCGGACCAGGTCGCGGGAAGTGGGGCGGTGGTGCATGGCGGATGATGGGTGCCGGGAAGTTAGGGGGCCGCCGCCGATGCCCGTCCACCGGAGCCCATGGAAATTCACCAAAGTTCATATAAGTCCGGCCCCGCCGACCGGTTGGCAATTCCCCCCCGGGACCCATGTGCGTGCGCTCTACCGGTAGCGGCTCGGCGGCCCGGCGCCGGGGCAATGGCGGGCTGCTATCATGGAGGGAAATGAAGAACGACACCCGCAAACCGCCTCCGCCGCCTGACGCCGGCCACCACCATCTCAACCCGGAACGAAATCTGCCAATGCTTGGAGCCGATGGCCCCGCCACCGACTCGACGGCCAACCCGGTGGTCCCCGAAAAACATGAGTCCCTGAAGACCATCGGTGCCCTGTACGGGTGGCCGGCCAACGTCCTGGCGCGCAAGATGCCCGGTCTCGCGTCCGATTAAAGCAGCCGACCAAGGCAAGATCATCGAGCTATCCCTGGTCGGCGGGTTGCATCATCGCTACACGCGTCAGGCTGCCTGACACGCGGCGATCAGGGAATTGCGCGGGAATCATCGCCGTCGGCGCGGAGAAAGCCGGCTGGTGCGCCAAGCGTGCCGCCACGGGTGATCTGTCCGGTGGTTTCACGGCCGTCTTGTTGCTGACCCGATCAAGGTCGTCGCTCCGAGTGCGGAGCGAGCATCGGGCGCTTACCTCAGGACCAAGGCCTATCTAGTGCTTTCATCCCGTTCGGCCACTACAGCCATCGAGGATCGCCGCGGTTCAATTCGCTCCGCCATCCACTAATACCGTTAACGCTCAATCGCCTTCTCCAGCAACCCTAACAGGAAATCTGCAAACAGAATCGCCTCGGCAGCCCGTCTAGGATCAGTCCAGTCAACAGTTCGATGGCTGCTAGGGTTCTTCAAAAACAGAACCCCACCCCTAAACAGCATGAAGACCCCCTCTTGCTCTGACCCGGTCTGACATGTTGTTATTCTCAGGCTACCACTCTTGGGGTTAAGGGCCTTAGTTACCAAAGAGGCTCCGACTTCATCCGCAGGCAGTTTCGCCCTCTCCCTTACACGTTCCTCGATGTGCTTGAACGCCTTGAAGACTGCATCCTCAGAGGACAACCCTGCGACGATGGCGCGTAGCCTAGGGTCAACAACTAGCTTGTCCAGCTCGACCAAATCGGTCTCCAGCTCGCCGCCTCCACTTTCCGCAATTCTTCGGCCCTTCTCCGTAAGAGTGAATCTATCGGGATTAAGATGATCGATCGCTCGAATGACACCCGTTCGCTTCAACTCCTCCCAATATTCCCACAGATCCCCTTCGGATGACTCAAACGGGGACTTCATTTGAGTGATCCCATTCCGCGTTTCAGACACCGTAGGAGCCAATGAAAGAATGGTCCGGAAATCGTACCCAGGGTTGTCCTTGAGCAGGCGTAGGATGATTTTCTTATCCTTGGCTGTGATGCTCATAATCGTTCTTTTCTAGCCGAATACCGGTTCTAAATTCGGTGACCAGCACCCTTGCATGGCAAAAACCACTCCGCAACTGTTTTCAATAGTCAGAACTCCACCTGCCATTCGATCCCCTCCGCAGTAATCGCCGTGTCAGCCCAGACTAGTCCACATTCGAGATCGTCACCGGCTGGCACATACCTCCGCACCTCACCCACGATCTGCCAGAAATCCCGCTTCGTCACCTCCTCGCCTTCTTCCATCAAATGGAACGGTGTAGCCGGCGTTTACATTTTCGCCGGACTCATGCCGCGGAACGAGTGGCGGGCCTGTTACATTGGCTAGGCGGAGAGCTTTCAAAACCGTTTGCTTGGACATGAGCGTTGGAATGAGGCGGCCGGGCTGGGAGCCACCCAGTTCTGGCAGCCGCACCACCTGCTGGTGTTGGAACTTAATCCGCGCGCCACGATCGCGGAGGTCTTGGAGTCGAAGAAGCGGATCGAAGACCTGCTCGGCTGATTATTAAAGCGCAGCAAGACTGCGCCCTAGACTTCACGCCGGCCAGACGCCGGCGATGGGCGTGCCGCAGAAGCGGCATTTGCCCGCGGCGAGATGATAAGCCGTGACGGAGAACACGTCGCGCTCGACGATGGCGCGCCGGCAATTCGGGCAGAAGGTGGTCCCGGCATCGGGCACCTCGCGCACATTGCCGATGTAGACATAGTGGAGGCCGAGGGCGCGGGCGGCGTCGCGGGCTCGGACCAGAATGTCGACCGGCGTGGGCGGCAGGTGCTCGAGCTTGTGCTGCGGGTGGAAGCGCGAGAAGTGCAGCGGCCGGTCGGGGCCGAGGTTCTCCACCAGCCAGCCGCACATGCGTTTGATCATCTCAAGGTCGTCCGTGTAGGTCGGCACGACCAGGTTGATGACCTCGAACCACACGCCGAGTTCGCGGTAGGTTTTGAGCCGGTCGAGGATGGGCTGCAGCTTGCCGGCATTGAGCTGCTGATAGATGGCGTCGTTGAAGCCCTTGAGGTCCACGTGCGCGGCGTCCACAAACTGGGCGAGGTCGCGGAGCGGCCGGTCCTCGATCGAGCCGCAGGTCACGATGATGTTTTTCAGACGGTGTTCGCGGGCGAGCTTGCAGGTGTCGTAGGCGTACTCGTAGAAGGCGGTCGGCTCGGAGTAGGTGTACGCGATCGACGGGCAGCGGAGCGCCTGGGCGACCGCGACGACGTCGTCGGGAAACAGGCTGAGGCGGCTGATCTCCTCCAGGCTCAGCTCGGACGGCAGCGGCGGGCGGAGGCGGAGGGCGGGGCCGAGCGGGTCCTTGGTTTCCTCCGGTTTTTTCTGGGAGATCTCCCAGTTCTGGCAGTTGAGGCAGCGGAAGACACAGCCCGAGGTGGCGAGGGAAA
>Ga0208457_1000364_pt1 | contig 48994 bp, 44 predicted proteins | sample June2015DPH_10_1_FD_185513 | JGI IMG/M metagenome (GOLD analysis project Ga0208457, IMG submission 185513) | Peatland microbial communities from SPRUCE experiment site at the Marcell Experimental Forest, Minnesota, USA - June2015DPH_10_150... | ecosystem: Environmental > Terrestrial > Soil >... | reverse complement strand
AAGGGGATACCTGGGTCTCTATGCCGAGCAGCCTTTGTTGGGAAGGTGTTTTCTTGTACATGCGGCATTCTAGCACTGCATATACTTGGATACAACAGTTTTCTCTTGGGAGTTACTTCTCAGGAATCATGACTTCAACAACGTCCTCTCCGCAATAATGGGAAACGCCGAACTGGCGGGCGACGATATCCCGAAAGACAACCCGGCCTCGGCGAACATCAACGAGATCAAAAAAGCAACGATGCGTGCCCGCGACCTCGTAAGGGAGATACTCACCTTCAGCCGCAGGTCGGAAAAGGAGCAGAAACTGATACACCTCGCCCCGCTGGTCCAGGAGACGTTCGGCTTTCTCCGATCGTCTCTTCCCGCTATGGTCGAGATGAATCTTAATGTCCGGACAAAGGACGACACGGTCAAGGGAGACCTTTCACAGGTTCAGCAGGTGGTGATGAACCTCGCGATGAATGCCGCACAGGCCATGCCGCACGGTGGAAAGCTCACAATCTCACTGTCAAAAGCCGAGTTTGGCTCCAGGGAAGATGTCCCGGCGCCCGAAGTGGAGCCGGGAACTTACGTAATCCTATCGGTATCGGACACGGGTACGGGCATGGATAAACCGACGCGCGATCGGATATTCGAACCTTTCTTCACCACGAAGGAGCAGGGCGCGGGGACCGGCCTCGGCCTGTCGGTCGTCTACGGTATCGTGAAGAGCCATCACGTCGCCGTCACGGTCGATAGCGCGCCCGGTGAAGGGTCTACGTTCAGGGTCTTTCTTCCCATGGCGGAAGCGCCCATCGAAGCCGAACCGCAGCCCATGGAAACACCCTGCGGAGCCGAACGCGTACTCTTCGTCGACGACGAGGACGTGATAGTCCGCGTCGGCGAGGGAATCCTCTCCCGGCTCGGCTACTGCGTCACCAGCGACACGGACCCTGAATCGGCATACAAGCTGTTCTCCGAGAAGCCGGACGCCTTCGATATCGTCATCACCGACCAGACCATGCCAAGGGTGACAGGGACAGCCCTGGCCCAAAAACTCCTTGCCCTCCGCCCCGACCTCCCCATCGTTCTTCTGACCGGCTACAGTGAGTCGGTCAATCAGGAATCGGCGAAATCGGCCGGAATTCGTGAATTCCTTATGAAGCCTTTGTCTAAACAAGAGCTCGCGGAAGCAGTACGGCGCGCACTTGTGCGTAAGCTCTCCTGAAGGTTTTTTTGCGGTCGTATCCGGTGACCCGAAGCGATGCGGCGGTCCGACACCGGCCGTTAACATCCTCGCCTGAAAGGACCGCATAGGAGTAGCGGTAAGCGTGGTTGTTGGCGCTGTTTTGCGGCCCGGAATTTTTGATGTATAATGCTTAGGTCTGGAGGACCAAGGCCCATGAAGAAACTCATCCTTCGGCTGGCAAGCTCGGAGATACCAGCCAGACTCATCTTCTCGGCGGTCCTCCTCGCCTTGAGGATCTCCCTGGCCCTCGCCGCTGTGAGGTTTCCCTCTTTCAGGGACCGGCTCAAGGAAAAAGACCTTACGGTTCAGTTCAGACTAAAGGACGGATCGGCCGGCAGGTATTTCACGCTCCGCAGCGGGCGCGTCGCCTCGAAAGGCGCAGTTCACAGCAACCCTGATGTCACTCTCCTTTTTAGTGACATCAGGGTTGCCCTGGAGATGCTCATCCCCCCTAGGGACCATCTCGCCATGATCAACGCCATGAAGAATTTCCGGCTCGGGCTGGAGGGCCCGGAAGAGGCGAGCTGCTGGTGGATGGAGACGATGAGCCTCATGATGTCCGCGGGGACCGTCTTCGGGACCGACGTGGGCAAAGGCGTCACCAGATACACGAGCAATACGAACGGCGGGCCCGTCTTCGTCTACGTGAAAGAAGGGCGGATCATCCGCATCACCCCTATCGAGTTCGACGGCGAAGATGCAGCGCCCTGGACCATCCGCGCGAGGGGCAGGACCTTTACGCCCCCCAGGAAGACGACGGTATCTCCCTATACCCTCGTCTTCAGGTCTATGATCTACTCCCCCGACAGGGTCCTGTACCCGATGAAGCGGGTCGATTTCGACCCGGCGGGGGCGAGGAACTGCCGGAACCGCGGTATATCGGGCTACGCGCGCATTACCTGGGAAGAAGCCCTGGATATCGTCGCAGGCGAGATAAAGCGGGTAAAAAGGAGATACGGCCCAGGGGCAATTTTGAACGGCAGCGGCTCCCACCATCTTTGGGGCATCCTCGGCTACTGGCTCTCTGCCCGCTTGCGGTTCTTCAATAATATCGGCTGGACGCCCGTCGCCCACAACCCCGATAGCTGGGAAGGTTGGTACTGGGGGGCCATGCACCACTGGGGCCAGAGCATGCACCTCGGCGCTCCGGAGAGCTACGGTACCGTGGAGGATTGCCTGAAAGAGTGCGAGATGGTCGTTTTCTGGTCGAGCGACCCCGAGGCGACGAGCGGTGTCTATGCGGCCTTCGAGGGGACCGTCCGGCGCCAGTGGCTGAAGGAGCTCGGCATCAAAATGGTCCACATAGACCCTTACTTCAACCATACGGCCGCACTGTTCGGAGGGAAATGGCTCGCCCCGAGGCCGGCAACGGGAAACGCGCTCGCCCTTGCCATCGCCTATGTCTGGATCACGGAGGGCCTCTACGACAAGGAGTATGTGGCGAGCCGCACGACCGGTTTCGATCAGTGGAAAGATTACATCATCGGAAAGGAAGACGGGGTCCCCAAAACGCCCGAGTGGCAGGAAGGGGAGGCGGCCGTCCCTGCCAGGGAGGTCAGGGCGCTGGCAAGACTCTGGGGGACCAGGAAGACTTACCTTGCCGCAGGGGGGCTTTCAGGCTTCGGGAGCGCGTGCCGGGATGCGACCGGGAGCGAATGGGCGCGCTCCATGGTCTGCCTCATGGCCATGCAGGGTCTCGGCAAACCTGGGGTCAACATGGGCGGGGCGCAGCAGGGCACCCCTATAGATACGGGTTTCTATTTCCCGGGCTACGCGGAAGGAGGCCTGTCGGGCGACCTTGCGGGGACGGCTCTCGGGGTCAGCCTTTATCCCCGGTTCCCCCAGTTGCCTACGGTGAATACCGTCTATCAGCGCGTGCCGAGGCTGCGCATTCCCGAGGCGATTCTGGAGGGCCGCACCCACGGTTATCCGACGGACTCAAAAACGATAGAGGGCCAGTTCCTGAGGTACGACTATCCGACCCCCGGCCATTCGCCCGTAAAGATGTACTACAAGTACGGGGGCTCCCACATGGGCACCATGTGCGAGACCAACCGCTATGCAAGGGCGTACAGGTCGGACAACCTCGAGTTCGTGGTGAACCAGTCCATTTGGCTGGAGGGGGAAGCGAAGTTTGCCGATATCATACTGCCCGCCTGCACCAGCTTCGAGCGATGGGACATCAGCGAATTCGCCAATTGCGGCGGCTACATCCAGCATAGCTTCAACCAGTGCAACCATCGCGTGGCGGTCATGCAGCACAAATGCATCGAGCCCCTGGGCGAGTCGAAATCGGATTATGCCATATTCCTGGAGCTCGCAAAAAGACTCGGGTTCGGCGCGCTATTCTCCGAGGGCGCCACGGAATTCGACTGGTGCAGGCGCCTGTTCGACGCTACGGACCTGGCAAAGGCCGTCTCCTGGAAGGACTTTCTGAAGAAGGGCTACTACGTCGTTCCCGCCCCTCCCGAAGCTTTGCGCGCCCCCGTTTCCTTCCGTGCCTTCGCCGAAGGAAGACTGAAGGACACGCCCGAGATTGCGCCCTTGCCTGCCGACTATACCGAAGAGGTCTTCAGAGGACTTCAAACGCAGTCGGGCAAGATAGAGTTCGTCTGCTCGAGCCTGGCGCGGTTCGACCCTGACGACCCGGATAGACCGGTGATGACAAAGTACATCCCTTCATGGGAGGGCCACCGTACGGCCGGGCTCTACGAGAAGTACCCGCTGCAGCTCATAACCCCCCACCCGAGATACAGCTTTCACACGATGGGCGACGGGAAAAGAAGCTGGATCAACGATATCGGCGACCATCGAACACTCCTGGACGGCTACTATTACTGGATAGTGCGGATCAACTCCAAGGATGCCGAGGCGCGCGGCATCGGCGATAATGACCTCGTGAAGGTCTTCAACGACAGGGGTGCGGTCATCTGCGCAGCCCAGGTGACCGAGCGCGTCCCTCCCGGCACGGTCCATTCCTACGAGGGGTCGGCCGTCTATGATCCGCTCGGAGAGCCGGGCGCTTCTCCGGACCGGGGGGGATGCATGAACGTACTCACGCCGAGCAGGCCGATCATAGAAAAGTCGCACAGCATTGCGGCGAACTCGTGCCTCGTCCAGATAGAGAGATGGAGGACTTGAGAAACCAGGTATGAAAAAATGGCGCCTCATTATCGACGTGGAAAAGTGTGAGAACTGCAGCAACTGCTTTCTGTCCTGCAGAGACGAGCACGTGGACAATGAATGGCCCGGATACGCCTCCGCCCAGGCCGGTCAAGGACCGGGCTGGATAGAGGTCCTAAGAAAGGAACGGGGCCAATATCCCCTGATCGACGTAGCCTATCTGCCCCTAACCTGCATGCAGTGCCGGGACGCGCCCTGCATGCAGGCGGCGGTGGGCGGCGCCGTCAGGAGGAGGCCTGACGGCATTGTCATCATCGACCCCGAAAGGTCGAGGGGGCAGAGACAGATCGTGAGCGCCTGTCCTTACAATGCAGTGCGCTGGAATGAGGCGACGGGGACGCCGCAGAAATGCACCCTCTGCGCCCACCTCCTCGACGAGGGATGGGAGCAGACGCGCTGCGTCCAGTCCTGCCCGACGGGCGCCTTGAGCGTGCGAAAGAGCGAGGACGGCGAGATGGAGGAGGCGGCAGGGAGCGACGGTCTTGCGGTCTACAGGCCGGAGCTTGGAACAAAGCCGAGCGTCTATTACAGGAACCTTCACCGCTTTACCAGGTGCTTCATCGCAGGCAGCGTGGCCGTGCAAACAGAAGGCAAAGAAGAGTGCGCGGAAGGCGCCGAGATAGTCCTCACAAACGCCCGGGGCGAGACGACGGGCCGCGAGGCGGCCGACGCCTTCGGCGACTTCAAGTTAGACAACCTTGAAGAGCATAGCGGCCCATACAGGCTTACTATTTCTTACAAGGGATACAAGGGCAAGACCCTGGAGGTCTCCGTGACGAAGAGCGTAAGCCTGGGGACGATCTTGCTCGAAAAGGACCGGTCCTGACAACCGGCGCTACCGCGATCCCCAATCACGGGGAGCCTTGCCCGCGCAGCAGGGACGCCGCCTCCCTGTCGCACATGATCCGCATCTCTCCGGCTTCCGGGGCAACGCGCGCCGCCGGCAGGCCGGCGTCCCCGCCCTCGACAAGGCGCTTCAGGATCTCCGCCTTTCGCCTGCCCGTGACCAGAAAGATAACGTTCCTGGCGTTGTTGATAACAGGCAGCGTCAGGGTGATCCTGGCAGTCCTTCCCCCTGACGGAGGCACGGCCCGGACCATGCGTACCCGCTCTTCCGGGATGTCCGTTCCGGGGAAAAGGGATGCCGTATGGCCGTCCTCTCCCAGGCCCAGCATGATAAGGTCGAAAGCGGGGAAGGTTCCGGGCAGGATCCTGAAAAAGGCGCGGATCCCGTCCTCGTACAGTCGCGCGCAGAAATCCGGGTCCGACCTTTCGAAGGGCACCGGATGCACGTTCTCGGCCGGGATTGGGACCTGATCGAGGAGGGTGGCCTTGATCATGGCGAAGTTGCTACGGCTGTCCGCCGGAGGCACGAACCGCTCATCGGCAAGGAAGATATGGATTTTTTCCCAGTCGAAGGCGCCTTTGGCGTCCGCGATCTCCCTATACAGACCGGCCGGGGTTTCCCCCCCTGAGAGGGCAGCGGCAAAGGCCTGCCTTTCGGCTATGGCCGCCGACGAGATTTCCCGGAACTTTGAAGTCATACAGGAGAATAGCTCGGACGCCGATTCGAAGACGAGGACCGTCCGTCCCCGTGCCCAGGTTATGTGGTGAGCCACGACCTGCCTTCCTGCTCCATGAGCCTGTCAGCCTCCTCCGGGCCCCACGAGCCTGCCTTGTAGTTGGGAAAATCGGAGGGAGGGTTGCTTTCCCACCGCTCGTTGATCGGGTCGACCACCCCCCACATCTCCTCTATGGCGTCCTCCCTGACAAAGAGCGTGAGGTCTCCTTTCACCACATCGAGAAGGATGCGCTCGTAGTCGTCGAGGTGCCTCATCTTGAAGGCCTCCTTATAGCTGAAGTCCATGCGGACAGGGTAGAGCTGGTTCGACGAAAAGGGGTACTTGACGAAGAACCGCAAGGCAATATGCTCGTCCGGCTGAATGGTCAGGAAAAGGACGTTTGGCTCCAGGACGTCGCATTTCCTTCCGAATAGCCGCAACGGAAGCCTCTTGAACTGTATGCAAATCTCGGTGACGCGCTTCGGCAGCCTCTTGCCCGTCCTGAGGTAGAAAGGCACGCCGGCCCACCTCAGGTTGTCGATGAGGAACTTTCCGGTGAAGAAGGTGGGCGTCGTCGAAGCGGGGGAGACGTTCTGCTCCCCCCTGTATCCCGGAACCTCCTTCCCATCGACGACGCCCGGCCCGTACTGTCCCCGGACCATGAACCGGTCGATGTAATCCGGGTCGACCGGCCGGATGGCCCTCACGATCTTTACTTTCTCGTCCCTCATGAATTCGGGGACAAACCCGATGGGCGCCTCGAGGGACACCAGGGAGAGGAGCTGGAGCAGATGGTTTTGGACGATGTCCCGAACCACGCCGGCCCTCTCGTAAAAAGCGCCCCTGTGCTCTATGCCCAGGACCTCGGCAACGGTAACCTGCACGTTGTCCACGTAGCGCCTGTTCCAGACCTCCTCGAATACGGTGTTCGAGAAACGGAAAAAGAGGATGTTGTCGACGGGCTCCTTGGCCAGGTAGTGATCTATGCGGTAGATCTGGTTCTCGTTGAAGGCATCCATTATGATCCTGTTCAGCCGGCTCGCGGACCGGCGGTCTTCTCCGAAGGGTTTTTCTATGACGATCCTCGTGTCGTGAGATCCCCTTTCCAGGCTGTGGGCCTGCATCTTCTGCACGGCAAGAGGCACGACCTGCGGGGGCACGGCCATGTAAAACAATACGCACCGCATTCCCTTGGGGTCCGGCGGGCCGATCAGGTCGGTCCGTTCCCGGAGCCTCTCGAACGCCTTATCGTCCTCGAAGACGCCTTGCATGTAATGGAGGTGCCGGCCGAAGTCGTTCCATCTCGGGCCGTCGAAGGCGGAGGTGTTGCATTTCCTTACCGCCTCTTCCATCATGGAGCGGTAGCTGCCGTCGTCCAGGTCAACGCGATCGAAGGCAAGTATGGCAAAGAGCTCCGGCAACTCGCCCTGGCCGAAAAGGTTGAAAAGAGCGGGGACCAGCTTCCTCCTGCTCAAGTCTCCCGCCCCTCCCATAATGACGAGCGTGAATGGGTCTACCCTGACCTGGACGGCCGGGATGTCGCATGTTTGCAGGTAGCGGCTGTCTACGATCAACTCTCCGTGGCTATAGTCCACAGGCGGCATCATGCCGTCGCTGCCTCCCCCAGATCGACGGTGCAAAGCCTTTTTTTAGAGGGCTTTACCTTATGAGCGAGTTCCAGTCCTTCGAGAACCGCTCCACCCCCCTGTCCGTCAGCTCGTGACTTATGTCGTAGTCGTGCCAATCCTTCGATAGGTCGATCTCCCGGTAGGGTATGGGCTTGAGGCCCCGAGCCTCGTATCTGTAGTCGGCGTCCGGAAGCGGCAGCCCTCTTTCGCCCCAGTCTTTGAGCACCTCGAGAGGGGCCGTGACTATATCGGACCCGAGCTTTATGCCGGCTAAGAGATGGTCCGGCCTTCTCACGCTCGCTGTAAGGACCTCCACGTGGCCGTCGCCCTTTCCGTACATCCTGATGATGTTGGCGATGACGTCCATGCCGTTTTCCCCCCTGTCGTCGAGCCTGCCGACGAAGGGCGAGACGAACACGTTCCCCCGCCCGGCGCCCCTGGTTGCCACGTAGACGGCCGCTGCCTGGGACTGGCTGAAGCACAGGGTCATGTTGACCCGTATCCCCTCGCTTATCGCTATCGATGCGGCCTTGAGCCCTTCGGCAGACGTGGGGAACTTGATATGGGCGTTCGGTATCCAGCGGAACATCTCCCTGCCCTGTTCCAGCATTGCCTCCGCCCTCGTAGCCCCTTCCGCGTACACCTCGATTGAGACGGAGCCTTCGGGCACCATGGCGGCGACCCTTTTTACCAGGTCTCTGTAAAAGTCGATGAGCTCGCTCTCTTTCAACCTTTCGCCTCCTTCGAGGCGTTCGCGGATGCCGGGGTTCTTCGATAGGAGCGTCGGATTCGTGGTCTGACCGTCGAGGAACCCGAGAAGGCTCAGTACCTGTTTTGTCTCGTCGAGGCTTCCGCCGTCCAGAAAGATCCTCGTTTTCAGATTCGCCGGTCTCATAAAAGCTCCTTCACCTTTCGTGCGATGGCGGCCTTTGAGATCTCTTCGTAGTCGAGGAGCTCCGCCGGGCGGCCGCTTCTCGGGACCTTCCGCACGGCAAGACTGTGGACCGGCGTGCCGGAACCGGCCAGCGCCGCCCCCACGGCCTCTCCCATTCCCCCCTCCGGGTGATGGTCCTCGACGGTGATTACCGCCTTCTTGGCGGTGGCCTTCGCGAGCGACTGCCCGTCGATAGGCTTAATACAGTAAAGGTCTATAACCTTTATGGGAATCCCGTCCTTCTTCAGGTCTTCGTAAGCGCCAAGCGCCTCGAAAAGGGTGATCCCCGCCGCTATTACGCACACTCTATCGTCGGGGCCCTCCCTGAGTACCTTGAACCCGCCTATCTCGAACTCGTCCGAGCCTTCGTAGATAACCGGGGTTGCACCCCTGGTGGTCCGCAGATAGACAATTCCGCTGCAGCCGGCCGCGACCTCCACGAGCCTTTCCGTCGCATAGGCGTCGGCCGGATAGAAGACAACGCTTCCGGGAACGTTCCTGAACATGGCGATGTCTTCAAGCCCCATCTGGGAAGGACCGTCTTCCCCTATCGAGACACCCGCGTGGGAGCCGGCGAACTTGATATTCGCGCCCGAATACCCGCTCATTCGAATCTGGTCGAAGGCCCTCGTGAGGAAGGCGGCGAAGGTCGAGACGAAGGGTATCTTCCCCCTCGTGTAGAGGCCCAAGGCCGTGCCCACCATGTTCTGTTCGGCGATGAACATCTCGAAGTAGCGCTCCGGAAAGGCTTCTTCGAATATCTCCGAGTAGGTGGAGTTGCTCACCTCCCCGTCGAGCACGACCATTTCCGGAAAGGCCGGATAGAGGCGCTTGAGCGCGTTGCCGTAAGCCTTTCTCGTAGCCACGGCCTGCCCGGGCTCGTAGCTCGGCCCTTGAGCGTTCGACCTTGGCCGCTTGGGCGGCTCGAGCGCCTGGGGCTGCGCTATCTGCCCTCGGACCGACTTGTCGAGCGGCTCCAGGCCTTTTATAGCCTCATCCACGTCCTCTTTTTTCAGTGCTTTTCCGTGCCAGCCGTTCTTGTTCTCCACAGCGGGTACGCCCTTGCCTTTGATCGTGCGGGCTATGAGCATCACCGGCTTCTCCCTTGCCTGCAGGGCCTCCTTGAAGGCGGCGAAAATCGCGCCGAAATCGTGGCCGTCGATCACAATCGGCTGCCAGCCGAAGGCAGCGGCCCTCCTTTCGTACACCTCAAGGTCCCAGCCGTACATCGTCTCCCCTCTCTGGCCGAGACGGTTCACGTCGATGATGCCCACGAGATTGTCGAGCTTATAATAGGCGGCGATCTCCATGGCCTCCCAGTTCGACCCCTCGGCCATTTCGCTGTCGCCGAGAAGCACGTAGGTCCTGTAAGGCAGCTTGTCCAGGTATTTCGCGTTCAATGCCATGCCGACCCCGATTGAAAGGCCCTGGCCGAGAGAGCCGGTAGCTGCGTCGACATACTGGAAATGGGGCGTCGGATGGCCCTCCAGCGGGCTCCCGAAACGGCGGTAGCTGAGCAGCTCCTCTTCCGTTACCTGGCCCGCGACGGTCCAAAGCGCGTAGAGCAGGGGTGAGGCATGCCCTTTTGAAAGGACGAAGCGGTCATTATTGGCGAGGTGGGGCCGGGCCGCGTCGTAAAGGAAAAAACCGCCGAACATCAGGGTGGTGATCAGGTCGGCAGCCGAAAGGGAGGAAGTTGGGTGGCCCGAGCCTGCTTTCGTGGTGGCGACGAGAATGTAGTACCGGACGAGCTTGGCCAGTCTCTCAAGGTATTCTATAGCTTCCCGGTCCACTTCTCCCCCATCTTCAAACTTTTAAGCAACTTAAGACTTGCGAGAGGCGATGTCAACGTAAACGGTCGGCCGGTTCTTCTCCTTTCTTTTTTTTGTTGCCTTGAGGGAAGCGTGTTTGACCCGAAACCCGGCGATGGGCCGGTGCGACCTATGGTAGGCCCTTTTTATGGAGGAAGCGTTCCTTCATTTCCCGCAGGCTCATGCGGGCGACCTCACGGAAATCCGCCCCGCCCACGCGCCTCATGATCTCCCTTCTCAGGCCCCGGCTTTTGACATTTTGCAGCAGGTAGCGCCTGAACGATCCCACCCGTCTGGCGTAGGCCGAATGATCGGCCGTGAGGTATTGCGCAATCTCCTGCCTCACTTTCTTTGACAGCATGGGGAGGAGACCGGAGGTGGAGATGGCTATGATGATGGGACCCCTCCTTACGGTCGATGGGACCAGAAAATCGCAGAGGTCGGGTTCGTCGGCGACATTCAAGGGAACGGCGAGGCGCTGCGATTCCGCCCTGACCAGGCTGTTCACCTCCTCCCTTCCGGTCGCGGCGAAGGCGAGGCAGGCTCCTTCGAGGTCGCCCTTCCGGTATTCCCTCTGCGCCAGCTCTATCCTTCCTTGTCCTGCCAGCCTCGATAGGACCTTCGTGACGGCCGGGCTGATGAGTCTTACCCTGGCCCCGCCGGCGAGGAGGGCGCGCACTTTGCGCGCTGCCACTGCGCCTCCTCCCACGACGACGCAGAGCCTGTCCCGGAGGTCGAGGAAGAGCGGATAAGGGGAAGGTTTCATCGCGCTATGAGTACGGCAAAGGAGCGCCCCTGCATCCTGAAGACGCCCCCTTCTTCCAACTGTGCCTCGCGGCCTGCCGGGTGGATGTCGTGGGGCTGCGGCTTCGACGTATCGACGGCCAGGCGCCAGCTCTTCTCGCCTGGGGGTGAGGCCGGGATAAAGGTCTTGTCATCCGGACCGGCATGGAACATGAGGTACAGCTCGTCTTCTCCGTGAATGGCGCAGGCCAAGCTCCGGCTCTCGTAGGCCCAGTCGTGGGGACCTCCGTCAGGCCCGTACCACGATATGTCTTTTTCCGAATAGAACCTGACCTCTCTGAACACCTCATTCCTTTTCCTGAAGGCGATCATCTCCTTGACGAATCTGAAGAGCTCCTGATTTTTCCTCAGCAGCCCCCAGTCGTACCAGGATGCCTCGTTGTCCTGACAGTAAGGGTTGTTGTTGCCTTTTTGCGTCCGCCGGAACTCGTCGCCGCTCAGGAAAAGGGGCACGCCCCGGGAGACGAAAAGAGTGGCGATGAAATTTTTGATCTGCCGGAGCCTGACGGCCTCGATAGCGGGATCGTCCGATTCTCCCTCTACGCCGTAATTATAGCTGTAATTGCTGTCCGTACCGTCACGATTGTCCTGTCCGTTGGCCTCGTTGTGCTTCCTGTTATAGCTCACGAGGTCGTTCATGGTGAAGCCGTCGTGGCACGTGACGAAGTTTATGCTGTTGAGCGGCTCCTTGCCCGCCTTCTGGTAGATGTCGGCGCTTCCGGCGATGCGGGTCGCCAAGACTCCCGCCATCCCGGCGTCACCGCGCCAGAACATGCGGATATCGTCGCGGTACTTGCCGTTCCACTCAGACCAGCGGTGACCGGGGAAGGAGCCGACCTGATACGCCCCTGCGGCGTCCCACGCCTCGGCGATGAGCTTTATCTCCCGCAAGATAGGGTTCTCCGATATCTCCGCCAGCAGGGGCGGGTTCCTCATAATCTCACCGTTTTCGTCCCGTCCCATTACGGAGGCGAGGTCGAACCGGAACCCGTCAACATGCATCTTTATTACCCAGTAGACCAGGCAATCGATGATGAACTGGCGCACCACGGGGTGGTTGCAGTTGACCGTGTTGCCGCATCCGGAGTAGTTCTGGTAGTAGCGCTTGTCCTTTTCGAGCATATAGTAGATCGCGTTGTCGAGACCCCTGAAGGACACCGTCGGTCCGAGATGGTTTCCCTCTGCCGTGTGGTTGAACACGATATCGAGGATCACCTCTATGCCCGCGGCATGAAGCTCCTTAACCATCTTCTTGAACTCCCTTACCTGATCGCCTTCGCGAACCGTCCCTGCATAGGTCGACTTCGGGGCAAAGAAAGAGGCCGTGCTGTATCCCCAATAGTTCGTAAGGGGCACCCGGGTCACCGGGTTGAGCCTGTCCAACTCGTGCTCGTTGAATTCCTGGACCGGGAGCAGCTCTACGGCCGTGATGCCCAGTTCTTTGAAATAGGGGATCTTCTCTACTACTCCACTGTAGGTGCCCGGTCGCCCGACGCGCGATGAGGGGTGGATCGTGAGCCCTCTGACGTGGGTTTCGTAGATTATGGTCTCCGACCAGGAGGTCCTCGGCGGCGTGTCTTCCACCCAATCGAAGCGGTTGCCCGTGACGATGCATCTGGGCGTGGAGTCTGAGTTATCCAGGGCGGAGAAGGCGAGATCCTCCATGGGGGAGCCGACAGCGTAGCCTTTCGCTGCAAGGAAATCCCATTGCGACCGGAAGGCAAGGGCGGTAGCATAGGGGTCGACGAGCAACTTGTGTTTGTTGAAGCGATGTCCCTCCGCCGGTCTATAAGGGCCGTCGACGCGGTAAGCATAGAACTGGCCGGCTGACACACCCTCGACCCATATGTGCCAAATGTCGCCGGTCCGGTTGTGCATCGCGTCAAGCTCGATTGTCTGGTACGGCTCGGCGTCTTCGAGACGCTCGAAGAGGAGAAGGCTTACACCCGCAGCATGGCGGCTGAAGACTGCGAACTGGGCGCCGTCGTCGTGAAGATGGACGCCCATGGGGAGGGGATAGCCCGGATAAGTCCGGTGCAGCCCCGGCCGTTTTTTTGACGGTCCCCGATCATGCTGGCCCTCTTTCATCCTTTACAATTCTAAGCTTTCGCCGCAGAGCGATGCAAGAGGAAAATCCGGGGCCGGCCCGGCAGGGCTACCGGATCTTCTGAAGTTCGAGATCGTTGCTTACCAGAGTGACACCGGGTGTATTCCTGGCGATGGCGATTGCTTTTTCCTTGGCCTCAGGGCTTGGCACGACGCCGGAGAGCACCACCCTGCCTTCGATGACGAAGACCCTGATGGGCGGGAGGCCCGCCTCGGCAAGGCTTGAACGGATTTCGGCCGCAATAGTGGAGTCCGGGATTTTTTCCTCCTTCATTGCGCCTGCACGGCTCTTGCAGCCCTGGAGGCTGAAGAACAGAAGGACAAGACAGATCAGGCAGAGAGCGCCTTTTTTCACAAATATACCCCCGGCCGGGAATTCTTTCGGGCAAGGCCCTAGCAATAGGGGAAATCTCATGCACTGCCGGAACGATCGATCCGGTCTCTGATCGTGGCGACCAGCTTCTCAAGGTCTTCCTTTTTTAATCTCTTGAGAAAATCGAGATCATCGTCCGTCTTGAGCAGGTCCTGTATAATCTTTACGAGCTTGTCGTTATCCATTTCATCCTTGCCTTATACTATAAGGTATAGATAGATAATCCCAAAACGGTATTCACGTCAAGAGTTTCCTCGAACGAGTGTTCTCGAACCGGTATTGACATGGGACGAAACGTGCTTATGTTCTTTAGTGGTTGACAAAAACGGCGGGAGGGGTTTATGAAGGGTAAGAGCCATCTATTCGCTCTCTTTCTTTCGCTGCCGGTCTTTTTTCTTGCAAACACGGCTCATGCCCAGCTTTGGTTTCCTATCGGAGGCATCCCCGTGCCTATATCGCCGGCTCCTACCCCCACCGCCCCCGTCGCTCCGCCCCCTCCCAGCATGATGCCGCCGGGGCCGCCTCCGCCCGGTAATGCCTATGCGGCAACGGGTGGAATATCGGAATACGGGAGCACCGTGACAGGGGGCACCGTGCTCGCCACCACAGGGACCGATCCCATGGGGGGTCCGGCGATGGCAATGCCTGAATCGCCGCTGACCCTCCCTCCTTACGCGCCCGTGAAAACGCAGACCGACGAGATCCTCAGCAGCCTCTACCCGCCCGGCACGGTCGTAATGAAGCCGGCCCGGTCTTACACGGCTGTCACGTCCGCCAGACCGTCTTCGGGCCTTACGGCCCCTGCGCCGTCCCCAGGCCCGTCCGCCCCGGGCGAAGGCCCTCCCGGGGCTCCCTCCTTGGGTCTACCGCCTGTGTCGACACCTGACGCAGGGGAAATCCGAATCGGTTCCCCGCCTTTAGGCGGAGAACCGACCGCAGGACCCGGCACGTCTCCCGGTGGGAGATAGGAGGAAGGCGGAGGAGAAAGCCGGTTTATTTCAGGATGATGGCCGGGCAAGGGGTTCGGATCTTTTAGCGTGATCCGTCGGTCTCCGGCAAAAGGGCGATATTCTTCCGGTATTCTTTCAGCACCCGCTTTGCGAACGCGGTTGTTGTAGCCTTCATTTTTCCGGCTTGCCGGGCTTTTACCTTGCTCGTCCCGACGTTGTATGCGTTGAGCGCGGTAGGCAGGCTCTGGAAGTCTTCCACGAGCCGCGAAAGATGGTAGATGCCGAGCTTGATGTTCTTATCCGGCTCCTGGAGACAGTCGGCGCCGTTCCAAACCACACCGGCATCTTTGGCTATATACTTTGCGAGGGACGGCTTTATCTGGAAAAGGCCCCTGGCGCCCTTATTCGACACCACGTCGTGCCTGAAGTTGCTCTCCACTTTAATGACGGCCAGAGCGAGCCGGTAATCGATGTCGCGCTGCAGCGACTCGTCGTACACCGTGTTGACGACGGCCTTAAGCCTGTCCTCTCCCACATGTATGTCTTTCCCCTTCAAATGGGCCACTATCTTCTCGATAACCGCATTTTTTTCTTCCCCTTCTTTTGCAAACGCGTGCTTCATCGTGGCCGCCGCAAGAAGGGCGGCCGTGAGTAATAATAGAGGCACCACTATCAGGAGTGTTTTCGGTCTTTTTTTCACGGTATTATCCGGTTGTTTTCTTTAACGATTATGACGGATCAGAAGATGTTTTAAAGGATTATACAGCAATTATTTGCAATACACAAGAAAAAAATCAATTCTCTTTCGAATTGCCCGCTTTGCGTGTTCTTTCCAGGATTGCTTTGAAAGTTTTCATGTCGTAATCGGCCTTCGTAATGAACTCCTCCTCGGACTCGAAGTACCACGTAAGCATTGTCTTCAACTTATCGAGGGGATACATCCTGACAAGCTGCCCCGCTATCTTGCCTTCGTTCTCGTAGCGCAGGACCGGTTTCCTCTGGAACTTGAGGAGGTAGCTTTCGCTGTAAGCATCGAGGAGCTGCTTCATGTCCGAGAAGTCGTGGACCTTGCCGGACCCGTCGCCTGCCTTTTCCTCTGAACCGCTCTCGCTTTCCCTCACGCCTGCCTGCTCCTCCGGGGCCTCGCCTTCCCCCACGGAGGGCACCTCTTTCTTTTGCTGGGCGTACCACTCCGACGCAAACTCCCTGTAGATGGCCTCGATGGTAATTACCTCCTGGTCCTTCGAGGCGGCTATGAGCCTTTTAGTGATCGTATAGAAGGCGTAAACGGCGGCGTGCACGTCCTGGTCCGTCTCCTTGCCCTGGAAAACCCCGATGTTCCGGAAGCGGGACAGGTCCACGATGGGATAGGTATTTCCGTCCACATCGAAAAGGTAGATGCCGAAAGTCTTTTTTTCGATATCACCGGCAAGGTCAACCCTCTTGACGTAATTGAGATTTACCATGCCGTGATGATCCGTCTCTATCCACATATTCGGTTTGCCGTCCTGCCTCGTTTGCCGGTCTGACGCCTTTCGGCCGGAGAGCGCCTTTTGTTAAGTCATATATAACATTTGCGAAAGCCCTGTCAAGTATGCGATTACCGGGCTGCAACGCCTTCCGGCGAGCCTTGCTTGCGCCGGTCTCCCGAATTAATATAGGACATAGGGGACCCGGCCTCACCCTTGAAATTTCGGCGGGCAAACCTGATCCTCATAGATAGGGCGGCGGGCCGGATGTGAAGTCGGACGACCGGTATCCGAAAGGGGGAGGATACCGGCGGGTCCTTCCATATGTCGGCCGCCGCCCCGGAGGGCGCTTGTATCCCCGCCGAGCCCATCCCATGAAAGCGGGTCGGGCGCGGGGGGTCCCCTCCCTATCCGCTTCTTTGCCTTTGATGACGCCGGACGCCGGTCATGGGCGGTCTTTCGGAGGTCGATGCAAAAAAATGCTTGCTTCCCAATTTATGATCGGTTTGCTATAATACTTCCCAAGCCCGAAAGGGGGCCACCTTATCCGCCTCGTCAAGGCCCGGTCATGGCATGGCGTCTTTTTGGTTTCAGGCGGATTTGTCCAGGTGGACGGTATGGAGGAGAAGAGGTCCAAACCCACCGGTGCCTACCAGCCGCCGGACCGGGGCAAGCAGGGCGGATTATTCCGGATTCCAGAAGAAAAATGTGACTCGGGCAAACGGGCAGGGGAAGAGCATGCCTTGCCCCACTCACCGGAGAGACACACCATGCTGGCAATGCTGCTCCGGGAGAGCGAGGACCGTTACAAGGCGTTGGTCGAGCGGTCCAACGACGGAATAGCAATGGTGAGAGGGGAGAGGCTGATTTACGCGAATCCGCGCTATTGCGAAATCTTCGGCTACAAAAATGCCATAGATGCCTCCAGCCGGCCGGTAAGCTCCTTGGTCCATCCCGAAGAGCGGGAAAGGGTCGTCGATCTGATCGAGCGGAAGGCGAAAGGAGAGCACGGGCCGTCGCGCTTGGAGTTCAGGGCCCTTCGAGGAGACGGTCGCATCGTGCATATCGAGTCGTCCGTGGCAAAGACCGTTTTTCAGGGAGAGACGGTCCTTCTCCTGTTATTGCGCGACGTTAGCGAGAGGAAAGCAATTGAGGACGAGCGAAGACGCCTCGCCCTCATCGTCGACCGGGCGGCCGAGATGATCCTGATGACCGACAAGGCGGGTGTAGTCCAGTACGCGAACGGCGCCTTCCTCCAGAACAGGGGGAAGAAATGGGCCGAGGTGATCGGCGGGCGCCTTCTGGACTGTGCGACGGAAGACGACATAGACTTTTATGAAGGCCTTTACGCGCGCATCCAGAGGGAGAGGAAGTGGAACGGCCGCATGACGCTTAAAGGCCGGGACGGGCGTTTCTGCGAGCTGGACGTATCGATCTCAACTATGAGGGACCCTTCGGGGGACCTCGCCAGCAACGTTATCGTCTGCCGTGACGTAACGGCCGAAGCAATGCTGGAGATGCAGCTCCGTCAGGCCCATAAGATGGAGGCCATAGGGACCCTGGCTGGGGGGATTGCCCACGATTTCAACAATATCCTCGCCGGCATCATCGGCAATGCAGAACTTGCCCTCGATGAAGCGCCGGACGGCAGCCCCATGCAGCATAACCTGGAGCAGATATTCAAGGCGGGAAACCGCGGCAAGGACCTGGTCAAGCAGATACTGGCCTTCAGCAGGGCAGACCAGCAAGAACCGGTGCTCGTCGAAGCCGGCCCCCTGGTGACGGAGACCATGAAGCTCCTTCGCTCGTCGATACCCGCCACTATCGACGTCAGACACCATGTGGAGCCGGGGAGGGACACGGTCCTCGCAGAGGCGGGCCGCCTGCAGCAGATATTGATGAATCTCTGCGCGAACGCCGCCCATGCCATGCGGGAGAAGGGCGGGGTCCTCGACGTTGTGGTCAGGGAATACCAACTGAGTCAGGAGAGCGGATCGCCCCCCGGCCTTGAGCCCGGTCCGTACTTGATCATCAGCGTCAGCGACAGCGGCCATGGCATGAATGAGGCAGTCATGGAGCGGATTTTCGATCCCTTTTTTACGACCAAGCGGCCGGGTGAGGGAACGGGCATGGGCCTTGCCGTCGTGCACGGTATCGTCAAGTCTCTGAAAGGGGCCATTACAGTCAGGAGCCAGCCGGGAACCGGATCTACCTTCTCCGTGTACCTGCCGATAGTCGCAGGCGAGATGGTGCGGACGGTGCGGGAAGAAAACAGGCCCCTCCTGGGCGGGAAGGAGCGCATCCTTTTCGTGGACGATGAAAAGCCCATCGTAGAGATGAACACGATGCTTCTGGAGCGCCTCGGCTACCGGGTGACGGCGCTTTCGAGCAGCGCTGCCGCCCTCGACCTTTTTATGCGTTCCCCTGACGCCTTCGACCTCGTTATCACGGACCAGATCATGCCGGATTTCACAGGCACCGACCTCACCAAGAAAATAAGGTCGATCCGCAAGGATATACCCATTATCCTGATCACGGGCTTCAGCGAGGTAATCGACTGGGAACGGGCAAAAAAGCTGGGCATCAACCACATACTCATGAAGCCCATTGTCCGCCGCGAGCTGGCCGATGCGATACGCAATCTCCTCGACAAGTAGAACTGCCGGGTAAATATCCGGACGGTAAGTTATCTCAGGCCAAACACGTCGTGGCAGGCCGAACCTTCGGTTCCTCCCGCCCGGTGCTTCTCCGGATAAAATCGAGGATCGTCCGGCCGTAGCCCTCCGGCCGCTGCTCATAGGTATTGTGACCGCACTTGGGGAAGACCGCCAGCTCCCCTTGAGGAAGGCCCCTGTAAAAGGCGATTGATTGTTCCACGTCGAAGATGGAGCTGCGGTCGGGGTAGAGGACCAGAGTGGGGCAGGGGACCAGGGGAAGGACGGGGCGCAGGTCGAAAAATCCTGAGCCGTACGCGCCGCCGTATTTCGCGAATTGATCGTACCGGCTTTGGGCATCCTTTCCGTGCCAGTCGACAAGCTTTGACTGTAGCTGGGGCTCCAGGCAAGCAAATCTGCTTACCAGTCTTGCGGCGTTAAGCTCGGTCATGGGGACTTCGCTGTAGCATTGGGTGCTTGCTGCGACAAGGGTCGTCACTTCGTCCGGATACTTGACTGAATAGTCCACGCCGATGACGCCGCCCTCGCACTGCCCTACGATATGGAACCTGCCAAGGCCGAGAATTTCTTTCAATGCCCGCAGCTCTTCGACGCTTTCCGGCCGGTAGCGGTCGCTCTCGTAAAAATCCCGGAAATTGTCCCCCCCTTCCGACCGCCCGTAACCCCGCCGGTCGTACATCACTACTTTGAAGCCGTTATCTACAAATTGCGGATAAATGTCCCTCCATATCTTCGCCGAGCCGAAGCCGTGATGAAGCAGGACTATCACCTCGCCTTCGCCGTGGACTTCGTAATAGAGCCGGAGATCGTTCACCTTTTCAAAGGGCATGGGGTGCTCCTTGAGCGCTTTTGCATTTTTCTACCATGGAACGGACTCGTTTTGCGACGGGCGCGGGCACGCCGGGCGGGCGGGGAAAGTCGTAAATAAGGCCTGAAAAATTCCAAGGGGCCGGAGGGATTCTCGATGGACAATACTGCCCGGCGACAGGGGGGGTGCGGAGCGGACCACACTTTAACATTACCTTGGGATCGCGCACCTTCCCCGGTCGCCGACATTGGGCACGAGAATAGCCCGGCCCCACCGACAGGGACTAGAGCTTGAAGAACAAGAGCAATGAGACGACGAGCGAGTATATTACCAGCGACTCGATCATGGCAAGGCCGATGATCATCGGGGTAATAATCTTTCCCGAGGCTCCCGGGTTCCTGCCTATGCCGTCCAACGCCGACGCTATCGCCCGGCCCTGACCGAGGGCACCTCCCAGGGCGGCGATGCCGAGCCCTATGCCTGCGGCGATGGCGATCATCGCCTTGACCTGCGAGTCGAGTCCCGCAGCAGGCTCAGCCGCCATGGCTGCGCCGCACGTTAGGCTGAAGGTAATGCCCAGAAGCATTAGGATTGCGAATGCCTTTCTCATATGTTTTTCACCCCCTTCCGATGGTGTTAATATTCTTCATGGGCTACGGCCCCCGAAAAATACGCCATTGACAAAAGCATAAAGACGAAGGCCTGGACGAGGGAAACGAACGTTCCGAGGGCCATGCCGATTAGCGGTGCGAAAAGGGGGATGAGCATGAAGAATATGCCTGTCACCAGGTGGTCCCCCATGATATTTCCGAAAAGCCTGAGGCCCAGGGACAGGGGCCTCGACAGATGGCCGATTACCTCGATTGGGATCATTATAGGGGCAAGCCACCAGATAGGCCCCATGAAATGCTTCACGTATTTGAAGCCGTGCTCGCGTATGCCGTAGTAATGGGTCAGGACGAAGACGGTGAGGGAGCAGGCGAAGGTTGTGTTCACGTTGTCGGTGGCGGGCATGAAGCCGGGCACCAGGCCGGACAGGTTGTTGAAAAGTATGAAAAGACCCAGGGTCCCGATTATAAGGATGAACTCTTTGCCCCTCGGTCCCATAGTCTCCTCTACGAGACCGGAGATCGTCTCGACCAGCAGCTCGACGACGTTTTTGAAGGTGAGCCTCTCGTCGGGCACTACCTCGTCTTTCTTCTTTCTATACTGCGCGTAGCCCAATATGACGATGACAAGGAGCAGGACGGAAACGATGATGCCGTTCGAGACATGGGGCGGGAGAGACGCAAGGCCCGGCACCAGAGAGGCCCATGTAAACTGTTCATGCTCCATTTTGTTTCCTCCTGCCTTCGGGGCTGAAGACTGCGATAACCTGGCTCGCCAGAACCGATATGAAGACCGTTGACAGCCCCATCATGAAGAAAAGAATATTGACGTTGCCCCAGATCACTACGACCGCCACAAGCCCGACGACGCCGAAGAACTTGAGGGGCAGCTTGACGAGGAGCTCTTTCTTGTTGACTGAGGACCTGGAGAAGAAGCCTTCCACGATCTTCCTGAGGAAGCGGAAATTGATCGTCATTACGGCGCTCGCCACCGCAAAACTGAAGAAATACTTGAAATCGCGCATTATCAGGAGTGACGCGATCGACCCTATCACGAGGATCGCTGCGTTAATTCTCTCTATGTCGCCGGCTGTCGTCTCCCTCATCGTCCCTTTCCATCTTTTTCCAAAGCGTGTAAACACGCCTCATTCCGGCAACGATGCCGAAGACCATGAATATGAGGGTCAAAATCGGCGACGTCCCGAAATAGCGGTCCAGATAATAGCCTATACCCAGACCGATTGCCAGCGAGACACCCATCTCTATCCCGAGGGTGCCGTAGGTCAGAAGGGACGAGATTATCTCCTTCCTGTCGTTCCCCCCCTTGGCAGGCACCCCTTCTTGTAACACAGAGAGCGAAGGATAGTCAATTCCTTTTCTCGGCCTACCGCCCGTTGGAGTTCGTCCTACCGGACCGGGGCGCCGATCCCGGCTGCTCGGGCCGGTTTGGATTCATCCCAATGTGACTACGTGCAAAATACCGGCTCATGCCATGGGCCCCGAGCCTCCCGGAATATACGGCCACTCGCGGGTTGGCCGGGTATTGGGCTAAATCGGGAGGAGCATCAGATTGCGGGCGTTATCCTCGTATATTTTTTTTCTGTCTTCGTCGTTGCATCGATCTTGAGGGGGTAGGGCGTTCTCATTGGTATTCTCCTTACGCTTCACCGCAGGCCGGAAGGAGCGGTCTATTTATAAAGAAGCATCTGGGCAAGAGGTATCCTCAGGCTTATAGCCTGCGCCGGGCACTCCTCCACGCAGCAATTGCAGTGGAAGCAGAAGTCCGGATAGGCCACGACCGGCACTTTCCCGGCCGCTGACCCGAAGTAAACATCTTCGGCGCACACTTCCAGACAGGCGCCGCATGCAGTACATTTCGCTTCGTCTATGACCGGCGGCATATCTCCTCCTAAGCCCCTTTCTTCCACTCCAGCAGGGGCCTTCCATCCACCAGCCTCACGTGGATCGCCTTGTCGTCGAGCACCGGGTCCGTCATGGGATAGTCCGGCCGGTTGTGGAGCCACCGGGTCTCTTTGCGCGCGAGCGCCCCCAGGAAGACGAGCTCCGCCAGCTCGAGAAGGTTCCTCACCTCGAGGCACCGGGTCAGCTCCCACCGGTTTTGCGCGCAAAGCCCCTCGGCCTTCTCCTTCAGCCTGCGTAAGTAGCTCAAGCCGGCAGACAAAAGGGTCTCGCTCCTTACAGGGCCCGCGTAGTCCTGCATGATCTGCTGGAGGGCGATGTTGGCCTCCCTCCATGAAGGGCCGGCCTTTCCGGCGGCGAGCCTGCCGACCTTTGTCTTTGCCTCTCTGACCTGGGAGGCCGTCCTGCCCTTATTGCGGTCCTTTACGCCTCGGGCAAAGGCGGCCGCCGACTCTCCCGCGATCCATCCGTAGGTGGCCGAAGGGCCGATGCTGACGATCGACTCGTCGCCCGCCGCATAGAGCCCCGGAATGGTGCTCTCCGCCTTCTCGTTGATCAGTATCTTACCCTCCGGCATGAGGTTGTAAGTCCCGAACTCGATGGGGTTCCTCCTCGGGTCTATTCCTTCCTCTCTCATGTGGTCGATAACGGATGTCATGCCCTCGTCCACAAAGGCGGCCATCATGTACTCGTAGTCCTCGGCGCTTATGCCGCGGCAATCCATGTAGACCGGTCCCCTGCCCGATTTGAGATAATCCTCTAGGAGGGTAGAGCGTGCCTCCATCGTCATGTCGCCGTGGACCCTGTCCGGTTTTGTTACATAGGGACCTACGGGCCTGCCGGCGGGGTCCCTCAGGACCCCGATCCAAGTTGCCTGGCCGTAGCGGGCCAGGTAGCGGGGACCGGGGTGACGCTTCACATTCTCCGGACCGACGAGGGTGCCGCCTGCCCTGAAAGCCATGGCCCGGCCGTCGCCCGTGAGGGTGAGGCAGTTGGGCGTGCTGGCCATCCAGCCCGGCACCGGCGGAGGGTAGAGCCTGTCCGTCACGCCTGTGCCAAGGATGACGGCCCCGGCCCGGAAAACGACGAGCCTGTCCTCCCGGGTGTGCACGCCGACGGCGCCCACTACATTCGGGCCGTCCGAGAGGAGGTCGAAGACCATGACGCGGTTGACGATCCGCGCTCCTTTCTCGATCGCCTTTGCAGTCAGGACCTTTTTTTGCCACCGCCCCTTGTACTTTAGGTGCGTCAGGACGTCCCCGGGGAAGGAGTGGCCGGCGAACTCCCAGCGGCCGTCATGTTTCATGGGTATGCCCCAGCTATCCCACAACCTGACAATATCGAAGGATTTCTCGAGAAAGGCGCGTACGACCTTCGCCGGCGTCCCGAGCTGCATGAGCCGCAGCTTGGGGCCTTTCAGACACTCCTTCATGAAAAGGTCCATGTCCGTGCCGTGCATCTCCGGTATGTAGCACCAGAAGTGGTCGTTGCCCGCCCTGCCGCGGCCGCTGAATTGGGCATTGCCTTTTTCCGCGACAACGACCCGAGCGCCCAGGTCGGCCGCCCTGATCGCGGCCATGAGGCCTGCAATTCCGCCCCCGACGCACAGCACGTCCGTTTCTATCAATTCCTCTGCCGGGACTGCACGACTCATGGAGCACCCCTCATCTATCCCTTTTACCATAAAAGAACGGCAGAGTCCAAGGAGGGATCAACGGCGCCTGAAGCTTTCAGGCGGGCAGCCACTGGTACAGCCAGGTCTCCGTCAGGGCGCCCCTCTCGTCGGCCAGGTAGCATCGCAAGTCCACGGGCTCCTTCCCTGCATAGACGAGGTCGAAGCTGCAACGCCAGGCGCCCAGGTCCCGCAAGGGGCGGGCCTCAGGTATGGCGATCCTTCCCTTGGACGACCAGATCACCGGGACCACCCCGCCTTCCATGCCGGTCGCCGGCAGGCGCCCCCCCTTGAAATCTATTACGAACTTGCGGCCGGGGATTACCTCTCGCTTTCCGAGCACGCCCGCCTTGCCGAGACGGGTGGCGATCACCTCTGCAGAGCCGGAGCGGAAAGGGGCGTCGGCGCCCCAATAAAGGCGGTAGCGGAAGACGGCCTCCCGGCCGGGCTCGATTGCCGCCGCCGGGTTCCAGTAGGCGACGATGTTGTCGAAGATCTCGTCGTCCGTGGGTATCTCGACGAGCTGGACGGCCCCTTTCCCCCACGGCCCCAGCGGCTCGACCCAGAGAGAGGGGCGCTTGTGGTACCGGGCCCCGTCGTCCTGGTAGCTCCGGAAGTCCCTGTCCCGCTGGAGGAGGCCGAAGCCGCGGGGATTGTCGTCGAGAAACGAGTTCACCCGCAGGCAGGCAGGATTTACCAAAGGCCTCCATATCCATTCCCCGGAGCCTGTCCACAATGCAAGCCCGTCCGAATCGTGGACCTCCGGCCGGAAGTCGTCGTTGTGCCGCCGGTCGTTCTCGCCGTGCTGGAACATTGAGGTCATCGGGGCGATCCCGAGCCGGTCGATCGGCCGCCTCGGGAAAAGCGTCGCCTCGACCTCCATGATCGTCCTTTCCCCTGTCCGGATGTCGAAAGCGTAAGCACCAGCGGTGCTCGGGCTGTCCAGAAGGGCGTAGACCCGCAGGGATTTTGCGTCGGCCGCGGGCCGTTCGAGCCAGAATTCGCGGAAATCGGGGAACTCCTCGGGCCCGGGCAAGCCCGTATCGATTGCGAGGCCCCGCGCCGAAAGACCGTACTGCTTCTGTCCTCCCGTCGCCCGAAAGTAGCTTGCCCCGAGGAAGGCAACCTCGTCCAGGTCGAAGTCCTCCTCCGGGTGGATCCGAAAGCCGGCGAACCCCGGCGGCTCGCCCCCTGCACGCCGTTCCAGGCCGCGGGGAAACTTGAAGAATCCCGGACCGTAGGGGATGGGTCTGGCGAAGCCTTTCACAACTTCGTTTATCCGTACCGGCCTCTTGTACTGAATCCCGAGGTGAAAAAAGCGCACCTGGAAAGGGAGGTCTTCCCCGGCCCAGAGCGCCTTCCGGGGGAGGAACCGGATCGCCTGGTAGTCATCCCAGTCTACCGGGACCCAGGCGGGCAACCTGTCACGGGGCGGCATGTAAGGTTTTTTCGAAAGAGACCGGGCCTTCGCCCTCAGCCATTCGCCGCTGAAGGGGACCGCTCCGGGGTCGTCCTCTCCGGCGAGGGCCGAAGGGCTCGCAAAACCCTTCCCGGCCGCGGCGAAGAAGGCTGCCGACATAAGGGCTATGCAGAACTCCCGCCGCGTCACCGTTGCCCTCCGGAATTAAAAGATTCGTAAACCTTTTATTTTTATTATACTCCCTCCGGGAAAAGGTTTCACGGAAGATAAAGCTCCGGGCGGCGACGCCGCCCTTTGAGTCGGTTCGGGAGCCCGGGTTTCTTGTCGGACCGGGCGGAGCCCGTCTTGTGCCCGACAGCGGCGGCGCCCGCGGCAAAGCGAACCCCCTTTGCCCGGCGGTGGGGTAGGTCATATATTTTATATATCTTTAAAAAAGAGGCGGAAGGATGGGCAGTATCAGGGCTATGTTCGACCCCCGGACCGTGGCGCTCATAGGGGCCTCCGAGAAGGAGGGGGCGATAGGCAGGACCTTGCTCGAGAACCTGCTGAAAGGCGGGAAGAGGCAAGTATTCCCCGTCAATCCTGTGCGGGAGTCGTGCATAGGGGAGAAGTGCTACGCCAGCGTGAGGGATGTCCCGGTCCATCTCGACCTTGCGGTCATTGCCACGCCCGCGCCGACGGTCCCGGCGGTCGTCGAGGAATGCGGCAGGGCGGGGGTTGAGGGGGTCGTCATAATCTCTGCCGGATTCAGGGAGATCGGCAGGGAAGGCAGACAACTGGAAGATCGGATAGACGGGATCAGGAAGCATTACGGGATGAGGATAGTGGGGCCGAACTGCATCGGCTTCATCAGGCCCTCAATAAGCCTCAACGCGACCTTCATCAAGGCCGCGCCGGAAGCGGGCAAGATCGCCTTCATATCTCACAGCGGCGCCCTTGGGAGCGCCATTCTGGACTGGGCCATCGAAGCCCACATCGGCTTCAGCATGTTCGTCTCCCTGGGCTCCATGCTCGACGTCGATTTCGGCGACCTCATCGATTTTCTCGGCGACGATCAGGCCACGAAAAGCATACTGATCTACATGGAAAGCGTGGGCCACGCTAAAAAATTCATGAGCGCGGCAAGGGGCTTTGCACGGTCGAAGCCGATTATCATCCTGAAGCCCGGCAGATACGAGGAAGCCTCGAGGGCTGCCCTCTCCCATACGGGTGCCATGACGGGGGACGACCAGGTCTACGATGCAGCCTTTAAGAGGGCAGGCGCCGTCCGGGTCCCGGGCATAGACGATCTGTTCAACGCGTCGAGCGTCCTCGATTCGCGCAACGTGCCTAAGGGTCCCAGGGTGGTGATCGTGACAAACGCGGGGGGCCCGGGGGCGATCACAACGGACCGGCTGGTGGGCGGCGGAGGGAAGCTCGCGTCCCTTACCGAAGAGAGCCTGAAAGAGCTGGACGCCTTTCTGCCCGCCTACTGGAGCAGGAGCAACCCTGTCGACGTCCTCGGCGACACAGATGTCGAGCGGTACGTGGAGGCTATGAAGATCTGCATGAACGACCCGAATGTGGACGGGCTCGTATTGATCTATACGCCCCAGGGCCCTCTCGACCCGACGGAGCTCGCAAAAGCGGTGACGGAGAGGGCCAAAAGGGCGTCCAAGCCTGTGATCACGACCTTCATGGGAGGGAAATCGGTTGCCGAGGCACGGCAGATCTTCAACGTGAACGACATCCCCACCTATCCGACCCCGGAAGACGCGGTCAAGACCTACCTCTACATGCACCGCTACCAGCGCAATTTAGAGCTTCTCTATGAGACGCCCGCCGACCTTCCGGTGGACCAGGCCCCGCCCAAAAACAACCTGAAGGCGCTAATAAGGGCGATTTGCGCAGGAGGGAGGAGGGTCCTTACCGAGGACGAGTCGAAAAGGTTCCTCCGCAATTACAAGATACCGACGACAAAGACACGGCTGGCAAAGAACGTGGAAGAGGCCCTCGGCATGGCGAAAGAGACGGGCTATCCCGTCGTGCTGAAGATAGCCTCGCCGGACATCAGCCACAAGTCCGACATAGGCGGGGTGGTCACCGGCATCGACTCCGCCGACCGCCTGACTGAAGAATACGGAGGCCTCCTGGAAAGGGCAAAGTCGGCCTGCCCCGGCGCGACCATACGAGGGGTCACGGTCCAGAAAATGATAGAGGGCATAGACTACGAGCTTATCCTCGGGGCGAAGAAGGACAGGGACTTCGGCGCGGTCATCCTTTTCGGCATGGGCGGCATAGGCGCGGAGATATTCCGGGATTTCTCCATAGGCCTGCCTCCCCTGAACCAGACCCTCGCCCGCAGACTCATGGAGGAGACCAAGGTTTACGAGCTTATACGGGGCTTCAGGGGAAAACGGCCTGCCGACATGACCCGGCTCGAGCAGCTCATCGTCAGCTTCGCGAACATGATCGTCGATTTTCCGGAGATCAAAGAGATGGACATAAACCCTATCGCCATCTCGCAAGGAGCGCCGGTGGCCCTCGACGCCCGCATCATAATCGACGATAACTGCCTTGAATACCTGCCTCCTTACCCGCACCTCGTCATCTCCCCCTATCCGACCCGCTACGTCACCCCCTGGAGCCTGGGCGACGGCACGCCTGTGATCCTGCGCCCTATAAGGCCGGAGGACGAGCCCCTCGAATACGAGATGCTCAATACTTTGTCGGAGGAATCGATGCGAGGCCGCTTCTTCCTGGCCCCAAGGCATGTGGGCCACGAGGAGCTGACCCGCTTTTGCAACATCGATTACGACAGGGAGATGGCCATCATCGCGGAGCTGACAGAGGACGGCAAGAGGCGGATGATCGGCGTGAGCCGCCTCATCATAGAGGCCGATAAAGGAATCGCCGAATTTGCTCTCCTTGTCCACGACGACTACCAGGACAGGGGGCTGGGCTACAAGCTCATCGACGTGCTCATCGGCATAGCCCAGGAGAAAAGGCTCGGCATGGTTTACGGCCTTGTCCTCACGGAAAACAGGAGGATGCTCAGCATCTGCGAGAAGACGGGTTTTGCGATCAGGCATCAGCCGGACGGGGTGTCCAGGGTAGAGCTCATCCTCCGGTAAGGCCCGGCTCCGGAGGGCCTATTCTCGGCCGCCCTTAATGGGGCTTGCCAAGCCTGCCGGCGTTGACAAACCGTAGGGGTTGTAATACAGTACCACATGATCTCGCCCAACGATCTCGCCGTAATAGTATACAGAGACAAGAAATATCTCAAAAGGATCGAAGAGGGAAAGTCCTTTCACGGCAAAGGGGGCATCCTCCCCTTTGCCTCGGTGATAGGCTGCCCCTGGGGCACCAGGTTCGGCGAGTACGATGTCTTCAGGCCGACTATCGAGGACGTCATCATGTACGGGATAAGGCGGGAGACACAGATCGTTTTTCCCAAGGACGCCTTTTTCACGTGTCAGAAGCTCGATCTCAGGTGCGGCTCGCGGGTCCTCGAGATCGGTACGGGCAGCGGCGCTTTCACGCTGCTCCTTTCAAGGGTCGTCGGGCCCGAAGGGCTCGTCGTCTCCATAGAGAAAGAGGAGCGCCATCATAAGAACGCCCAGAAGAACCTGGCCAAGTACCTCGAACTCCGGAATGTGACCCTCCACCACGGGGATGCGGCCGAATTCGAGGGCCGGGAGTTCGACGCGGCCTTCGTCGACGTGCGCGAGCCGTGGCTCTATATGGAGCGCCTGCGGACCTTCTTGAGGCCCGGGGCGATGGCGGGCTTTATCGTGCCTACCGCGAACCAGGTGTCCGAATGCCTTCAGTCTTTGAAGCAGGGTTTCGGCGACATCGAGGTGGTCGAGATCCTCTTCAGGCGCTACAAAACGGTTGCGGCGCGCCTGCGGCCGGAGGACCGCATGGTCGGCCACACGGGTTATCTGCTCTTTGCAAGGAAGATAGAGATGATTGCGGAGGGCGGGCAGGCACCGTCCGTCGAGTGAAAAGCGCCTTCATCCTGTATGTCCGGGGTGCAGCCGGGAGGACGGCGCGGTTGCAGCGGCCATTACCGTTGCGGCCGCCGCAGTCTTATAGCATTGCCGAAACTTAAGCCGGAGGCGGGAAATGCAAAGAGCCTGCACACTTTTGATGGTTCTCATGCTGGCGCTTCCCGGGGCCGCCACTGCCTCGGGGAGGGACGACCTCACCCAGATATCGACAATCGATGCCCTCATGAGCGGCGTCTACGACGGCGATACGACCATTGGCTCCCTGAAGGACAAGGGCGATTTCGGCCTGGGCACCTTCAACAACCTCGACGGTGAGATGGTTCTTCTCGACGGCCGGTTCTACCGCGTCACTGCCTCTGGCTCGGTGGAGGAGCCGGGGCCCGACACGGGCACGCCTTTTGCCGCGGTAACCTTCTTCGATGCCGACCGGACGATACCGCTCGATAAAGGTATCGACTTTCGGCAGTTCACGGCAAAGACCGACAGGCTCCTGCCCACGCCCAATATATTTTATGCAGTCAAGATCACGGGGACCTTCGAGACGGTAAAGGCCAGGAGCGTGGCCCGCCAGACAAGCCCTTACAGGCCCCTCGAGGAAGTGGTCAAAAGCCAGGCGCTTTTCGATTTCGCCAACGTGGAAGGCACGATCGTGGGCTTCCGCTGTCCGCCCTTCGTGAAGGGCGTCAATGTCCCCGGATACCACCTGCATTTCCTGACGGCCGACCGGAAGGCGGGGGGTCACGTGCTCGATTTCCGGGTCCTGAAGGCTACCCTGGAGATAGACTACACGAACACGTTCATCCTCGTGCTGCCGTCCGATGAATCTTTCTACGCCGCCGACCTGTCGCCCGACAGGGATAAAGCCCTGAAAGCGGTGGAAAAGTAAGCCCACGCATCAGCCGCGCACCTGTAAAGGGCATTATTATGCGGCTGGAATATCTGGAATATAAAGGGCCACTCCCGCGTGGGGATTGTTTTTTGCTTGTCGGCTCCATAAATTACTCTTGATGGTCAGGGGAGAGCTGGGAGTAGAACCGCTGAGGAAGGAAGCGCCGGAACGGCCCCGCCTTGCCCTTCTGCCCTTCGCAGCCACAGGCAGGGCGGCGCTGGCCTTTGTCGGCAACCTCGGCGCCCTCCTCATCTTCTTCGTGCTTTCTTTCGCGGGTATTTTCTCCCGGAAGCAATTGAGCGAGGCGGCCTGGCAGCTCTATTACGTGAGCGCCACCTCGAGCGGCATCGTCATCCTGGTGGGTCTCTTCACGGGCATGGTCCTGGGGCTCCAGCTCTTTTACACCCTCGTGCAGTTCGGCTCCGTGAACGCCCTGGGCACTGCCGTATCGCTTTCCCTGATACGGGAGCTCGGGCCCGTCCTCACGGCCATCATGGTCGCCGCCCGTGCCGGCTCCGGAATGGCGGCCGAGATAGGGATCCTCCGCATATCGGAACAGATCGACGCCCTCGACACTATGGGTATCGATCCCATCCGATACCTCGTCAGCCCGAGGCTCGCCGCGTCGATCGTCGGCTTCCCCATTCTCACCGCCTTCTTCGACCTCGTCGGCATTATCGGCGGCTATCTGACAGGCGTAATCCTCATGGGCGCGAACGCCGGCACTTACTTCTACAGGGTACAGGCCTCGGTTACCGTCCAGGACGTGAGGGGCGGGTTCATCAAGGCGGTCGTCTTCGCGGTCCTCGTCTCCATGATCTGTTGCTTCGAGGGCTATTTCTGCCACATGCGGGTTGAGAGCTCAGGCGCAAAGAACGTGGGTCTCGCGACCCGGGCCGCCGTTGTCCTTTCTTGCACGATGATTCTCGTATCCGACTATGTCGTGACTTCTTTCCTGATGTGAAAGAGCGATGAAAAACCCCTTGATCGAGTTTCAGGACGTGACAAAGCGGTTCGGAGAAAAGACGGTGCTCAACAAGGTCAACCTGAAGATCTACGAGAACGAGATCACGACGATCATAGGGAAGAGCGGCACCGGCAAGACCGTCTTGCTGAAACATATCATCGGCTTGCTCCGGCCGGACGAAGGGACCATACTCTTCAACGGCAAGCCGCTCTCCGAGATGAAAAGGAGAGAGTGGAGGGAGTACAAGCGGTGCATAAGCTATCTTTTTCAGCATAACGCCCTCTTCGATTCCATGACGGTCTTCGATAACGTTGCCCTTCCTCTCATCCAGACCACTTCCCTGACAAAAGAAGAGATTGCCGAAAGGGTGATTAAACGGATCGAGCAGACGGAGCTTACGGACGCGGCGGATAAGTATCCCGCCGAGCTGTCGGGGGGCATGCAGAAGAGAGCTGCCCTGGCGCGGGCTCTGGTTACCGACCCGACTATCGTGCTTTTCGACGAGCCGACCACCGGCCAGGACCCCATCAGGAAGAACGTGATACTCAGCATGATCGCCCAGTACAGGAGGAGGTTCGGCTTTACGGCCGTCCTTATAAGCCACGACCTTCCGGACGTTTTCTTCGTGTCCGACCGCGTCGTTCTTCTGTGGCAGGGCACGGTGGGGTTCGAGGGGACCTATGAAGAGGCTATGCGCCTTTCCCATCCCATGATCGTAGAGTTCCTGAAGAGCCTCGAGGGCCTGCAGGACGAGATGATGGGTCTTCTCTCCAAGGAGTCCTTCCGGTCCTGCTACGTCTCGCTCTTCTCCGAAGAGGCCCTTACCCCGGTCACGTCGGCCATACTCTATACGGTGGAGACCGATCCCCTGGAAAACGGCACAGGGCAAAAGGCAACGGCGGAGGTAATGGAGATCCTCGGGGAGTCTATGGCGCGCCACTTCAGAACCCTGGGGGGGTTCTCCGTCAGATACGCCAACAGGGGCATCCTGACCATACTGCCCCACACGAGCATACAGGAGGCCGAGCAGCTGATGGTGAGCTACGCGGGGGAGCTTAAGGAGCAGGCAACGAGGGCGCTGAAGGATGCGGGTAAAGAAGGACCGGTGCGCCTCAAGGGAGGCGTTGCGGAGGTCTCTTCCAAGGACGATGTGGATCTTATAGCCGACAAGGCCGCATCGGGCCAGCGGGTCCTCGCCGCCTCTGCCGGCGAAAGCGCAGGTAAGGAACGATGAAAAAGTATTCAATGGAGACGGTAATCGGCATTTTCGTAGTGGTCGGTCTTCTCTGCATCGCCTATATGTCGGTCAAGCTCGGTAAGGTCTCGTTTTTTCGCACGGACACTTACACGCTTTACGCCCGTTTCAGCTCGGTAGAGGGCCTCCGCATAGGAAGTCCGGTCGAGATATTCGGCATAGAGGCGGGGAGCATCTCTTATCTCGGCATAGATAACATGCGTCAGGTGGCCCTGGTAACGATGCGGATCAATAAGGGCGTCAATACTTACAGCGACGCTGCCGCTTCGGTGAAGACCATGGGACTGATAGGGGACAAGTATATCAAGATCGACCCGGGCGGCGCGGGAACGCCTCTGAAATCGGGCGATTCGATCACGAACACGGCCGCCGCGCCCGATATCGAAGACCTCCTCGGGAAATACATCTTCGGGCAGGTGAAGGGCCAGCCGGAGGAAACAGGGGGAAGAAAATGAGGAAAGTATCGCTTTTGCTGGGGCTCATGCTCTTTTTGGCGCCCCTTTCCGCTTTTGCCCAGCAGGACGCCCGGGTGACCGTGCAGAGCCACGTGGAGAAGGTCCTGAAGACGCTGCGCAACCCGGCCCTGAAAGGTGAGAAGGGTGAGAGGCAGAAGAAGGAAGCCATCATGAGCGCGGCCGGGCAGCTCTTCGATTTCGTGGAGCTCTCGAAGCGCACTTTAGGCCTTGCCTGGAACCGGCTCAACATGGACCAGCGCAAAGAGTTCGTCAAGTTGTACACGCAGCTTCTGGAGCAGACTTACGCCGACCGCATCACAGCCTACACGAACGAAAAGATCGAGTTCTCCAACGCAGTCCCCCTTGACGCCAATACCGCAGAGGTAAAGAGCAACGTCCTTAGGAAAAGGGCAATGTGGCCCTTGTCTTCAGGCTGATAAACGAGGCCGGTCAATGGAAGGTTTACGACGTGGTGATCGAAGGGGTGAGCCTCATCGAGAACTACCGGAGCCAATTCAGGGAGATCCTTGCAAACAAGGACCCTGAGGCGCTCCTCGACACGCTGAGGAGGAGGTTGAAAGAAGGCCAATGAGACGTTGCAGTCGGTCCTCCGTGGAAAAGCTCTTCACTGTGTTGGCGGCGCTTGCGGTCCTCTACCCCTGCTCCGTCCTTTCCGCCGTCCCCCAACCCCGTCCTGCCTTTACCCTCCTCGACGGCGCCGAGGTGCGGGAGCTTACGGACCGCTACCGCGCCTTCGCCCAGGCCGCCGGCGAGGCGGGTGGAGCCGCAGCGGAGGGAGAATACGGGAACGTGACGGAAGAGGAAGCCGGCAAGGCGCAGGCTCCCGAGGTCCATGTTGCCGACCCCCTGGAGAAATGGAACAGGTTCTGGTTCAAGGTGAACGACCGGCTTTACTTCTACGTGCTCAATCCGGTGGCGAAAGGCTACAAGCGGGCCGTGTCGGAGGGTTTTCGCGTTCTCTTCTATAATTTCTACCGGAACGTCGCCTCGCCCATCAGGATCATAAACAGCTTGCTCCAGTTGAAGCTCAGGTACGCGGGCGACGAGTTCCTGCGCCTTCTCGTGAATTCGACAATAGGCGTGGGGGGCCTCCGAGACTGCGCGGGAGAATGTTTCGGCATCCCCAGACACGACAGGGATTTCGGCCAAACCCTGGCTTTTTACCACGTGGGGCAGGGCTTCTACCTCGTATGGCCGGTCCTCGGGCCGTCGACGGCCAGGGACACGGTCGGTCTGGCGGGCGACTTCGCGGCCGATCCGATAACGTGGTTCGTGCCTTTGTACCCCTCTTTCGGCCTGAGGGCCCACGACAGGATCAACTACCTGTCCTTTCATCTGGGCGAATATGAGGCGCTCAAGAGGGCGGCTATAGACCCTTACGTGGCGCTGAGAAGCGCATATGTCCAGAACCGCCAAGCATCCATGGGGAAGTAGGGCCTTCCGAGATGCCGGGCGCTTTTCGCGCCTGCCTTTGTCGTCGTGTTCGGTGCGCATCCTCACATACACAAAAAGTATGCTGCGGTGCGCGCCTCCCCGACTCCGCGCCATGCATCGAAAATCACCTCGGCCTCTCGGAGGGCCTTTTTTTACTCTTTGCCCTTGCGCTTCGCGCTATGGCCCTTTGCGGCTGCTGGACACGCGCTTATCGAGCATTCGGTTGGCCGCAGCTTACGGGAATTTGAAAAATGGCACAGCTTTGACCGGGCGAGGCCAAAAACCGGCATCTCGGAGCGCCCTACTGAGGGAGCGTTTTTATAAATCCATAGTCGCCGACGGCGCGGGAATGGGTGTTGTCGGAATCCGTGAGGATGGCGATCCCCCTCGCAACCGGGGACTTGTTCTCTCCGAACAGCCGCCGGTAGTCGGCAAGGACGTCCCTCCTCTCGGTGATCCACATCCCCGCCTGGGCTCTGCCGCTCCGGACCACTACCTCTTTTGTGCTCGAAGCAAAGGGCGAGTTGAAAGTTTCTCCCTCGGGAAGGGTGTCGCTCCAGATATACTTGATACTCTTGATGAAGGGCCAGCGGCCGAAAACGACGTAAAGGCCTAGAGCGCTATCGGAACCGCTCTTCTTCCGCTCGTCACTGTTGGAGGGAAAGGTGACGGCCCGCCATTGCCATTGCAGCACCGGGTATTCCCCGAGGGGCCACGCTTTCTCGTAGCCGATTGCGACGCTTACTCCGTCGGCGGCGGCATGGAGATACTTTTTGCCCTCTTCCGACTGCACGATGTAGACCTGTCCCGGGTCCCCATTCCTGGCTCCCCACCCCTGGGGCGGTTTGCCTATCTCGTCCCCCTGGAATGTTATATCTATCGGCGGTCCCGCTCCGGCCGCTGCGGAGACCGAAAGGAGAATAAGGACTAAATAAAAGAGGGCGTATTTTCCGCTCACGGGCATAGGAGAGAGTATAGTATCGTCGGGGACCTTAAGCAAGTATGCCTTCGGGCCTTTATCCGCCCTTAGCCCGGTAGACGGGCATTATCTTCGTCACGGCTGCCTGAGGGGCCGCGCGGCGCGCACCGGCGATAACTCATTCATTCGCCCGAAAAGGGACGGCCCGTTGTTTGCCTGACCTTGAAGATCGCAAAGACACTGAAGAGCACGAGTCCCGCTCCTAGCAAGATCCTCGGCGTGATCGGCTCGTTCAGAACGAGCCGGCCGAGGAACAGGGCCAGCACCGGATTGACGTAGGCGTATGTCAGAGCGACGTTGATGGGCAGCAGCTTCAAAACAATCACGAAGGAAGTGAACGCAAAGACCGAGCCGAAGACTACCAGGTATCCCCAGGCTATCCATGCCGAGGGCGTGGGATGGGGCAGCGGCTCGCCCAGCAACAAGGATACTATCAGGAACCCGCAGCTTGCGGGTCAGTTGATGGTAGCCCGACATGACCAGGGGTGGAAGGCTCACGGGCCGACGCGACTGCACCGCGGAGCCCAGAGCCCAGCCCAGCGCTCCCAATACCAGGGCCGGGATGGCTTCGATGCGGGTCGTCTCTATCCGGCCCAGGGAAGGAGTGCTGAGAATGGCTATGCCCGAGAACCCGACGAGGAGGGATGCGACCAGGGGAACGGACGGGCGCTTGCCGTACAGGAACAGCTCGATGACCGCCGCCCAGATCGGGACCGAGGAAGCCATCAGGCATGTAAACCCCGAATCGGCGAACTGGCTGGCCCAGAGTATGAGTCCGTGGCCGCCCAGCCATAGCAGATTCCCGACGAGGCACAGGGAAATCCATTCCGCAGGGGTCGGCTTCATCCGGAGTCCCTGCATTCGCGCCATGCCCAAAAGGATCAGGGCAGCCGCCGGGAAGCGCAGCGCGCCGAACATGAAGGGAGGGAAACCGCTGGAAAAGCCTACCCCGACGCGCATGGCAAGGTAGGTGGTGCTCCAGAGGACGTACACCAGGCATAAATGAAAAAGCCCTCTCCTCGACAACCCTTCTTCCATCAACCTTTTCCCGCACGCCCGAGCGCCCCGACATGCCGTAACGAACCATACAATTGTCTCGGCCTGTCGGGCGCGCACTATTCTGTTATGGCGCGCCGGCCGATGTCAACATAAAACAGGCAGAAGCATGACAGTACGGCCTCATTTCTGGCACAATCGTGCAAAAGTACAACCATATCGGGCGCCCTGAGAATCGACGCTCCCCAAATTTCCTTCTACCGCAAGCGTTTTAGGGGGATGGGTTTACGAAAGTGAACGAAAGTAGACGGTTTTGGGGCCAGGGCGGCGGCAACCGCCGCCGCCCTGGCGGGCGCACCCTTCCGTTTTGTGAAAGCGAAATAGAGTTTCAATTGTCAAAGAGCGGCCGGGCGCAAAAATGCGCTATGGGACCGGCGTAACGGCCCGGGCCGGGCTGCCGGTTTTGCTTCCCCGCGGCCCCCCGGCCCTAACGGTAAGATTTTCTCTCACTCCCTTGCCCCTGTCAAAGTGACAACCAGGGGTGACAATCAGAGGTGACAATCAGGGGTGACAAAAAGCAGTTTTGAGTTTTGAGTGTTGAGTACGGCTCGCCCGGCCGGGCTAGCTAATTGTGGTGCCGCCCGGAAAGCCGCGTTGCTATGCCTTTCCGGTTCCCTGGTATACGGTCTTGAGTCAAAGGACCGACTGCGACGAACTGGCGATATTCGAGAAAGAGATAGAAGTTACTGCGGTTCGACAACCGGAATGAAAATCCGGGGAGACGAATGTCAATATTTCAATTACGTCCCCCCGGGGTCTCTCGAGCAAACGACGGGAAAGCCGCAACCGGGAGCGCTCCGCAGGCCCCCTTCCGACGGGCCCAAGGAGAGCAATAAATTGTGCTTCACTCTTATCCGGGAAGCCAGGCCATGGGCCGGGCTTCCAAATAACCCGGCCGCTGAGGAGGGCGTTTTCCTATTCCTGCTTTGCCATGACACTTTCACGTGCCTGCTCCCCTCTTTGGGGGGTGATCAGGCCCAGGAGCCTGTCGGCTTCCGCCAGATCGAGGCGTCTCAATTTTTCGACGGCCCCCATGGGCTCAGTCTTGTCGCCGGCCAGGAAGTAAGCCACCCCGATGCAGAACCAGGCTTTCGCCGACTCCGGGTCGATTGTCACGGCCTGGCGGTAGGCTGCGATGGCTTCGTCATAGCGCTCGAGGCGGCTGCACGCGAGCCCCAGGTGGAGCCAGGCGTTCGCCGACTCCGGATCGATTGTCACGGCCTGGCGGTAGGCATCGGCGGCAGGGCCGTGGCGTTTGAGCTGATCGTAGGCGGCCCCGATGCCGGACCAGGCGTCCCCATACCCCGGATCGATCATGACGGCCTGGCGGTACGCCCCGATCGCCTCATTGTGACGGCTTAACCGGCTGTAAGCCACCCCCATGTTGAACCATCCGTCTGCGTTTCTCGGCTCTCTTTTCGTCCATTTCCGGCACCAGTCGAGCATTGCCTGCCAGTCTTGCGTTATCTCCAACGCCATGGCGCGCTTCGCCCACTCTGTATGGAAAGACCCGGGGACCGCCTTGCCGTACGCCTTGAAATCACTTATCCGCTCGACAGCAATGGCGAAGGTCAGCCTCTGTCCATCTTCTGAGTGAACGCTTGTCAGGCCTACAAGGCGTCCCTGGCCGTCGAACAACCCCCCGCCGTTGAAAGCGGAGGAGGCGACGGCCGTGGTTCGAATCAGGGACGACGGTTTGCCCCGGAGTTGTGCGACAACGCCATCGGAAAGGGATAATTCCGGGCCTCTAGGGGCACCTAAGGCGTAAACGGGATCTCCCACTTTGAGAGGGGCCGTCTGGCCCAGTTCGACCGCTTTTCCTCGAATACCCTTCGCATTTAGAAGGCAGACGTCCTTGTCGCCGCCTTTTCCGTACAAGGTGGCGTGCAAAAGGTGCTTGCCCCGGCCTACTCTGTAGGAGGCACCTCCTTCAACCACACAGCAGCTTGTCGCCACCTTGCCGGAAGAAAGGATAACACCGCTTCCCTGTGCTTTCTGATTCCCTTGAGCATCGAGGGTCACTATCGTAACGATACTGTCCTTGACCTTATCGAAAACCTGAACGGGCGTAAGGGCATGGCCGGGGACGGTCAGGATTGCGAAACAGAATACCCCAAGGAGAATTGCTATTGCTGAAGATATTTTCATGTCCGACTTCCTCTTGGCCATTTTCATAGTAATTACCTCCGGTCGTATCTGGTCTCTTCGAATATTTTCGGTTCCCGTCGTAATTTTCTTAAGATGTGTTCCAGCCCGGCCAAAAGCAGTTTTGAGTTTTGAGTGTTGAGTTTTTTAAAAACTAACCCCAAAAAACGACAATTTTGTCTGTCTGTCAGCAACACTTTCGACACTCCCTGTATTCTCTCTATGCAAAGCCCTATCATTTGTGCCGTCTCTTTAATGGTTTATGAGAAACGGTCCTTCGGTATGTTTGTTGCTACAGGAATAGATGTGTGGGCGTGCAGGGTACTGTTTACAATAGTGCTCGTATTTTTGATTCTCGGCACTGTTTCTGTTCATCGCGACCCAAACAGACATGGCCTAATAAGCATTTTGCGATGGAGCGAGTCACAGGCCGCTGACATGACGGCCGTGAAGGACTATGGCATACCAAGCAAACCCGCGCGTCCGGCCGGTTCTCGGCTTACGCCGCTGGAAGTCCGACAATTGCTCACCTTTCACAACAGAGCGCGCGCAGACGTGGGCCTTGCTCCGGTTATGTGGTCGAATGAGCTTGCCAGGTATGCCCAGGAATGGGCCGATCACCTAGCTTCCACCAGTCGCCGGATGGAGCACCGTCCGCCTTCAGGCAGGTGGAAGCAGGAGCATGGAGAAAACCTCTTCATGGGCACCGCCGGATATTACGGGGTAGCCGATGCAGTAATCGCATGGGAAAAAGAGAGAAGGGCTTACGACGGGAGGGCCATCGATGAATCTAACGTGCATGCCTTCGGCCACTATACACAACTCGTCTGGAGAGGCACCAGGAGAATCGGCTGTGCGAAAGTAGCGTGCGCAGGCAACGTCATCATAGTCTGTAACTATGACCCTCCCGGCAACATACTGGGGCAAACCCCATACTGAACGGCAGGTTCTCCCGAGCCAGCCGGCCTCTCCCTTGCTTCCTAGAAGACTAGATTTTCCCCGACCGAGCCAGCCGCCCCGGTGTCACCTCACCTCGATTTTCACCAGCAGAGCGGCACAAGCCGGAGGAATGAATAAAAGAAGACGGACAAAAGACGTGCGGCGGAGGAACAGTACCCTACCAGGTGCGTGCGTCCGTTGGCCCTACCTTGCAGCTTATTGAAATGCCTTCGCCGCTGCCTCTCACTATCGTGGTCCGGAAACCTGGCGTCTGCCTTACGTAGTCGAGAAACCTCTTGATGTCGGTATTGTTGGACCAGAGCACATTGTGGGCGGTGAAACAGCCTGACGGTTGTATCTTCCGCTGCAGCTCCTTGAAGTAGTCAAGGTACCAGTCCTTATCGGCGTCGCAGAAGACGAAATCGAAGGGACCTTCGAGAGTGGGGACAAGATCGTGCGCGTCGGCCAGGCGGGCGTCGATATAGGGCGCGACACCCGCGTTTTCGAAATTGGCGCGGGCTTTCTCAAACCGCCCCTTGTCGACCTCGACGGTCGTTACGGTTCCGCCCGTCTTCGAGACCGCCCAGGCGAGCCAGATCGTCGAGTGGCCCGTGGATGTGCCTATCTCGAGGACCCTTTTGAAACCGCCCTTGAGTACAAGGCCATAGAGAATCTTGCCGTCCTCGTAAGGGACGTTCCAATCGGACCACGAGTCACGGGCCCCGGTCAGAAAGCGCGAGACGCGAGTGTCGAGACCGGCATTTTCGGCCGGTGCAGGTGTATGGAGGGCGCAACTGATAAGGATCGCGCCGATGCCTGCAGAGAGTTTCTTTGCCCGGCCCATTGGCTGGCCTCTCATATACCCCTCGGGCCAGTCCCCCCGAAGGGAAACTTTTTAACATCGTAATGCCCCAGCCTCTCTGTGTCAAGAACCCGCGTTCGTCAGTGTTGAGTGTTGAGTTTTGAGTGTTGAGTTATAGGACCCGTAAACTGATCACCTCCGAATCAGCCTATCGGGCTGCACCGGCATTGGCGGTAGATTTGCATCAGCAAACTGATTGACATTGGAAAAAATCAGTGAGACAATCGATATAAGCAACGCATCGGCATTCTGACTGGCAGTGATGACGGTCCGCCTCCCGCGAACATTCCTCTTAAGGAGGTTGTCTGATGCCGGCCACCCTCGACAAGCTGAGATACCGAAATACAGTGACTCTCCTGGCGGCAATCGCAGTCCTCTTTGCCCTCTCCGCCCGCGGTATCCGCGAGGGTCGAGGCGGGCGAGGATTATCCTTCCGACGTCCTCGTCGGCGCCGCCCTCGGCCACTTCCTGATGGTCCCGCTGATGTTTCAGTATTTCAGCACTCAAGCCAAAGCGATGGAGGCAGAAGAAGAATGAGAAAAATATGGGCACCGGCACTATGCTTTGTGGTCGCAGCAGTTGCGAGTGTTTCCGCCCAGACGCGAACAGACGCGCTCCCTGAGAAAAGCGCATTCGAGGCAGGCATAGACGTTTCCTACCTCACTTACAACGAGCCCAATGTGAAAACGAAGGGCATGATGTACGGGCTGGCGGGTTCCTATACATATCGCAACAACGTTATGTTAAAGGCGGAGCTGAGGGCCTCTTACGGCGGCGTGGAGTGGTACGGTACGACCCTCGCGGGGGAGCGGGTGACTGCGAGTAACAGTCTCAACCTTCTCGGGGAGCTGAGGGGATTGGGGGGCTACGATTTCCCCGTTTTCACCTCGTCCGTTCTTACTCCTTACCTGGGGGTTGGATTAAGATATATAAATAACGACGTGCTGCCGAAGCCTTACGAAAGAGAGACATATTACGTGTACAGCCCCATAGGCGTGGCATTCGTTACCGCCGTTGGCAGGGGCTGGTCCATCATAGAGATGGCGGAGTATGATTATCTCTGGTGGGGGTACCAGACGAGCCACCCTATGGACGCCTTGCCCGGCCTTACGAACGATATCGTGGTCCACCAGAGGAACGGGTACGGTCTCAGAGGCTCGGTGGCGCTTGAGAAGAAATACAGGAACATCGCCTTCAAAGGGGGGCCTTACGTGAACTACTGGAAAGTCGAGAGGCTGAACCCGCAAACCCTTCCCTATACGGGGAGTCCTACGGGCTTTGTGTGGCAGGAGCCGGGGAACAACTCCCTGGAGGTCGGTATCAGGCTGGGGGTGAAATTTTAGACAGGGGCCGGTTAGGAACGTTCATTAAATTATCACTTTCTCTGGCTTCTCCGGTATTACTAGTATCGGCCGGCATCCCAGGTCGGATATTCTACACCCGCCAATACTTGCTGTTATCCACATTTTTGGTTTTCTACTTCCACAGTCGCCTTTCGCGTGGGAATGGTGAAGAAGAGGGAGATCGCACCCGTGGGCACCACAAGTCAAAGATAGAGACTGGCCCGGATTATCAGGGACAAACAGCGGAAATGCTACAATGAAAGACCTGACCCCCAACACTGTTCCGGACGTCCCCCTCCTGCCCCCTTCAAGATTCAAGGGCTGACCCCACGGTTGCCTCACCTACAAGTCGAGCATACGGTCTTTTGCACGGAGTTACGGATTACGAAAAGAAACGTAGACTTGACGTACGCAAATATACCACCGCATTGGCATGAACGACGGAAGTGATAATGTGACGGGCCTTCCGCTCACCCTCAAATACAAAGTTGTTTAATTTTTCGTTGAATATGCCGATCAACTATACAGCCACTTGAAGGCTATAATAAAGAGCAGGGATTTTGCTTGCCTGACTCCCACACCCTGATCGAAGGAGGAACGTATGTCGAAGAAGATTACTATGCGCTCCGTTTTGCTGGTTTTGGGCATTGTCGTTCTCGGATTCAGTTTTGCAAGTGCAGCAGACGTGCCGACCAAAGACGATGCGAAGGCGCTTGTGAAAGAAGCGGTGAAGTTTGCGAAAGCAAATGGTAAGGATAAGTTCTTCGACGAAGTAAGAAGTCCGAAAGGTAAGTTCCACTTCCAGGAAGGCACCAAAAAAGGTCTTTATATCTTTGTGTACGACGAAAAGGGCGTTGTATTGGCTCATGGAGTCAGGCTGGAGCTCACTGGCAAAAATCGCTGGAACGATAAAGACCCGGATGGAAAGTTTTGGATCCGCGACTGGACCGACCTGGTTCACAAGAGCGGCAGCGGATGGATCAAATACAAGGAATATAATCCCGCAGCAAATAACAAGATTATGGACAAGTGGTCCTTTGTGGAGCTCGTGGACGGCATGGTTATCGGCTGCGGAATTTATGAGTAGTAAGTAGTAACGGGTGACTGCGATATACCGGTAAATGTTTTTTGTGTCCTTAGTTTGGGGTTTACTGAGATGAATAACAAGGGAGCGTTCAATCTCACATTGAGCGGTTGCGTGAAAACGTCAAAAAGGGGTGAGACGAGGTAGCGTGCGGGGGCTTCGCGTTAGAAAAGGGGTGGCACTATGCGACTGTGGAAGGATTTGAAAATTCGCAACAAAATAACAATAAGCGTCGTTGCAATCTCCTTTATCCTTACCGTAGCGCTGGTTTTCGTTTCTATCGCATCCATCAGAACGATAGGCGCCAATTCACTGCGGGAGAAGGGTTCCAGCCTCGCCATTATTACGGCTGAAACAGTGAAGGCTCCGGTGCAATACAATGTAGGAGAGGATGTTGAAAAGGTGCTCAGCCAGTTGATCTCCAGCGACAGAGATGTAAGCGTGGCTGCGGTTATCATACAAAAACCAAAGGGTGAACTTGAAGTCAGAACTCAGAAGGCATCAAAGGAGTATGTGGGTATCAACGTGAGCCAGCCGCTTAAAGAGTTGGGATCTCACGCTCCTTCCAAGAAAGGGGAAACCGTTTCACTTGGCGGAGGGAGCCTCCAGTTTCTTACGGTTAAGATCGATTTGACCTCGAATGACGCTATCCAGAACGGCTACTTGCTTCTGGGATTGAACGCGACCCGTATCTCACGTGAGCTCGGGACTATGGCCATGACCATGACGGGATTGGGACTCCTGATGATGCTGCTGGGTACGGCTTGTGCCTTATTCATCTCAAAGACGCTCACGAAACCCTTAAAAGATGCTGTCTCGGTTGCCAATGCCATATCCGAGGGTGATCTTCGGGTCAGCGTGGTCGTTGACTCGCGGGATGAGATCGGACAACTGATGTCTGCTATGAAAGCCATGGATGATAAACTGAAGGAAGTGCTCTCCGAGACCAAATCGGCCGCAGACAACCTTGCCTCGGCAAGCCAGGCGTTGAGTGCCAGTTCGGAACAGATGTCGCGGGGAGTGGGTGAGGAGTCGAACAGGGCTTCGCAGATCGCGGCATCCTCGGGTGAGATGTCGAAGACGGTGGTGGATATCGCAAAGAATGCTTCCAGCATGGCGAATTCGGCAACGGGGACGACGAAGATAGCTCGTGAGGGAGAGAGTATCGTCAGCAGATCGGTCGAAGAAGTGAAGGCCATCGCGGATACGGTCAACGAGTCTTCACGGCTTATGGCCTCTCTGGGAGAGAGATCGAAGCAGATCGGCGATATCATCGATGTGATTAAGGACATAGCGGATCAGACGAACCTCCTTGCCCTGAATGCAGCAATCGAGGCGGCACGCGCAGGAGAACAGGGGAGAGGGTTTGCGGTGGTTGCCGACGAGGTGCGGAAGCTTGCAGAGAGGACGTCGCAGGCGACCACCGAAATCGGGTCAATGATCGGGGCGATACAACACGAAGTAGAGAAAGCAGTGCGCAATATGAGCGACGGGACCAAGCAGGTCGCGGTTGGGGTAGAGTTTGCCGCCAAAGCAGGGGATGCGCTGCATAACATCGTGAGCAGCGTGCAGGGCCTGCAAGTGATCGTGCAGCAGATAGCGTCGGCAACGGAAGAGATGTCATCGACTTCGGAGCAGATTAGCTCAGACATTGAGACTATAGCATCGGTATCAAGAGAGACCTCCTCAAGTTCGGAGCAGATCGCCCGGTCTGCATCTGATCTGGCGGAACTCTCGTCAACACTGCAGCGACTCGTGGGGCGGTTTAAGGTATAGGCGGCAAGCAGATCGGTTCTCAAGCTTCCTGAAAGAGAGCCGCTGAATGTTTTTCTTGCAATACAACATTACTGGTAGCTATGATTAACACATGACGTGGGAGGGGAGATGGTAATTATTTACTTATTTATGGACGTCCCCCTCTGCTGCCCCGAAATTATGGAATATGACTCGCTATCAAAATTATGCTTGACAGGAGGAATATGGGATGTCCCTCTGGCTCTCCCTATTCCTCCTCGGAGCCGTCACGGCCTTATCGAGCGGCCTCGTCCTGTTGTTGAAAGGGCTCAGGTAATGGGTTGGTATTTCTCCCAAAAGGCGATCTGGTTGAACTCCTTTCTCGGTCTGGGCTTAGGGTCCTCGCCGGGATATCCAAGAGACAGAAGATCATGGACGAAAAGCTCATTCGGCAGACCCATGACTTTGTGCGCATCCTTGGAGGATACGGTACCTATCCAGCACGTCCCCAAGCCCTGATTAAGCGCTTCCAGCGTCATGTAAGCTATGGAAATCATGAGCTGCTCCGAAGCCTTTATTACCATTGCCTGTTGACCCAGACGGTACGGGGCGAAGAGATCACTCTCCAGAATCACGTTGTCGAGAACCTCGTCGGGCCAGTCCGCCGCTCCGACTTCCCTGAGCTGCTGCAAAGACTCTCTGTGCATCTTCCTGGAGAAGGCTTCCGCGAAACCACAGCAGACAATGACAACCGGGGCCGTGCCGACCTGCGGCATTCCGCTCGCGGTCTTTGCCAGCTCCTCTATTCTGGCCTTATCCTGCACAACGATGTATCGCCACGGCTGCGTATTTCCCCATGACGGCGCCCTCCTCCCGGCCTGCAGTACCTTCACGATCTTCTCCTTTTCAACAGGGATCGGCTTCCAACTTCTGATAGTCGTTCTCTTTTGAATGGCCTCCGATACGTCCATCGTCACACCCTCCTTCAGATTAGAATGGTTTGGTGAAAAGCGCCGCTGTTGCCTGCCTCGCTGGGCCCCTACTTATTCAGAATTTACAAATTGAAACCTGCACATACTGTCATGGGCAGTATCTCCTTGTCCTAAAGCGCTCGCAAAGCTTACCATACTCTACGGGTAATGTCCAGATAATTGTATCTATTTAAGTACACTAATGAATTTATTCTATCCCCCCTTGCAAGGGAGATAGGGACGTTGGTTCAAAGTGAACTTATTCTCTTGTCGCGTGAAATCCTTCAAGGTATGATTCACTAGCCCCGGCATGCACGCCTTGACGCAACAGGCACAATCCACCACGTCATAGCTATGGGTATCGCCGGCGCAAAGGCATTCCCGACGCCGATCTTGACTCTTACATCGAAAGTTCACTTTGAACCAACGTCCCCTAAATTAGCCCCTATTTTCCCCCGGCCCGCAATATAAAACTTGACGCATTGCAGGCCGGATAGGTAGAATGGCCGTGAACAGGCAACGCAGATACTATAAATTCTGACCAAAGGAGGACGACGATGCCTGCTACGGTCCACACCTCAATAAGAAGGTTAAAATTGGACTTGACCAACTTCCGTACCGTGCGGCAGCCAGACGAGATTCGTGCTGTGCAGGCCATGATATCAATTAGTCCTGATTACTTTTGGGCATTAACCGAAAGTCTGATTGAGGACGATTATTTGCCAACAGACAACATTATAGGGCTAAGTATGGCGGGAAAGGGCGCGGAGATAGTAGTAAAGGAAGGAAACCGTCGAGTCGCTGCGCTTAAACTCATCCACGGAATCCTTCCGACCGATGATCTGAACATTCCTGAAAATATTGAAAGGAAGATCAAAGGTATTTCTCTTCAATGGAAGAAAGATAACGAGGAGGTCCCCTGTGCGATCTACGAAGCCAGCGATGCAGCGCTGGTTGACAGAATTGTAACGCTGGCCCATGGCAAGGGGGAAAAAGCTGGGAGGGACCAGTGGAAGGCAGTCGCCCGAGCTCGCCACAATCGAGACGTCAACAAAGCCAGCGAGCCGGGTCTCGACCTCCTCGAAAAATACTTGGAGCACGGGAAGAACCTCACGCGTTCTCAGGCAGAACGCTGGGCCGGGACTTTTCCGCTGACAGTGCTCGATGAGGCGATAAAAAAGATTTCTCCCCGGTTTGGAGTCAAGAATGCTCCGGACCTCGCGAAACAGTACCCAAACGTTAAACATCGAAAGGCCTTAGAGGACATCTTGAGGGACATAGGTCTTGAAAATATACGCTTCGAGACGATAAGAAATAAGACCATCGATTTTGCCCTTAAATACGGCGTTCCTCTCTTGCCGGAAACTGCAACCGATAAAGGAACAAAGGGCCAGAAAACCTCATCATCCACGACATCAGGAGGTGCGGGCGCGGGCGCCGAGGGCGATCCGAAGGCCCAGCAAGGCTCAGGCAAGCCGACGAAAAAACCTGCAGCCGCTTCTATAACCGATCCGAGGTCAGTTACGAGAGCCTTAAGGGGTTTTGTCCCGAGAGGTAACAAGAGGGAGAAAGTTGTAGCGCTCCGCGACGAAGCAAAGCAGCTGAACCTTAAGAACAACCCCATGGCTTTCTGCTTTGTACTAAGGAGTATGTTCGAGATATCCGCGATGGCGTACTGTGACGACCATAAGAAAACTGGCGGACCGTCTACCAAGAAAGCCGATGGAAAAGATAAGAAGCTGAGCGGCCTCCTGGCCGATATAGCCCAGCACTTGATAAAGAACAGCTCGGATAAGGACGCAACGACGAAGATGCTCCATGGTGCAACTTCCGAGCTGTCCAAGCCCCAAGGGATGCTTTCCGTAACATCGATGAACCAATTGGTGCATAATCCATCATTCTCCGTTTCAGAAGGCGACATTTGTAGGTTGTTCGCGAACGTCTTTCCTTTGCTGGAAGCTATGAACGAGTGAGATCGATCAATGAGCCGATATAGAACCCCATTGCGTTACCCCGGCGGCAAACAACGCCTAGCTCCATTCATTATAGAATTGTTGACGAAAAACGGCGGTATCGGAGGCCATTATGCAGAGCCCTATGCCGGGGGGTGCGGGATTGCGATAGAGTTGCTCCTCGATAATCATGTCGAGCATATTCACCTGAATGATTCGTCTGTCCCAATTTACGCGTTTTGGAAATCTGTAATTTCTAAGCCTGAAGAGCTTTGCCGCCTCATTTCTAACGCTTCGTTGACCGTCGAGGAATGGAAAAAGCGGAGGGCAATAGTCCAACAGCCGGAAGGACACGACGAGCTTCAGATAGGGTTCAGCACGTTTTTTCTTAACCGATGCAATCGTTCTGGGGTTCTTTCCGGAGGCCTGATCGGCGGGCTCCAACAAACCGGTACATGGAAGATGGATGCTCGCTTTCCGCGAAACGAGTTAGTCCGTCGAGTAGAGGCCATAGCATGCAAAAAAGATTCGATCACCTTGAAGAACTGGGACGCAGAAAAATTCATCATAGAATACATTCCTACCCTCCCCGCCAATACATTTGTATATTGTGACCCGCCGTATTTTGAAAAATCGAGCCGATTGTACCTGGACCGCTACGAGAAGGAAGACCATAAGAGGATAGCTAAGATCATTCAGAAGAAACTTCCCCGAAAGTGGGCGGTTTCTTATGACAATGCGGATCAAGTATTAGGCTATTACAGTGAGAGACGGTGGTTTTCTTACGATTTACAGTACAATGCTGCTCGGTATTGTAAAGGGAAAGAGGTCTTTATCTTGTCGGATGATGTCCTTTTACCCCAGAAATCCGCGATAGCTTCTATAGATGAAGCCATCCGGGGACGTGGACAAGGACGGCCCCTTCATTCAATGGCTCAGGCCCCCTAGTTCGAGGTTCGCGCGAAGCAACGCGCATGCCCAGCGATCTTTTCAACTGTGATTTGATTCACTCAAATATATTCGGTAATGATCAAGATGAGGCAGGGCAGAAAAGGAGAAAGAAACGCAAAGAAAGGGTGCTTGTCTCCTTTTTCCTCCTCGGTCGGGATTCTGTTTGCTTGGGATCACCGTGAAAACAGATTGAACACAAAAACGTTAACAATCACATACCGAAGTTCGTCCTCGGCCGATGATAGGATATACCTCCACTCACCTGGACCGCGGGGACCGACGAGCTTTTTGAACTTTGGGTGCGATTCCAGTGCATTGGGGTCAGGTCTTGCAATCATACACTATCCATGGCATACTTTCGTCATGGCCCGTCCTCTCAGGTTGGAATATCCCGGTGCCCTTTACCATGTGACGTCACGGGGGAATGGCAAGCAGCGGATATTCAGGCACGACAAGGACAGACGGTATTTTCTCGATCTCCTTGAGCACATTGCACAAAGGTTCCACTTCATATTTCATGCCTACTGTCTCATGGACAACCACTATCATCTTCTCGTGGAGACGCCGGAGGGGAATCTCTCCAGGGGCATGAGACAGGTCAACGGCATCTATACCCAAAGGTTTAACTGGAAATACAAAACTACCGGCCACATATTCCAGGGACGCTACAAGGCCATCTTAGTCGACAAGGAGACGTACCTTCTTGAGCTTGCCCGGTATGTGGTCCTGAACCCTGTACGAGCCCACATGACCGATACACCGGAAGACTGGCCCTGGAGCAGCTACCGGGCTACTGCTGGTATAGAAGATC
>Ga0208457_1000361_pt1 | contig 49262 bp, 40 predicted proteins | sample June2015DPH_10_1_FD_185513 | JGI IMG/M metagenome (GOLD analysis project Ga0208457, IMG submission 185513) | Peatland microbial communities from SPRUCE experiment site at the Marcell Experimental Forest, Minnesota, USA - June2015DPH_10_150... | ecosystem: Environmental > Terrestrial > Soil >... | reverse complement strand
GCCGCCTCCTCGCGCTCGTCTGGCTCAGTGGGCGAGAGATCGAAGAGGGTGTCGTCCATGCCGAGAATCGTAGCTGCGATGCAGTCGGCTGGGAATCCCTCAAGCCGAAAGATTCACAAGCTCTAAGGGGCCGGATCTTCGGCCTCAGCCTCGGCCTCGGCTCGCTCGGCGGCCGCCACGGCTTCCCGAACGACTCGGATGACCGCCTCGATGTCGAACGGCTTGGCCAGCAGGCGGATGCCGCGCTGCATCGCGAAACCGCGCAGGTCCGGGTTCAACACGTCGCCGCTCATGAAGACGGCCCGTCTGGCGAGCTCGGGACGGAACTCGATGGCCGCCTCGTAGAACTCGGTGCCGCTCATCCCGGCCATGCGGTGGTCGATGAGCATCACGTCGAACTGGGCGTTGCGCAGGCCGTCGAGCGCCTGGGCGCCGTCCTGGTAGGGCAGGCAATCCATTCCGGCGGCGGCCAGAGCCTTTCGCAGGAAGGCCCGGATCGACGGCTCATCGTCGAGGGCGAGGACGAGAGGACGACGCTCGGCCGGCGACGGCGAGGCGGCCGCGGGTGGAACGGCTTTGGTCGAAGCCGCGGACGCAGGCGGGGTTGCGCCGGTCGCGGCGGTGGACGGAGGTGCAGCTGCACCGACCACAGCGGCTGGCAGATCGCCGTCTTCCGGGGCGGGGCCCTTGTCGAGGAGGACCGGTCTGGGCGCCTTCGAACCGGGCTTGCTCGAGATGGCCCGGGCAGGTGGGCTCGGTGGCGCGGCCGCTGCCAGACGTTGTTCCTCCACGGTCCGGCCGCTGACGGGCAGCTCCATGACGAAGCAGCTGCCGCCGGCTTGCCGCGGCTCATACCAGAGATGGCCGCCGTGGGCGGCGACTATTCCGAACGACACCGACAACCCGAGGCCGGTCCCTTCGCCCGGTTGCTTGGTCGTGAAGAAAGGGTCGAAGAGCCGTGCTCTAGCCGATTCCGGGACTCCCGGCCCGTCGTCGCAGATGGAGACCCTGACTCGCTCGCCGTCGATGAGCCCTCCTGCCTTGGAAGCGGCGGAATTCGACTGCGGCTTGACGAGGGCGGCGCTGACCCACAGGTGGCCCGGCTTGCTGCGGTCGCGGCCGCGCATCGCCTGGATGGCGTTGATGGTCAGGTTGAGTAGGACTTGCTGCATCTGAGCCCGATCGAGATCCACCTCCGGCAGCTTGGTCGGCATGTCGATCTCCACCTTGATCTGATTCGTGCTGAGGGCGTACGACTGCAGCTCGAGAACGCTCTGAACCAGGATCGAGATGTTCGTCGGGTGCCGCTCCGGCGGTCGCGCCCTGGCGAAGTCGAGCAGGTTCTGCACGATTCGTCGGGTTCGGTCGGCCTCCTGGACCAGCAATCCTGCGTCGTGCTTCATGTCCTCGGGCAACCGTTCGTCGCTGCGCATCAACTGGCTGAAGGCGATGATCGCCGCCAGCGGGTTGTTGAGCTCGTGTGCGACGCCTGAAACCAGCTGGCCGATCGCCTCCATCTTCTGGGCCTGCAGCAGCTCGCGCTGCAGGCGTTCCTGATCTGAGAGGTCGCGGACCAGATGCAGGAAGCGGCGCTGGCCGCCCAGCTCGACGACGCGAATTTCGACCTCGACGGGGAATTCGGAGCCGTCCGGCCTTCGACCCCGATCGCTGAACGTTCCGCGGCCCTGGGCCCACACGATCTGCCGGCGGCGGGCCATCTCGCGCTCGTCGGCCGCGATGAGCTGGCCGAAGTAGCGGCCCAGGATCTCGCCGCGATTTACGCGGTACAGCCGGACCGCGGCCTCGTTGGCGTCGAGAACGGTACCGTCGAGGGCGGAGACGAGGAACGCGTCCGGGGACTCCTCGAAGAGGGTGCGATAGCGCTCCTCGGACGAGACCAGCCGCTCGCGCAGCCGGTAGTTGGCGAGGGCGATGCCGGCGATTCTGGCCACGGAATCCAGCGCGGACTCGTCGAGCGGCAGGCTCGAGACAGGTCCCTCGAAGAAGCACAGGAGGGCACCGGCCAACTCTTCTCCGGTTCGGATCGGGATCGCGCCGAAGGAGTGGAAACCCGTGGCGCGGGCGAGGGGCAGGACCCGCTCGTTGACCTGGCTGGCCACGAAGTCGCCGAGCACGCTCGTGCCGCCCGATAGCAGGATCGCGCCGCCGGGCGCTTCCCTTGCCGGGACGCCCTTCAGCCACAGCCGGAACGCTCCGGTCTCGCCAGCGACGGCGTGCGTCTCGAAGTGGTGGCCGGGTTCGATAAGGAGGTAGCAGACGCCGCTCGCTCCGAGCGCCTCGCGGACGAGGCTGACGGTCCGGTGGGCGAGTTCCTCGAACGAGCTCGCCTCCTCGCCGATCCGGGTCAGCTCGTCGAGCGTGTCGAGGCGGTGGCCGAGAGATCGCTGCGCAGCGGCCCTGTGTAGCAGCTCGGAGCGGAGCCTGAAGTTGGCCAGCGAGATGCTGCAGATGCGGGCGATCGGTTCGAGGAAATGGACGTCGAACTGCTCCGACCGAGGCGACTCGGCCCACTCGAGATAGAGGACGCCCTCGAGTCGGCCCTCGAGCCTGAGCGGCAGGACGGCTTGGGCATAATCCGCGTTTGCGCCGGACGCGCCGTCCGCCGCGGCGAGCCAGATCTCGCCGTCGGCTTCGAGTTGCGACAGTGATGGCCACCCGGCCGGGATCTGTGCCTGCGCGCCGGGGTCTGACCAGCTTCGGCTGGGCAGTCCAACCCACGCCACCGGGTCGACCTTTGCGAGCGACGGGTCCACCAGGAGGTAACCGCCTCCGGCCGCACCGGTGGCCAGCACGACCGCCTCGATCGTCTCCTGGGCCAATCGCGATAGGTCGTCGGTCGAGGCCCCAAGAAAGGTGAGCTCCTGGAGGGCTCGCAGCTCGGCCGTCAGCCGGCGTTCGTGCTCGGCTGCCTCGGCCAGGCCTTCGCTCATCCGGACGTTGGCGTAGGCGATCGAGATCACTCGGCCCACCGCCTCGATGTTGCGGTCCTCGGCGTGGCCTTTCGTCTCGCTCGATCCGAAGAAGTAGCACAGGAACGCGCCAACTAGGCGGTCGCCTTCACGCACGGGGAAGACGGCCTGGCCGGTCATGCCTGCCTGGGCCATGCGCACAAGCTCAGGCTCCGCCTCGGCGGCGGTGCCGAGATTCTCCTGATAGGGGCCGCCGTGATCGGGTGAGTTGAGACGGCGCCAGAAGGCGAACGATGCGGGCGGGCGCGTCTCGAGGAGGTCCTTCATCCGTTCGGGCATCTGGCGTGACGCCACGACGCGCAAGTGGCCACTGGTGGTGTCGACCACGGCCCCGGCTCCGGCCCCGAGTGCGCCGAGGATCCGCTCCAGCAGCAGATGCGCGATCGCCGCCTGGGAGATCTCGCCCTGCGGCAGCAGGGTCAAGCCCATGAGGGTCTCCAGCTGGGCGGTCAGGCGGCGCTCCTGATCGAGACCGCGCTCCAGCTGCTCCATCAGCCGCGCGTTCTCGAAGGCGCTCGCGACCTGGGAAGCTGCCTGCAGGACGATGTCGTCCGCAGGACGGCGCCAGTCAGGACGGCGCGAGCCGAGGGCGAGGAAGCCGACCGATTCGTCCCTGACGCGGAGGCCCACCACGAACCCGGTCACTATTCCGTCGCGAACCAGCAGGTCGGGGATCTCGGTGCCCTGGAGGAATTCACCTAAGGCCTCCAAGGCGATGACCTGGCCAGGCTGCTCGATCGCCTGGCCAAGGTTCGGAATCTCAATCAGTCGGATGATGGCCAGCAGTTTCTCGCTAACTCCGCGGCTGGCCTCGATGGTCTGGCGGTCTCCGTCGTCCGTCCAGGTTGCGATGACCCCGAAGTCTGACATTGTGGCTTCGCACAGCCGCTCGAGGGCCGCGGCTGCTGCCTCATGCCGATTTCGTGCCCTGCCCGTGGCAACTGCAAGCGATCCGAGCGCGGCCGGGTCGGTTTCGATGGCGGCGTCGGCGATGACCGCCTTGTTCATGCCGATGAACCCAGTCAATTCGTGCCGGTGGTTGTGGATCGCGGTGAGCGACACCTCCGCCACGAGGTGACGGCCCGGGTGAGTCCCGATCAGGGGCGTCTGGATGACCCGGCCGTGCCAGTAGCCGGCATTTGCGGCGGCGTCCACGGACGCGCTGCCGAGAGGGCTGCCGTCGATCTCGAATTCCTCGACGACGTCGCTTACGAGACGGCCCGCGGCGTCCTCGGCCCGGAAGCCGTACAGGCGCTCGGCCGCCGGATTGAGCGCAGTGATGCGCCGCTCGGCATCGGTCGTGACGATCGCCTCGGCCATCTGCGACAGGACCACGCCCCCGGTTCGGGCCAGGTCCTCGAGGCTCGCTCGGAGGGAAGCGTCGCGACGCATCGCGTCGCGTAGACTCGCGTTGCCGATCGCCAGACCCGCCACTCGGCCCATCTGCTCCAGGCGTGCCGTCTCGAACGGCGTGCCCGCGTCGGCGGCCCAGAGCTGGACGATGGCGCCGATCCGCTCGTCGGCAAACCAGAGCGGCGCGGCGCGCAGCGTCGAGAGGCCGAGAGCCCGTCCGCGGTCGGCCCATTCCGGAGCTCCTGTTTCACGGAGATCCAGCTCGAACGGGGCATCGGACTCTCGGATCCGGCGGGCGAATGGCGAGTCGGCGGGGTCCAGGCTGCCGAACGCCGCCCTTATCGTCTCCGACGTGTCCGGTCCCGCGACGACGCCGAAGTTGTCGACGGTCTGCAAAACGATGATCGCGGCCGAGCTCTTCTCCGCGGCGGCCACGATCTCGAGGACCCGACGCGCGACTTCCTCGACATCGATCGGCTCGTCAGTGAGACGCGCGAGCCGGCCAAGGTCGCGGAGAAGCTGCTCGCGTACCTGGATCTTCGTCAGGTCACGCAGGCGCACGAGAACGTAGCCGCGGTCGGTCGGGGATACCGCTGTGCCGATAGCCTCGACCCGGATCGGCTCACCTGAACGGGGCTTGATCGTGATCTCGCGAACGAGCGTGCCGGCCGCGGCGACCTCCCGTCGCGCGGCGTCCGCGTCTGCATCGGACCAGCCCACCAGGACCGACCTGTATAGGGTGCCGATCATCTCCTCGCGCGGAGCACCGAGCATGGCCGCCGCGGCATCGTTGGCGTCTATGACCCTGCCCTCGGTATCCACGAGCAGGAGGGCCTCGGGCGAGCGGACGAACAGGTCGCGGTATGGCAGGAGCGCGGAGCGCGCGGCATCGGCTTCGGCGCGACCCGTATCGGACCAGAAGATGGCCACGAGCCCCGGCTTCGCGTCCTTCGGGGACAGCTTGAGAGCCTGGACGTGGGCCCGCACCCAGACGTCGGCCGTCCCGACGCGCAGGTTCATAAGGCCGTGCCATCCGCCCGCCTTCAACGCCTCCAGGCGGACGGCGTGGCCGGAGATATCTGCTCCCCGAACGATGGTCAGAAGCTCGGACCAGGGGCGGCCCAAGGCAGCGTCGGCGGAGAGGCCAAGGATGGTCTCGGCGTGCGAATTCCAGCGGACGACCTTGCCGGCCGAGTCCATGATGACGATGCCTGCCTGCAGCTGTTCGAGCAGCTGGAGGTCCGCGACTGCCAAGCTCTGAGTCACGCCTGCCGCCGGGAGTGCGACGGATCACCGACATTGGGTCGGGTCCTCCGAATCGCAGGCGCTATCGTAGCCGGTGGGCGAGTCGCGGCTCAGCCCCACCAGCGTCCTACTCGGAGGTAGTGCATTCTGCCGATGTGGCCGTGGACAGGCCCACGAGAGCGGTCGGGCCCAGCTCCCTCATCGGGCAGTTAGCCGGGCTGGTACGTGTTGCTGTATCCTTCGCGGCCGTGGGCCCGTAGCTCAACGGTAGAGCGGGGGACTCTTAATCCCTAGGTTCAGGGTTCGAATCCCTGCGGGCTCACCAATTCGCTTGGCGCGCGCGCCTCGAGCGATCGAGCGGGGAGCAACGTGACCCGACGCGCGACCGTGACGCTCCGCCGGCCTCAGTCGGGCTGAGCGATCTCGATGCGGTTGCGGCCGGCCTTCTTGGCGCCATACAGCGCGCCGTCTGCACGCGCGAAGAGCTTGTCGGCCGAATCCCCGGGGCAGGCCAGCGCGCCGCCCACTGAGACGTGCATCTTGTGATGGACTCCGGCCAGGCGAACCTCAGACTCGGCGACAAGGACTCGAATGCGTTCGGCGGCGTCGGCCAGCCCGGCGTCGTCTGAGGATTCGACCAGGACCGCGAACTCCTCGCCGCCCCACCGCGCCACCACGTCGCCGCCTCGCACCGCTCCACGGAGAGTGGCACCGACGGCCCGCAGCACCGCGTCTCCAAAGGCGTGACCGTACCTGTCGTTCACGTCCTTGAAGCGGTCGATGTCGACGATGAGAAGCCCGAATCGCCATCCGTAGCGGCCCATGTTGTCGAGCCGGCCGGCGAGCGAGGCGTCGAAGAGCCGGCGGTTGGGAAGCCCCGTCAGCTCGTCTGTCAGCGCGTCATGACGAGCTCGATCCGCGTCCTCGACCGCCCGCAACACGGCCGAGTCGTCCGAGAAGACTTCAACGGCGCCGACGATCTCCCCTTTCTGGTCACTGACCGGCGCCGTGCGGATCCGAACCGGCTTGCGGTAGCCGTCTGCATGGCGGAGCCAGACGGAAACCTCGCGAGCCTGCCCGTCGCGCATGGTGGCGGCAAGCGGGCAGACTGAGTGGCAGAGCGAGTTGCCTTCGCCGTCGACGTGGTCGAGGATGTTCTCGAAGCAGAGATGGCCGACCACGTCTCCGGACGCGTAGCCCGTGATGCGCTCTGCGCCGTGGTTCCAATAGTTGATCTCACGGCCCCGATCGACGTAGTAGACGCCGTCGGCTAGATTGTCGACGATCGTCTTGTGAAAGTCGTCTCCGAACGGGTTGTCTGGCATGGGCCTCCGGGACCGACGGTTCAAGGCGCGATTTTCGAGCGTGCTTCCAGCAGACGCCACGGGCACTGTACTCCGCGCGGGGCAGGTGGCCCGAACGGCCTCGCCCCGATCACCTGATGCAACCGCGGCAAGCGGCGGGCCGTGGGCGGCGGCCGGCGAGCGGCGGGCGGGTAGCCGACGGCGAGGTTCCGGGCGCCGTCGGACGGCGTTCAGCTCGTCTCTCAGCAGCGGCGCCGGTCGGAATGGTAATGTCCCTCCGGGCGCGGAGCCAAATCTGGGCCGGCCGAGCACCCCGACATGAGGTTCGTCTCGCCTTCCGGCCGCCTGGGCAGCGCCGGACTCGGTTCGAGACTCGGTCGGCACAAGTGGCTAACGAAGAGGAGAGTCGTGCGCTACGGTCACTTCGACGATGAGAGACGCGAGTACGTCATCACCCGTCCAGACACGCCGTTGCCGTGGATCAACTACCTGGGCAGCGAGGCGTACTTCGGGATCATCTCGAACACGGCCGGCGGCTACTCCTTCTACCGCGACGCCCGCCTGCGCCGCCTGACCCGGTACCGCTACAACAACGCTCCACTGGATCTTGGCGGGCGCTACGTATACCTGCGTGACGACGACTCGGGCGAGTACTGGAGCCCGAGCTGGCAGCCCACCCAGCGCGATATCGAGGACTACAGCTGCCGCCACGGGCTGGGATACTCGATCATCGGCTCGCGTTTCAAGGGCATTCGAGGCGAGACTCTCTACTTCGTCCCCCTCGGCGAGAACCTCGAGGTGTGGCGGATCCGCGTCACCAACGAGCGAGCCACGCCGGCGAAGATCTCCCTCTTCGACTCGATCGAGTTCTGCCTTTGGGAAGCCAACGAGGACGCCACCAACTTCCAGAGGAACTACTCCACGGGTCAGGTCGAGGTCGAGGACGGCGTCATCTACCACAAGACGGAGTACCGCGAGCGACGCGACCACTTCGCGTTCTTCGCCTGCTCGGCGCCTCTCGCGGGGTTCGACACGCAGCGAGACGCGTTCCTGGGGCCGTACCGCGGCTGGGATCGGCCTCTGACCGTGGAGAACGGCGCGGCCACCGGCTCGATCGCCCGCGGCTGGCAGCCGATGGGCTCACACCACGTCAGGCTGGATCTGGCCGCCGGCGAGACCTGCGAAGTCATCGTCCTGCTCGGCTACCACGAGAATCCCGCGGACGACAAGTTCGACCCGCCCGGATCGCAGACGATCAACAAGAAGCGGGTCAAGCCGACCATCGCCCGCTTCCTCCAGCCGGCCGTCGTCGAGAAGGCGTTTGCCGACCTCAACGCCTACTGGACCCACGCCCTTGGCACGCTGCAGGTCCACACCCCGAGCGAGCACGTGAACCGGATGGTGAACATCTGGAACGCCTACCAGTGCATGGTGACGTTCAACATCTCGCGCTCCGCCTCGGGTTTCGAGTCGGGCATCGGCCGCGGCATGGGTTTCCGGGACTCCAACCAGGATCTGCTGGGCTTCGTCCACATGGTCCCGGCGCGTGCGCGCGAGCGGATCCTCGACATCGCCGCGACTCAGCTGCCCAGCGGCGGCGCATACCACCAGTACCAGCCGCTGACCAAGCGCGGCAACGACGACGTCGGCAGCGGCTTCAACGACGACTCAGCCTGGCTCGTCCTCGCCGTGGCGGCATATCTCAAGGAGACGGGTGACGCGTCCATCCTCGATGAACCGGTGCCGTACAACAACGCCCACGGCACCGAGAAGCCGCTGTACGAGCACCTGCAGCGTTCCATCGGCTACACCCTTGAACGCGTTGGGCCACACGGCCTGCCCCTCATCGGCCGGGCCGACTGGAACGACTGCCTGAACCTCAATTGCTTCTCCGAGACGCCCGGCGAGTCGTTCCAGACGACGGAGAACAGAGAGGACGGCGTCGCCGAATCCGTCTTCATCGCCGGCCTGTTCGTGCTGGTAGCCAAGGAGATGGCGGAGATCGCGGCCCGGCGAGGGGACGCGGTCGAGGCGAAGCGATCGGCGGACGCGGCAGCCGCAATGACGGAGATCGTCGAGACCGCCGGTTGGGACGGCGACTGGTTCCGCCGCGCCTACGACTACTTTGGAGAGCCCGTCGGTTCGAACGAATGCGCGGAAGGCCAGATCTTCGTGGAGCCTCAGGGCATGTGCGTCGTGGCCGGGATCGGCCTCGAGAACGGTCTCGCCCACAAGGCGTTGACGTCAGTTCGTGAGCGGCTCGCGACGGCGCACGGCATCGTCCTCAACCAGCCGGCTTACACCGCGTACCACCTCGAGCTCGGCGAGATCTCCACGTACCCTGAGGGCTACAAGGAGAACGCCGGCGTCTTCTGCCACACCAACCCGTGGGTGATGATCGCGGAGGCGATGACCGGCAATGGTGAGGGCGCGCTGGATTACTACCTGCGCATCAACCCTTCGGCTCGCGAAGAGATCTCCCAGGTGCATCGCTGCGAGCCGTACGTCTACGCCCAGATGATCGCCGGCAAGGACGCGCCAACCCACGGCGAGGCGAAGAACTCGTGGCTCACGGGCACGGCCGCCTGGAACTTCGTAGCGATCAGCCAGTGGATCCTGGGCATCCGCGCCGAGCACGACGGCCTGCGCATCGATCCGATCCTCCCCGCGGACTGGGGTGACTACACGGTCACGCGCCGCTTCCGCGGAGCTCTCTACGAGATAACGATTCGCAAGGCCCGGGGCACGGTTGGTCGGGTCGCGCGGATGACGGTGGACGGCGCCGCGATCGACGGCAATCTGCTGCCGCTGCCAACGAAACCGGGCCAATCCTTCGTGGTCGAGGCATTCGTCCGGTAGCATTCGGCTGCGTTCAGCCGCGTTCGCGCCCGGCCCGTCGACTCGGGCGGCGCTGGAGACCAATCCGATGTCTGAGGTCCAGGCCCGCCCGGGCGCCAACGCCTACGGCTACTTCGATGTGGCGGCGCGTGAGTACGTCATCACGCGGCCCGACACGCCCACGCCGTGGCTCAACTACATCGGTGAGGGGCGCTACGGCGGCATCGTGTCGAACACGGGTGGCGGCTACTCGTTCGACCGCGACCCGCGCAACCGGCGGGTGACGCGCTACCGGTACAACGCCATTCCGGTCGATCAGCCGGGCCGGTACGTCTACCTCCGAGACCAGGAGTCGGGCGAATACTGGAGCCCGACCGCTCGCCCGACCAGGCGCGAGCTGGACGCTTACGAATGCCGCCACGGCGCCGCGTACACGCGGATCTCGAGTTCCTGGCGGGGCATCGCGGCGGAGATCACCTACTTCGTCCCGCTGAGCACGGCCGATGAGCTCGCCCCGTGCGAGCTGTGGGTGCTCAAGGCTCGCAACGCCGGGTCGACCCCGCGGCGGCTGCGGTCCTTCAGCTACGCCGAGTTCAGCCTGGCCGACGCGTTCAACGACATGACGAACCTGGATTGGGCTCAGCACATCGTCTTCTCCGGCTGTGATGGCGGGGTGATCCGGGTCGGGACGAAGTTCAACCCGCTGACGTACTTCTTCGCCAGCAGCGAGGCGCCCACCGGTTATACATGCGACCGCGAGGACTTTGTCGGGCGCGGCCGCGACCTGGCCGACCCGATCGTCGTGGAGACCGGCGAGCCGTCGAACGCAGGCTCGCCCCGCGGCAACAGCGTCGGCTCGCTTATGCACGAGATCGAGCTGGCCCCCGGCGAGGAGCGCCAGATCGTCTTCGTGATGGGAGCCACGGAGCGTCCCGCGGAGATCGGCCGCGTGGTGGCTCGCTACTCCGATCCGGCTGAGGTGAGCGCCGCCTTCGCCGCGCTCTGCGACGACTGGGCCGCCTACCTGTCGCGCTTCACCGTGGAGACCCCGGACGCAGACACGAATGCCATGATCAACTTCTGGAACCAGGTCCAGTGCAGGACCACGCTGTACTGGTCCCGTTTCGTCTCCGGCTATGAGAGCGGCCTGGGCCGCGGCATGGGGACGCGCGACAGCGGCCAGGACACGCTCGGCATCATGCACACCGTGCCGGACCAAGCCCGCCGGATGCTCACCAAGATCTGGCAGATGCAGTTCGCCGACGGGCACACCTGGCACCAGTTCTTCCCGCTGACGCTGGAGGGCGGTCCCGGTCTCGCGTCGGAATACCCGAACTGGCCGCAATGGTTCAGCGACGACCACCTGTGGCTGATCATCTCGGTCTGCGCGTATCTGCGGGAGACGGGCGACTTCGAGTACCTCGAGCAGAGGGTCGCCTACGTCGACCATGCCGAGGAGACGGTCTGGGAGCATATGCTGCGGGCGGTCGACTTCACGCTGGGCCACCTGGGCCCGCACGGCCTGCCCCGCGCCGGCTTCTCCGACTGGAACGACACGCTCAACATCGACCACGGCTCCGGCAAGGCGGAGAGCGTCTGGACGGGCATGCAGTTCTGCCGGGCCATGCTCGACCTGCGAGAGCTCTCCGAGGAGCTGGGCCGGACGACCGACGCTGGCCGCTACGCCGGCCTCCAAGCTTCGATGGCCAGGACGATCAACGACTGCGCCTGGGACGGCGCGTGGTACAAGCGCGCCTTCGACGACGACGGCCTGCCGATCGGCGAGTCGGGCGCGGCGCACCAGGCCATCGACCTCATTCCGCAGAGCTGGAGCGTCCTCGGCGGTGTTGCGCCTCGCGAGCGCGCCGTCCTGGCGATGCGGTCGGCCGACGAGAAGCTCAACACGAAATTCGGCATCGCGCTGCTGTGGCCGCCTTACGACGGCGCCGACGATCGTGTCCGGGGCACGTCGACGTACGTGCCCGGCGCCAAGGAGAACGGCGGGATCTTCTGCCACGCCAACACCTGGTCGATCGTGGCCGCGGCCATGCTCGGCGACGGCGACGGGGCGTACAAGTACTACCGCCAGATCCTGCCGCTCGCCCGCACCGACTCGGACCTCTACAAGGTGGAGCCATACACGTACCCGCAGAACATCTGCGGGCCCACTCATCCGTCCTTCGGGATGGCCCGAAACGCGTGGCTGACCGGAACGGCGTCGTGGACCTTCGTGGCCGCATCGCAATGGACCCTGGGCATCCGGCCCACGTATGCCGGCCTCCGGGTCGCGCCCACGCTTCCCAGCGCGTGGCCGGGCTTCAGGGCCCATCGCGAGTTCCGCGGGACGGCCTACGAGATCTCTGTTCGCCGCGACGGTCCCGGCAGTGCCGTCTCGCTCCTAGTCGACGGGGCGGAAGTGCCCGGCGACGTCGTTCCGCTGCCGGTGCCCGGGACGCCGACGGTGAGGGTGGAGGTCGTGCTTCGATGAGTTCAGCGGCAACTGGCCCGACGGATTGCCCGGCGTCCCGGGCGACTACCACGGTCGGGCAACCCGCCGCCTCGAGAACGGCCATTGCTGGGTCGACGCTGGCGACCGGGGGCCCGAGGATCGGCGGCTTCGGGCTGAGCGGAGGCGGCAACTTCCTCAAAACGAGGGCTGCCCGGCGAGGCGACGGCCGTTGTAGGCTCTGGCAATGCCCGACCTGTATGAAGTGCTTCAGGTCCATCCGCGAGCCGAACCGGACGTAATTCGAGCGGCCTACCGCATCCTGGCACGGAAGTATCACCCCGACCATGGCGGCGATGCGCGTCGGATGATGGAGCTCAACGATGCCTGGGACGTCCTGGGCGACTCGGGGCGGCGAGCGGCCTACGATGCAACGCGAGTCCAGCCCGCGACTGCAGGCTCGCCTACCGAGACACCCGGAGCACCGGAGCCGACGGCCCGATCGGCGGCAGCCGAGTCGCAAGCCGGCCCGCCGCCCGGCCATCCCTCCGGCACCGTCCTCGATTTCGGTCGCTACGCCGGCTGGTCACTCGGGGAGATCGCCCGCCAGGACACCGACTGTCTGGAGTGGCTGTACAGGTCGACGGTCGGCAGAAGGCTGCGGGTCGAGATCGAGGCCTTGCTCGCGCAACGCCGCAGACCAGGGGCGCCGCCCCCATCGTTCGGCCAGGCCTGGCGGGGACACCGCTAGCCTCTGGACAGCTCTCGGCATGGCGGACCGGCTCGAACTCGTCCCGCTCACCGCGCGGGCCAGATCGTGAGCCGTTGCCGGTGTGACTTCCGCGCTAGGATCGGGACCGTCATGCGGTCCGGCTGATCCTGCGGAACACCGGTGCCGGTTCGAGCCGCGAAGCCATCGAGGCTGGCGCGGAGACTGCCGAACGCGTTGGTTGACGAGCTTCAAGCCTGGGGGTGGCAGAAGTACTCGAGAAGGAGGACGCACCCGTGTCGACCCAAGAGAACAAGGAACTGGCGCGGCGCCTGTACGTGGAAGTCTTCGGCGAGGGTCGTGCCGAGGCCGCTGACGAGATCCTCGCCGCGGACTGCGTCAGCCACGGCCCGGGAATGCCACCTCGGGTGGGGACGGAGGGGATCAAGGTCCAGGCAGCCCTGCTTCGGGCGGCGATCCCGGACCTCGTGGTTTCCCTCGAGGATCAGCTGGTCGACGGCGATCGTGTCGCGAGCCGCTGGCGAGGATCGGGTACCAACACCGGGGACCTGAGACTCTCGCCAGCGCGATCCGTTACCGCCACGGGCCGCGCGATCGCCTTCGAGGAGATGCGGATCGACCGTTTCGAAGGCGGTCGAATCGTGGAGTCGTGGTTTATCCCCGATCGGCTGTCGCTCTGGCAGCAACTGGGCGTCATCCCGGCGCCGGAGCCGCCCGCGCGCTAGCCGGCAGCCGCAAACCTATGCGTGGCCCAGCTTCTTCTCGCGCGGCCCGGCCCGGACGGACCCGCGTCGCTCCCACTCCGACCGTGGTGGTAGACCTGAACCGACGGTGCGGTCGACTCCTCGCGATCGGCCGTATGTCAACCTCGGGGCAGCTGGATCAGGCCGCGCTCGAGGGCGGAGGTCACAGCCGACGTCCTGTCCCCCACGCCGAGCTTCCCGAAGATGTGGATCAAGTGTGTCTTTACGGTCGCCTCGCTGATCCGTAGGTCGCGCGCGATCTCGCGGTTCGAGGAGCCTCTGGCTACCAACGCCACGACCTCTATCTCCCGCGAGGAGAGGGCCTCCGGTTCGGCGCCGGGATCGCGTTGGAGGTGCGCGACCAGCCGGGCCGCGACCGCAGGCGCGATTGGCGAGCCGCCTGCCGCGGCGCTTCGAACCGAGGCGAACAGGGTCTCCCGAGGGGCGTCCTTGAGCAGATAACCCGCGGCCCCGGCCTCTATCGCGGCCAGGATCTGGGCATCGGAGTCGTAGGTGGTCAGGACCAGCACCGGCGGTGGGTCGGGCAGGTCCCGGATGCGCCGGATCGCCTCCACGCCGTCCATGATCGGCATCTGGAGATCCATCAGAACGACATCCGGGCGCGGTATGGCTGCGGAGTCGGGCGCGCCGCCGGACTCCGGCGCAGCGGCCGTGGCCTCCTCGATCGCGTCGACCGCCGCGGCGCCGTCGGCCGCCTCTCCTACCACGACGAACCCCGGGTCCGTCTCGAACATCCCGCGCAGACCCGTCCTGACGACCGGATGGTCATCGACGATGAACAACCGGAGCGGCCTAGGCGGGTCGGTCAGGCTCATTGGGCGGCCGCCTCGATGGCCGGCAGAGTGATCGCCACGGCCGTGCCTTCGCCAGGTGTGCTCTCTATCGCGAGCGTTCCCCCGAGGGCCTCGGCGCGCTCGCGCATGCCGACGAGGCCGAGTCCGCCCCTCTTCGCGGCCGCGGACGGATCGAAGCCGCAGCCGTCGTCGATGACGTCCAAGCTAACCTCGTCGGGGTAGTAGGTCAGGGTCACGGTGATGTGCGAGGCCGCGGCATGGCGTCTCGCGTTGGCGATGGCCTCCTGCGCGGCCCGCAGCAGCGTAACTTCGACGTCCACGTGGAGCTGTCGGGCCTTACCTGAGACCGCGAACTCGGTGGTGGGACTGCCCGGCCCGGCTCCAGCCGCAACTGCGGCCCGCTCGATCGCGGCCGGGAGACCAACGGTCGCGATCGCCTCTGGCCGGAGGGCCCAGACGAGCGTCCGCGCCTCTGCCAGGCTCGCCCGTGCCACCTCTTCGGCGGCCCGGATGTGGCGTCGGGGCCGCTCGGCATCGCTCGACAACGACGCGTCTGCAGCTTCGAGGTGCGTCACCACAGAAGCGAATGCCTGGGCTAGGGTGTCGTGGATCTCGCGCGCCAGCCGCGCCCGTTCCTCTGCCACGCCGGCTGCCCGCTCGGCCGTGGCGAGATCTCGCCGCGCTGCGGTGAGCTGCTCGATGAGGCTTTGGCGCTGCAGGCTTTGGGTGATCGTCTCGCGGATCCAGACCGCCATGGCCACGACCACGATGGCCGTCATCAGGCTCGTGGCCACACCCGGCAGAGCCGTTCCGATGTCACCGCCGGCCCCCGCGAACACAACGGCGGCGGAAATCACGCCGAGGGCGATCCCGCCAGCGATAGACCAACGAAGCGCTAGCGAAAAGACCACCTGCGGGTAGACCAGCAACTGGAGGACGAGGAAAGCCGGCGAGATGGCGACCAGCGCCGTGTAGGCGGCAATCAGAAAAAGGCCGTGCCAGGCCAGAGTTCGGACGCCGTGCTGCCAGATGGGCCGGTAGACCCACATCACCACGAAGGCGACGGTCAGCGCGGCCAGGATCGCCATTGCCAGGGCCCCGGGCCAGCCGCCCGGAGTCAGCCATGGCCTCGCGGTCCAGAGAGCGATGGCGAGGACGACGAACCCGTACACCCGCCCGGCCGGGAGCCACCGAGACCACGGCTCGGCAGAAGTGTCGGCTGCTCCCTCGATGTCATAGTAGTCGCGGGCTTCGGGGACGGGGCGCTCAGCCATTGGGGCGATCCTTTCGGACAAAAGGCCGGACGGAATCGACAGCGCGATTGTCGACGTCATTGGGGCTGGACCCCAGTGCCGGACGGCAGAATGCTCGCCTCCGCGAGGCCGACGACAGCGCCACCGACCGTAGCTGTGTGAGTTGAGCCCTCCGCAACCGGCCCGCCGTTCGCAAGGCCCGCGTCTGGACTCTCGCCCTCGATCGTGATCCGCGGCAGCCAGCGCAGGAACGGGGGCATCCACCAGTTCCAGTCGCCGAGAAGTCGCATCGTGGCCGGGAGCAGGACGCAGCGAATGAGGGTGGCGTCGACGAAGACGGCGACTGCCAGGCCCAACCCAAGCTCGCGGGCTATCGTCAGGGGCAGGGTCATGAAGATCCCGAACACCACGACCATGATCGCGGCGGCGCTGGTGACCGTGCCCGCAGTCAGCGTGATCCCGCGTTCGACCGCTTCATGCGAGTCCGCCCCACCATCGAAGGCCTCCTTGATCCGTGACAGGATGAAGACCTCGTAGTCCATCGATAGGCCGAACAAGATCGTGAAGATGAAGATCGGCACCCAATCCTGCACGATCGGGGTTGGCCTGACGCCGAGCAGCGACGCGAACCAGCCATCCTGGAAGACCAGGACGAGCGCGCCGAAGGCCGCGCCCGTGGCGAGGAGGTTCAGCAGGATCGCCTTGACCGGGATGGCGATCGAACGGAAGACGACCAGCAGGAGCACGAACGAGAAGCCGAGCACGAACAGGAAGACTCGGCCCATTCCGTCTGTGTAGATCTGCGTTTGGTCCATTGCCGTCGCCGCGTCGCCGCCGACGTACGCCGTGACCCCCGGCAGGCCCCCGATCGTCTCGGGCACGACGTCCGAGCGGACCCGGCGAACGATCTCCCAGTTGACTGGGTCGTTTCCAGCGCCCGACATGACTACCGAAATCGATTCCGCGCTGCCGTCTGGCGAGGTCGACACCTGAGCCGGACCGCTCAAGCCCTGAATCGCAACCAGCGCCGATTCCAGCCGATCGACCGCTTCCTGTTTCGCATGCTCATCAGCCTCGGTGACGACCACATTCAGCCGCAGGAGCGCTCCGCCGGGCCAATGCGTCTGCAGCGCCTCGACCGCCTTGACGCCGTCGAGGCTCGAGGGCAGAACCGAGGTGTCCATCTCGCCCAGGTGGAGTCGGGCAGTGGGGGAGGCAAGTGCCAACAGCGCGATGGTCGCGACTGCCATGGCAGCCACCGGATGGCGCATTACGCCGCGGACGATCGGCGTCCACGCACTCCGACCTGACGCGCCCGTGTCGCCCCCGTCGTGCACGTTGCGCCGGATGAAGGGGATCCGGCCACGGTCGACGCCGTCGCCAAGGATCGCCAGAACCGCGGGCAGGAAGACGACGCTGCCCACGACCGAAACCAAGATCACGGCGATGGTTCCGATCGCGATCGACTGGAAGAGGGAGTCCGGCAGCAAGAACAGGCCAGCGAGCGAGATCATGACAGCCATACCGCTGAAGAGGACAGCGCGCCCAGAGGTCGCGCTGGCGACCTCGATAGCCGTGAGCCGGTCCAATCCAGTCCGTCGCACCGAGCGGAAGCGGGTGATCATGAAGAGCGAATAGTCGACCGCCACGGCCAGGCCGATGAGCATGATGAACTGGGCCGCGAACGGACTCACCGGCTCGACCGTCTGGCTGAAGATCCCGAAGATCCCGAAGGCGGCGCACAGGGCGCTGATGGCGAACAGCAGCGGCACCCCCGCGGCAACGAGCGCGCCAAAGGCCAACAGCAGGATCAGGAACGTCAGCGGCAGGCTGAGGGCCATCGACCCGTCCATGTCGCGGTTGATCTCTTCGCTCATCTGGTCGCTGAGAAGCGTGTTGCCGTAGGCGTGGATCTGGTACCCGGGGTAGTCGCTCTCGATTGAGGCGATGACGGGCGCCAGTGCCTTTGTTCGCGTCTCGAGCGCAGACGCGTCGCCGTCGATCCGGCCAACGATGCGGGCGCTCGTGTTGTCCGGTGCGACGTACCCAGCGGCCGCGGGAGCCGCATACGGATCGGCCATGTCCGACAGAGCCGGGCCGGCGACGCCGTCGACAGTCGCCCCGACCGCGCGGAGCCGGTCAACGATGGCCTCGACGGTCGACCGGAAGGCCGGGTCGGTGGCCGGAAGCGAGATGCTCGTGATCACGACGTCGAGCTCCTCCGACGAGGCGGCGGCTCCGGTGGGGTTCATCGCCGCGAGCGCTCTCCCTGACTCGGTCTGAGGCGCTCCGGTTCCGCCCGTGGCGCTCACCGACCGGAGGCCACCGAGGCTCATGCTCACGGCCAGGAGCCCGAACGTGAAGGCGAACCAGGCCAGCATCACCGGCCAGCGATGGCGGGCGCTCCACATGGCGACGCGGACGGTCCAGGCCCGTCGGGAGCCGGGGGCTCCAGCTGGGAGCGACCGCGCTGGCGTGGGGAGATTAGTGTTCGGCCGGTGGTTCATCGAAAACGATCCTCTGCTGGGGTGGCTATGCCTGGAGGATCGAGCTCGCAGACCCGTCGCAGCAGCGGGCAGTCGGTGGAGGGGGCATCAACCAGACGGTTGATTGCGTGTCGGCGGCGCAGGGCTCGCACCCGAATACGTGTATGCTGCGGACGTTGATTTGACACTCATCAAGGGACGTGAGATCCTCGCGCCCGTGAACGTCAAGGTGAAGCGCACCTACAACCTGAGCGAGTCGACGATCCGCCGCGTCCGCGAACTTGCCGGCAAGTACGAGGTCGCGAAGAGCCAGGACGCCGTTGTCGAGCTGGCCGTGGACCGTATCTACGCCGAGATGCGTGATCGGGAAGAGGCTGGCCTCTGGGCGGGCGCTGCCGAGGATCCGGAGTTTCGGGCGGAAATGTCGGGCATCGCAGCCGACTTCGGCGACAAGGACGCGTGGCCACGCTGACGGGCGGTCCGCTTCGCTGGGCCGTGGTGTTGATCGACTTCGACCCTACCCGTGACCACGAGCAAGGGGGCACGCGCCGCGCACTCGTCGTCTCGTACGAAGCCTTCCATCGGTCCACCATGGCGACTGTGTGCCCGATCACGTCGCGGCTCCCGAAGTATGTCGGCGAGGTCGCGGTCCCGGCCGGCCACGCAGGCCAGACCAAGGACGGGCTGATCTTGTGCCACCAGGTCCGCACCGTGGCGCTCGAGAGGGTGACCGCGTTCGAGATCTCGGGCCGGGCGCAGTACGTGACCGATCCAAGGGTGCGTTCGGAGGTTCGAGCGGCTCTGCTGCACCTGCTGGGTCTGGACATCCCGGCGCCCCTGGACGGTGCCGAGGGGTAATCCCTCGTGAAGGCGAGTCTGGCCGACGGTCACCAGGGCGCGCTCTTCGTCCGGACCTTCGTGCTAACCTACGGCCAGCCTTTGCGGCCGGTCCTGTGAGGCCGGCGTACCGGTCCAGAGAGGCCGGAAGGGAGGTCCATGGTCGTCTGCAATGAGAACCACCGCGCCCACGAGGCCGGTGGCCTTTTTGTGTGAAGCAGCCGCCGTTTCCTCGCCCCAGCGCAGTCGTCGATCCAAGAGTCGGTGACTACGGGCCGGTCTTGCTGGCCCTCGAGGACGGCCGGCTCTTCCCCGGCATCGCCTTTGGGGCGCAGCGGTCCGGCGAGGGCGACCTCGTCGTGAACACCAGCCAGACCGGCTACCAGGAGATCGCCACCGATCCCTCGTACGCGGGCCAGCTCGTCGTCATGACCTACCCGCTCATCGGAAACTACGGCCGAGTCCGATACGACGACCAATCTGAGCGGCCCTGGCTGCGCGGCCTGATCGTGGCGAACGCCACTGCTGCGGTCCTCGACGATGCCCAGCAGCTCGCCACGATGCTGCGTGAGGCGGGCATCCCGGCCATCGCCGGCGTCGACACCCGAGCGCTGGCTCGACACCTCCGAGCCAACGGCAGCCTGCGCGCTATCGTGACCGCGCCCGGCGAGACCGACCCGGAGGAGGCTCGCGCGCTCGCCCGAGCCGTGCCCCGATGGGAAGACCAGGACTTCGTGGCCGCCGTATCGCCCGAGGCCGCGCGGGACGTAGGCGATCCGTCCGAGGGCGGGCCGCTCGTGGCCATCCTGGATTTCGGTTTGAAGACCAACATCGTGCGAAGCCTTCGCCGGCGTGGAGCGCGGGTCCGCGTCCTGCCGCACACCGCCACGTCTGCGGACGTATTGGCGGCCGAAGTCGATGGCGTCGTCTTCTCGCCCGGACCCGGCGACCCCGCTCGACTCGACGGCCCCGTGGCACTCGCCGCCGCCGTGATCGCCGACGGCCGTCCGCTGCTCGGGATCTGCCTTGGCCACCAGATCGTCGGACGTGCCGCGGGGGCGAGCACGCGCCGTCTGCCGTTCGGCCACCACGCGGCGAACCACCCCGTCCAGGACCTCGAGACGGGCCTGGTCCAGGTCACCGCCCAGAACCACGAGGTCACGGTGGTGGGCGACACGCTGCCGGCGGCGAGCGGTTTCGTGGTCAGCCAGATCGACCTCAACGATGGGTCGGTCGAGGGTCTGCGTCACCGCGACAAGCCCATCGAGACGGTCCAATACCACCCGGAGGGCGGTCCGGGTCCACTCGACGCTCTGGCGGTCTTCGATCGCTTCGTGAGCGCCGCACGCGCGCACCATGGCGGCGCGGCTCCGGAGCCGACTATCGGCAAGGTCGAGCCGCTCCACCTGGACACGGCCGAGCTTCAGCGCCGGCTGGCGGGAATGGGCTGAGCGAGTCCGGAAGCCTTCAATTCGGGGCCGTATGCTGGAGAAGCAGCGGCTCGATCGCGCCCCGAGGGCGCGCCACAACCACCGGGCACAAGTGACAGGCAGGTGCGCAAGATGCCAACCACGTCGGCTGCCAGCACGATCGATGAGTACATAGCCGGCTTCCCACCGGAGACCCAGAAGGTGCTGGAGGGGTTGCGAGCCCTCATCAGGTCGGCGGCGCCCGGGGCGACGGAGACAATGAGCTACGCCATACCCACCTTCGATCTGAACGGGCGCCACCTAGTGCATTTCGCGGGTTACGCGAAGCACATCGGGTTCTATCCGATCCCGAGCGGGATGGAGGCGTTCTACGAAGAACTAAGGCCCTATGAACGGGGGAGGGGCTCAGTGCAGTTTCCACTTGGCAAGCCGTTGCCCGCGGATCTGATCCGCCGAATCGTCGAATTCAGGGTCAAAGAGAACACACGACGATGAGGGCGCCCCCTGACGCTTACCCCTTGCGCGGCGGAAGCGCCATTTGGGGAATGCGAAACAGGGGCTTTCGCTGGTCGGCCAGAGAAAGTGCTACATTGTGCTACATGCAGATCCGAGCACGAAGATGAGCGAAGGCGACACGCCCGCGCGCGTAGGCGTGCGCGAGCTTCGGCAAAACCTATCGGTCTACCTGCGGCGCGTCGAGAAGGGTGAAACGCTCGACGTCACCGAACACGGCCGTCTCGTGGCGCGCCTTGCGCCGGCCCCGGCTCCGGAGACGAGCATCCTGGACAGACTCATCGCCGAGGGTCGAGCGACGCCGGCCAGCCGTTCGATCGCCGACCTCCCAGAACCGATCAAACTCCCGGCGGGGTCTGAGAGCGTCTCGGATGTGCTCCTTCGGATGCGCGAGGAAGAACGCTGGTGAGCCAGACTTACGTCGATTCGTCGGCCCTCGTGAAGTTGATCGTTGACGAGTCGGAAACCGACGCGCTGCGGCGATTCGTCGTCTCGGCTGGCCCGCTCACATCAAGCATCCTCGCAACGGTCGAGGTCTCGCGGGCAGTAGCGCGGGTCGCCCCGGGATCGATGGCCGACGTCGCTGCCGTGATCCAGGCGCTGAACGTTCTGGCCTTCGACGCTCGAATCGCCGCCCGCGCGGCCGCTCTAGGTCCCGTTGGCCTGCGCACTCTCGATGCTATCCATCTCGCGACGGCCCTCGAGCTTGGTCACGAGCTGACCGCCTTCGTCACCTATGACGACCGGCTGTCGGCTGCGGCACGAGACCTAGGTCTGCCGGTGGTCGCTCCTGCCGAGTCGCCTGCAGGCTAGCGAGTCCGACGACGCGGCCGTCGCCAGCGGATAGGGCCGGCCTCCTGATCGCCATGCACTTCGGCTTCCTGGTGGTGAGGTGATTCCCGCGGAGCTCGATTCGGTGGGGTGACTCGCCTCAGACGAGGAGCTTGAGCTGCACGGCGTCCAATCGAAGCTGGCTGCAGCGACCAGTGTTGCCTTAAGCCCGCGCGCGATGAATGCTTGCGTCGTTCTCTTCGATTGTTGGCCGTATCAGAGGATTGTTTATGGCTTGGGCTACTCCCCAGTACAGCCGATCCGAGGTCGACCGGGCTGGACGAGTTCTGTCTGGCAGGGAGGCCGGGGATCTCGACGACGCGTTGGCAATCATCGCCAATTGGCGGACCGCCCATGGCTTTCCGTTGAACACCTTCCAGATGGGCATGCGGACTCGGTGCCGCCAGCCGGACCCGTCCGCAGTGGTGGCACAGCGCATCAAACGGTTGTCCTCGATCAAGGCCAAACTCGAGCGACAGGCCACGATGCAACTGTCGCAAATGCAGGATATCGGTGGCTGCCGTGCTGTCCTGAAGGACGTTGAGACGGTCAAGCGGGTGCGCGATCTGTGCCTGGCCAGTCATTTCAAGCACCGTCTCGCGAAGGAAGACAACTACATCGACTGCCCGAAGACCTCCGGGTACCGGGGTGTCCACTTGGTCTACAGGTACGTCAGTGACCGTAAGGATACCTACAAGGGTCTGCTGATCGAGGTGCAGATCCGGTCGCAGCTACAACACGCTTGGGCGACGGCGGTTGAAACGGTCGGTACGTTTCTTCAGCAATCGCTAAAGGCCAGTCAGGGATCGGACGAATGGCTGCGGTTCTTCGTTCTCATGGGTTCCGCGATGGCCGCGCGCGAAGTTTGCCCACCGGTCCCGGGCGCTCCTGCATCGGCGAGCGATCTGCTCGACGAGCTGCGCGAACGAGCCAAGTCGCTCGATGTCGCGTCGAAGCTCTCCGCCTATCATTCGACCATCCCCCTGCTCGACGTGCCCGAGGTGAGGGGCGCGAAGTACTTCCTTCTTGAACTTCGCCCGGCAGACCATCAGATCAGTGTTGAAGCCTTCACGGAACGAGAGCTGGGTCAAGCTAGTGATCGATATCTCGACGTTGAGCGCAATCTGAGCGGACCCGGCGCGGAGGCCGTCCTAGTGTCGGTAGACTCGATCGATGCGCTCCGGCGCGCCTATCCCAACTACTTCCTTGACACTCGCGTGTTCATCGACGCGCTGAATGAGGCTGTCTCCTGAGCAGTGCTTCGGTCGCGGCAAGAGCCGGACCTGAACCACGAGAGCCCATGTGAGTCCGCCTTCGTGATAACCTACCGCCAACCTTTGCGGCCGGTCCTGTGAGGCCGGCGTACCGGTCCTGAGAGGCCGGAAGGGAGGTCCATGGTCGCCTGCCAGTTGAACCACCGCGCCTGTTCGGCCGGTGGCGTTTTTGTGTGAGGCGGCCGCCTTTGCCGCAGCCCAGCAAGCCCGAGCCCCCTACCGCGCCGGCACGCGCCGACCGCGCCAAGCCGAAGAGCGCGCTGATCATCGGGTCTGGGCCGGTCGTGATCGGCCAGGCGGCCGAGTTCGACTACGCCGGCACGCAGGCCTGCCGGGCCCTTCGGGCCGAGGGCGTTCGGACCATCCTGGTCAACTCGAACCCGGCCACGATCATGACCGACGCCGAGGTGGCCGACGCCGTCTACCTCGAACCGCTCACCGTCGAGGCCATCGAGCAGGTCATCGCCAAAGAGCGGCCGGAGGGACTCCTCGCCGGGCTCGGCGGCCAGACCGGGCTCAACCTGGCAGTGGCGCTCGCCAAAGCCGGCGTCCTGGACAAGTACAACGTCCGGCTGATCGGCACGCCGCTCGAGGCGATCGAGATGGCAGAGGACCGCGAGCTGTTCCGCGACCTGCTCGACCGGATCGGCCAGCCCTACGCGCCGAGCCACATCGTCGAGGGCGAGACCGACGAGGCGCGTGACAAGGCCGCGCACGAGGCGCTCCAGACGATCGGGCTGCCCGCGATCATCCGGCCGGCGTTCACCCTCGGCGGCACCGGCGGCGGGATAGTCGAGACGGAGGCCGCGTACTGGGAGCGGGTTCGGACCGGCCTGCGCCTCAGCCCGATCCACCAGGTCATGATCGAGCGCTGCCTGGTCGGCTGGCAGGAGATCGAGTACGAGGTCATGCGCGACGCGGACGACACCTGCATCGCCGTCTGCTCGATGGAGAACGTCGACCCGCTCGGCGTCCACACCGGCGACTCGATCGTGGTTGCGCCGGTCCAGACGCTACCCGACCCGGTTCACCAGCGGCTGCGCTCGGCGGCGCTCTCGATCATTCGGGCGCTCGGCGTCGAGGGCGGCTGCAACGTCCAGTTCGCGCTCTCGCCCGACTACACCGACTACGCGGTCATCGAGGTCAACCCGCGCGTCAGCCGATCGTCGGCGCTGGCGTCGAAGGCGACCGGTTATCCGATCGCGCGCGTTGCGGCCCAGATCGCGGCGGGGCGGCGGCTGGCGGAAATCCCCAACGTCGTCACCGGGACGACGGTCGCGGCCTTCGAGCCCGCGCTCGACTACGTGGTCGTCAAGCTGCCGCGCTTCCCGTTCGACAAGTTCCCCACGGCCGACCGAACGCTCGGCAGCCAGATGAAGGCGACCGGCGAGGTGATGGCCATCGACCGAACCTTTGGCTCGGCATTGAACAAGGCGCTGCGGGCGCTCGAACAGGCCGGTGCCGGCTGGCTGGCCGAGAACGCCGCCTGGGGCCCGACGCTCGACTACCTGATCGAACCCGCACCCGCGGAGCCCGCGTTCGTCCCGGTCGATGCCGGCGGTCTGGTGTGCGAGGCCAAAGCTCACGCTGAGCGGGCCGCGTATCCCATCGTCCTGAAGCGCTTCCTCGCGCCCTCCGACTCGCGGCTGTGGCGGATCCTGGCGCTGTTGCGACGCGGCATGCCGGCGGAGACGATCCGTGGTGTCACCGGCATCTCGGCCTGGTTCTTGTGGGAGTTCGAGCGGGCCATCGCGCTCGAGCGCGAGGTCCGCAGGATGGGCGCCCGAATCGCGGAGCCACGGGACGATGAGGCGGCCACTCTCCTCGCGACGGTCAAGCGCGCCGGCTTCGGGGACCGCGAGCTGGCGCAGATGGCCGGGGTTCCGGCCGAGGGGATCCGCCTCGCACGGATGGAACTCGGCCTCGTGCCCGGCTACGCCATGGTTGACACGTGCGCGGCGGAGTTCGCAGCGGAGACGCCGTACTTCTACTCCACGTACGCCGCCTCGGGCTCCGAGCCGGAGGTGCCGCCCGTGGATCGGCCGGCTGCGCTGGTCATAGGTTCCGGGCCGGTGCGGATCGGGCAGGGGATCGAGTTCGACTATTGCGCGGTTCAGGCCGCGGCCGAGCTGCGTGAACGCGGCTGGCAGGCGGTCATGATCAACTCGAACCCGGAGACCGTCTCGACCGACTTCGACGCGTCGTCGCGTCTCTACTTCGAGCCGCTCGATCCCGAAAGCGTGCGTTCGGTGGTGGAGGCCGAGTCGCCCGATGGCCAGCCGATGTTGGGCGCGTTCGTCCAGTTCGGCGGCCAGACGCCGCTCAACCTGGCCGCGCCGCTGGCGGCGGCCGGGATCCCCCTCCTCGGCGCCAATCTCGAAACGATCGACCAGGCCGAGGACCGCATCCGCTTCGCCAATCTGGTCGAGTCGGTCGGCATCCCGCAGCCCGAAGGTGGCATGGCTCGATCGATCGAAGAAGCGCTGGCACTGGCCGACCAGATCGGCTACCCGGTAATCGTCCGCCCGTCCTTCGTCATCGGCGGCCTCGCAATCGACTTCAGCTACTCGCCCTCCGACCTCGTCGAGCAGCTTGCCCGGGCCACCGTCGTAGACCCGGATCGGCCGGTCCGGATCGACCGCTACCTTGAAGGCGTCGAAGTCGACGTGGACGCCATCTCCGACGGCGAGACGGTGCTGATCCCCGGGTTGCTCGAGCACATCGAGCGGGCCGGCGTCCACTCCGGCGACTCGGTCGGGATGTTCCCCCCGCAGACGGTTTCGATCTCGGACCAGGAGCTGATCGTCGCGGCGATGGACCGGATCGTGCGCGCGCTCGACGTCCACGGCCTGGTCAACGCGCAGTTCATCGTCCGCGACGACGGTGTGTACTTGATCGAGGTCAATCCGCGCGCCAGCCGCACGGTGCCGTTCATGTCGAAGGTTACGGGCGTGCCGATGGTCAGGCTCGCGGTCCGGATAGCGCTTGGGGAGACGCTGCGCGAGATGGGGTGGGGGAATGGGCTGCTCGCCCCGCCGCCCCTGGTCGCGGTCAAGGCACCGGCCTTCTCCACGGCCAAGCTGCGGGGTGTGGACCCGTCGGTGGGACCGGGGATGCAGTCGACCGGCGAGGTCATCGGGATCCACACCGACCCTCGAGTGGCCCTCGCAAAGGCGATGCAGGGCGCGGCGCTGATTCCACCGCGGCCCGGCGCAGACGGAGCGCTGGCGCTGATCTCGATCGCAGAGCGGGACCACGGCGAGCTGCCGCGAGTGGCGCGCGCCCTCGCCCGCGCCGGGTATCGGTTTGCGGCCACCTCGGGCACCGCGGCCGAGTTGCGGATCCTGGGCTACGAATCGCAGGTCGTGGCGAAGGTGGGGGAGAAGCCGGCGCCCGGGCAGACCGCCATCCTCGATCTCATCGCCGGCGGGTCGGTGCGGCTTGTGGTCAACACGCCAGCTCCAAAGTCGGGCCCGGTCCGCGACGCCGCCGAGATTCGCCTCGCCGCCACGGCCGAGGGGATCCTGTGCCTGACCGCCATCGAGACGGCCGTTGCCGCCGCCGAAGCGCTGGATCCAGACCTGCGATCGCGTCTGGCCGAGGTCCTGTCGCTCGGCGAGTGGGTGCCCGACCCGGGACTTCCGCGGAAGGCGATCTCGTTCGCTTGAGGCCCCGGTTGGTCGACGCGACCTGGCGGGTCGTGCCCGACCGCCTTGCCTCAGGCGTGCTCGACGAGGGCCGGCGCTTCGGTCGCGATCGGCAGTTCGACTGTAAGCTCGGCGGCGACCCGATCGGTGCCGCGGAACCAGATCCAGAGCAGCGACGTGGCGAGCGTGTACAGCACGATGATCGTGACGAAGTCCACCGCGTAACCCGCGGTGAAACCGAGCGTGGCCTGGAGCCAGCTGTAGTAGAGCGGGGCGACGGTCCAGCCGAGAGACCACAGAAGCGTCATGCCCGCCGCGACCGTGGCCCGCTCCGCCGGCGAAACGTGCTCCATGGCGAACGCATCGAAGATCGGGCTGCCGGCATTCATCAGCGAGTTGCGCACCGTCAGGGCCACGACCACGGTCCACAGAACGGGCGAGAATCCGAGGACCACGAGGAACGGGATGCTGGCCCCTTGGACCAGGACGATCGACCCGATGCGGCCGAACCGGCGCGCCAGCGCGGGCTGGGCCAGGATCGCGATCGCCGTGCCCAGACTCGTGATGCCGAAGATGAGGTTCACCACGGGGAGATCGAGGTTGAACTTGGTCTGGATGAAGACGTTGAGGAAAGGGATCAACTGGCCCGCACCGAGCGCCGTCAGAAAGCCGGGTAGCAGCAGCCGGAAGAAGAGACGGCGGTCCGAGACCACCAGCCCGAACCGGCTGCGCGTCTCAGAGCGCTCGCGGTCGAAGACCGGACGGTCGCTGGTCAGCAGGTAGACGGTGCCCAGGGCAAGGAGGCCCAGAATCGCCACCCCGGCGAGCAGGATCTGGTATGGAGCCGCCGCCGAGACGTAGCCGAGCCTGTCGGCGAGGGCCGTCGCGACCGCGCCGCCAGCCACGGCAGAGAAGAGCGAAGTCAGAAACCCGAAGGCCGACCACATGGAGAAGTACGCGTTGCGCTGCTCCGGCAGGGTGTGCTCGGCGATAAACGGTATCTGCACCACCGCCACGACCTGCGAGCCGGCGCCAAGAGCCACGACGCCCACGACCAGCAGCGCACGCTGGCCGGGCAGGAAGGCGAAGAGCGCCAGCGACACGAGCCCCATGCCTGCGGCCATCATCGACCGCCGCCCGAAACGATCAGACAGGGCGCTTGCGGGGAGTGCCACCAGCACGCCCGCCAGCTGTGAGATCGACATCATCCAGCCGATGGTCGGGCGGTCGAGTCCGATCGCTCCGAGATACAGGTTGAAGTCGACCCAATACAGACTGAGGGCCGCGCCGTAGATGATGGTGGTCAGCAGGAAGAGCCGCGCGTCGCGGCCGAATCCCGTAAAGCTATACAGATAGCGGGCCAGGGCTCCGGTCACCCGTCTCCTCGTTGCCGCGTGGGCAAGCTGCGATCAGGAATGGGCAGGGTCGTGTCGCAGGACATCGTCTTCGCAGAGAGTACGTCCGACGACGATCAAGAAGGTTCCCAGCCGAAGACGCAGGCCGGTGAAGCCGGGGTGATCGCGCGTTCGTGCCGCGGCGAGACGAGTCGACGCCGCCTCGTCGATGAGGGCGGAATTCTGCTGGTTGACGGTTGTGAGCCTGTGCTCAGCCGTGTCGGGCCACATTCTGGCTCCTCCGATGTTAGAAGAAATGGTATGTGACGTTAGTTGTTTATCTAACGCAAGGACATGCGGGGTTGGGCATTGAGATCCTCACTGGTTCAGTGGGCCAGGTAAGCCCTGAGCTCGATGCCGGCCTCTTCGGCGCGGTCGCGCCGGAGGCTGTAATAGGTCATGTTGCCCTGGTCGGTGACCGTGACCAGGCCGGCCGCTCGAAGAAGGGCCAGGTGGTGCTTGACGGTCGGCTTGCTGAGCTCGACCTCGTTGGCGATCTCGGTCAGGTAGCGGTCTCGCTCGGCCAGCAAGCGCAAGATCCGGAGGCGGCTGGCATCCCCCAGGGCGCGATACAGACGCACCGTGGCCGCCGGTGGCGCGAGCCGGTCGGCGGCCCCCAACGCGGAGTCCGCGACGGGGTAGCAGACCAGCTGGACATCGCCGATCTTGCTCAACGAGTTGTACGGCCGGCCGAAGTAGCTCGGCGCGAGAACGATGCGGCGGATGCGCTGCTCCGGGACGATTCGGATGCCATTGGTCGTCTGCTCCACGAACCCCACCGGATCGCGGGTCGCGTCCTCCAGTCGGCGAGCGGCGACGTCGCGTTCCAGGATGCGGCCGACTCGCGCCTCGACGGTTTCGTATCGAGGCAGCCATGCGTGTACGACCCGGCGCGCGGCCGGGGCAAGCTCGGCGATCGGCCCGGCGACTACCGAGTGGCCCTTGTGAGACGCGAGCTTGGCCTGGAGCTCGCCGTAGGCTTCCGCGTCGCCGTCGATCGCACGGCGAGTCAGCCCGCCGAAATCCGGGTCTTCCAGCAGTTCCTGGACCATCGTCTCGAGCAACTCTCCGTCGGACATCGCGTCGATGGCGTCGACGACGTCGTGCGCAGACTTGATCGTCGGGTGCCCGACGAGCATCCGCCCGAGCTCCTCGACAAACGCGATGCAGGTCTGAGTCGAGGCGTCACCACCGACCTCGGCGGCCAGCGCCGCATGCGCATCCTCCATCCAGCGTCGATCCTCGGGCAGGAGGTCCTCGAGCTCGCCGCAGTCGCCGCAAAGGCTCGTCAGGAAGTCGTAGCCGGTTCGCGGGTCGAGCTCCACGGTAGGCAGCTGCGGGGCCATCAGCCCAGGGCGAACGAGTCCGCCCGGTCGGATCGGTGCGGGGCTTGCTTTCTGCGTCGCTGCCACTTGGATGAGTCCTCTAACACTTGTTAGATGGAATACTAACACGGACGTCAAGAGAATCAAGCCCCAGACCGGCTGCCGGAACCCTCGGCGGGGCCGAGCAGGTGCCAGATGACCACGTCGATCGGGCAGTGGATCGGCCCGTTGCCGGGTCGGCCCGGTCGTCCCCGGCGCGGTCGGTACAATGCCCCAGAATCGCGCCGCACCGAAGTCGCCGCGCTCGCCGCCAAAGGAGTCCGACCGAATGACCGCCCCGAGCGTCACGTTCAGCGACGAACGCCTGGCCAACGGCCTTCGGCTGATCGTTTCGGAGGACCACCTGGCGCCCGTCGTCGCGGTCAACATCTGGTACAACGTCGGTTCCAAGCATGAGGTTCCGGGCAAGACCGGCTTCGCGCACCTCTTCGAGCACGTCATGTTCCAGGGCTCGGGCCACGTCGCCAAGGCCGAGCACATGGCGCTGGTCCAGGCCGCAGGCGGCACGATGAACGGCACGACCTTTCTCGACCGGACCAACTATTTCGAGACGGTCCCGAGCCACCAGCTCGAGCTGGCCCTGTGGCTGGAAGCCGATCGCATGGCCACGCTGCTCGAGGCCCTGAACCAGGAGAACCTGGACAACCAGCGCGACGTCGTGAAGAACGAGAAGCGCTCGTCGTACGACAACCGGCCATACGGCGACTGGTTCCACAAGCTGCAGGGCCACCTCTTTCCGGCGGGCCACCCCTATCACCACCCGACGATCGGGTCGATGGAGGATCTCGACGCGGCCTCGCTCGAGGACGTTGCCGCGTTCTTCCGAACCTACTACGCGCCAAACAACGCGGTGCTTTCGATAGTCGGCGACGTCGACGCGGCGCAGGCGCGAGCCTGGGTCGAGCGGTATTTCGGCGAGATTCCGGCGAACCCGGCAATCCCGCTCCTCGGCGACAGCAGCCTGCCGCCGATCCTCGGCGCCGAGAGTCGCGAGGTGGTCCAGGATCGAGTGCCTCTCCCGCGCCATTTCTTCGGCTTCCGGGCGCCCGTCCTCGGCGACCCGCGCTTCGACGCCCTCGAGGTCGCCTCCCAGATCCTTGCCGGCGGCAAGGGCAGTCGCCTCTACCGGCGCCTCGTTCGAGAGGAACGCATAGCCCAGGACGTGTCGTTCTTCTCGCTCGGCCTCGTCTCGGGGGCATCGATCGTCGCCGGCCAGGCGACGGTGCGACCCGGCGTGGACCCGGTCGTCGTGGAGCGTGCCTTCGAGGAAGAGCTGGAGCGGCTGGGCCGCGAACCGGTCACCGACGACGAGCTGGCACGAGCGCGGGCGTTGATCGAGACCTACGAGCTGGAGGCGCTGCAGCGGGTCGAGGAGCGGGCCGACCGGCTGTCGATGCATGCCACGCTGCTCGACGACCCGGACATGATCAACCGGCAGCTGAGTCGATATCTCGCCGTCGGGGCGGCCGATATCCAGGCGGCAGCCGCGGAGGTGTTGCGGCCCGACAACCGGGCGGTGCTGACCTACGTCCCCGCAACCGAAACAGCCGCCACAAACGAGGAGCCGGCCGCATGACGCTTCAAGAGGTTCTGGCGGCGCGACCGTCGCCCGGGCAGCCGCGCGCCTACGACTTCCCCAGCTTCGAGCGGACGGTCCTGCCGTCCGGCCTCCAGGTTCTGGCGGTCCATGTGCCCGGCCGGCCGCTGGTTTCGGCGAATCTGGTCGTGCGACGGGGTGCCGTGGACGAGCCGGCGGATGTGGCTGGGGCGACCATCCTTGCGGCGCGGGCGATGACCGAGGGCACGCAGCGCTATCCGGGAGTGGAGCTGATCGAGGCTGCGGAACGGCTCGGCGCAACTCTCCACGTGGACGCGAGCTGGGATGCGTTCATGGTCTCTGTCGATGTGGCGGCAACGCGCCTCGGTTCGGCCCTGGAGCTGCTCGCGGAGCTCGCCGAGCGACCCACCTTCCCCGAGTCGGACGTTGCCCGTCTTCGCGACGAGCGTCTCAACGACCTGCTTCAGGTCAAGGCCGATCCCCGCCGGCGCGTGGAGCACGCCTTCGCCGCGACCATCTACACGCCTGAATCGCCCTACGCTCGGCCCGCAGGCGGAGACGAAGCCTCCGTCCCGGGGCTGACGCCCGAGGTTCTGCGTGGCGTCCATGGTTCGCTACTCAACCCACGGCAGGCGGCCATCGTCATCGGCGGCGATCTTGCCGGGCTCGACGTCGCGCACATGGTCGAGATGGTGCTCGGCTCATTCGGGGGCTCTCCGGCCGCCGCCGGCACTCGGACCGGCGCCGGAGCCCCGGCCGGAGACGCAGCCGGCGCTCCCACGCCGAGGGCGGACTCGGCCGTGGATCACCCAATCGTCCGCTTCTACCACCGCCCGGGCGCGGTCCAGACCGAGCTCCGGATCGGCCACGTCGGGCTGCGGCGACGCGTGCCGGACTTCCATGCCGTCCTGGTGATGGCGGCCATTCTGGGCGGCCTGTTCAACTCGCGGCTCCAGATGAACCTGCGTGAGGAGAAGGGCTACACATACGGCGTCGGCGCAGGCTTCGACATGCGCCGCGGCGCGGGCCCATTCTCGGTTCGAACCGCGGTGCAGACGGCGGCCACGGTTCCGGCCATAGCCGAGTCCCTCTCGGAACTGCGCCGCATCCGCGAGACGCGGGTCACGCCGGCGGAGCTGGCGGCCGCGCGCGATTACCTCGTCGGGGTCTTCCCGCTGCGGTTCGAGACTCCCGGCGCCGTGGTCGGAACGCTGGGCGGGCTCTTCATCCACGAGCTTCCCGACGACGAGTTGGCCCGCTACCGGCAGGCGATCGAGGCAGTTACGATCGAGGGCGTCCAGAAGGCAGCGCAGGATCACATCGACCCCGCGCGACTCGCGATCGTCGCGGTCGGCGACGCCGTCGCGGTCGGGACGGAACTGCAGGTGGCCGGGTTCGGCGAGATCGAAGTCATCGCCGAGGAAATGCCTGCCGAGGCGGGCGAGGGCGACGAGGTGGCCGAGTGATAGTCGTCGTTGGGCTGCCTGCCTACGCCGACTCGCCCGATTGCGAGGAATGCGCCGGCGGACTGGCGGTCCAGGTCGCGGCCGCGGCGAAAAGCCGCGGCGGCGAGGTCGAGCTCGTCGGGAAGATCGGCGACGACGGGGCGGGTGACACCGTCGTTGTTGCCCTGGGTCGGCTGGGCGTAGGCCACGCGGCGCTGCTGCGCGACCCCGCCCGCCCGACGCCCGTCCTTACGGTCGCGGCGGCTGACGACGATGCGGCCGAAGTGGACGCGGAGATGCCCGAGGTGCGATTGCTGCCCGAGTCTCCGGATGCTCGACCGGCGCTCGAGGCGGCCGACGTGGAGCTGGCGCTGCGGTATCTGCCACAGGCGGGGGTCATCGTCCTCGCTGATACGCTGCTGGAATCGGCGGTCGTTGCCGGCGCCGAGGGTGCAGACTTCGCCGCCGCCCGCCTGATCGTGCTCCTCCCCGCCGGCGCGACGGCACCGGCCGTCCCCGCCGGAGCGATCGTCCTGGAGGCCCCACCCGAGGACGATGGCTCGTTCGGTCGGCTGGTCGGCCTCTTCGCCGGCGCCCTCGATGCCGGAGTCGAACCCGAGGCGGCCTTCAAGGAGGCGGTCGCCGCCACCGGCTGGGAGCCCATCGCCGACTGATCCGCGTCGCTATGACGGCCGATGGTGACGAGTCCTGGCCGCGTGCCGAGTGGATGGCTGCGGGGGCGACGGACCCGTCCTTTCTTCCTGTAGAGTGCCGATCTATGGACCGTGCCACCAACGGGCTTCGAATCGACGGAGCTGCTGCCCTCCCGCCGGGTTTGGATCCCGGAGCCCAGACCCCGCCCGACCGCTCGACGGCGGTCGCGGCGATCTCCCGGGCCGACGATCTGATGGAGCAGAGCGAGCCCGATCTGGCTCTGCCCTTCTACTCGTGGGCGACCGGGTGCAGCGATCGCGACGTCTCGGCCGCGGGTTACTACGGCTTGGGCAACGCTCTCTACCGGCTGGACCGCGACACCGAGGCGCGAGGGTCCTGGGAGCGGGCGACGACCTTGGGCGAGACGCCGGTGGCCTACCGGGCCTGGCGCCAGGTGGCTGCTGCCCGGGTCCGCGAGGGAGACCTGCCAGGCGCGCTCGACGCCTACCGCCAGTGCGAGAAGCGTGCCCCAAAGGAGGATCGTCCGGAGATCGCGTCCCGGCTCGGCTGGCTCAACAAGGAGACCGGCAACGCCGGGGCCGCGAATCGCTACTTCGCGCGGAGCCGCGGCGATACGCGCCCGCCCTTCATGACCTACCTGATCATCGCCGTGACGGTGGTGACGTCCTTGTCGGCCATGTCGGGCGCCCTGACCTTCCAGGGCGGCCTCAACCTCTCTTCTCTCGAGGGGCAGCTGGCCCTTCAGCCGATACTGGTCGCTCACGGCGACTTCTACCGGTTGTTGTCGGTGACCCTGGTTCACGATCCGACCGACATCCTCCACTTGCTGTTCAACATGTACGCGCTCTGGTATGCCGGCCAGCTCGTCGAGCGGATGTACGGACCATGGCTGCTGATCGCGCTGTACGCCGTCTGCGGCATCGCCGCTAGCGCCGCGAGCTACGCCTTCGGTCTGTCGGCGGGCGGTTGGAGCGTCGGCGCGTCGGGAGCGATATTCGGCCTGTTCGGGATCGTCCTCGTCGCCACGCGCTTCCACCACGCCATCCTCGACGCCCAGTCGCGAGCCATCGCTTCGCAGGTCGGGATCCTCATCGTCCTGAACCTTGCCTTGGGCTTCTCGGGCATCTTCAACGTCGACAACTATGCCCATGTCGGCGGCTTGGTCGCCGGTCTGTGGCTGGCCTTCATCCTCCCCCCCGGCCAGGTCCAGACGCTCTCCTCTGTGTGGCAGGCTCCCCGCGGCGGCCGATCCCCGGTCCAGACGATTGCTCTGCGCGTCGCCGGAGTCGCGGCCCTGGTTGTCGTTGTAGGCGGGGTGATCGTGTATGGCACTGCCAAGTGGCAGGCCGACCCCACTTACCGCTACATCTATGGCTCGGTGGCCGCTCCCGGCCACTTCATCACCGCCGGGCGACAGCCCTCCGGACCGGAGATCGCGACTCTCCGCTAGCCGCAGTCAGGCGAGGTCTTCGCGCCAGCCGAAGCGGTCGAGCACCCGATACATGTTGCGGCGATTGAGCCGCGACCGGTCGGGCGGCCAGGGGACATCGTCGCGGTCGAGCGGAAGCGCCAGCCGCACGGCGCGGCGCGGCGCCGGCATCTGAACATCCGGGGCGGCCGGCGCTGCGGCGGCCGGAGTCGCGGTGGCGGTGGCCAGCGCTTGGGCTGGGGCTTCGGGCGGCTCGTCGGGGTCGCCCCCGGCGTCGGGTTCGACGTATTCGGCACCCTCCGGTTCGGCCCCGGCACGCAGCCGCAACGACCACCAGACGTCGAGCCAGGCCGGCGTCACGAAGTGCTCGTCGAAGGGGCCGAGATCGCGGTAGTCGGACCGGCGGAAGGCGAGCCAGGCGCCCTCGAGAGCCGTTACGTCAGTTGCGGCGGCGGTTTCCCCAGGGGCACTGACGCCCCCCGCTCGCCGGAGCGCATTCGGCCGGAGCGGGCCTTGCTCCCCGGAAACCAGCCCGAAGCCCCCGACGGCCGCGACCGCAGGATCGTGGAGCGCGGCCTCCAGCGGCGTCAAGGCATCGCCCGTTGGCCAGGCGGTGGCGTCGGTCAGCAGCACAAACTCGCCGGTGGCACGGCGCATGGCGATGTTGAGCGCGGACGCATGACCCAGGCGTGTCGACGTGCGGAGCACCTCCGGCGCGATCCCGCCGATCGGGGCCCGGTCCTGGGCTCCGGGCGCCAGGGCGTCGGCCTGAGAGGCGCTCGGGTCGTTGGCGGCGACAACGGCCTTCGTCCCGGTCGGGACGTGGGTGCGCAAGGCGGCGAGCAGCCGCGACAGGCGGTCCGGCTCTTCAGAGGCGACGACGACGACGGTCCAGATGGTGGTCGCCGGCTCGTCGAGGAGCGACGGCACGGCCGAAGCGGCTCCATACCGAATCTCGCCGTCCAGTTCGACGCTCGCCGGGGCCGCCGGGCCGATGCTGGTGCGGCTGCCGTGGTCGACGACTCGCCAGCCGCCGGCCTCGATCTGGTCCTTGAGGGCGTCGGCGCGGGCCCAATCCCGACGGGCACGGGCCTCGGTGCGCTCGCGGACCAGGTGGGTTATCTCTGCCGGGGGTCCGGCGGGTGGAATGCTGCTCACACCTCGAAGGATAGCGGCGTGACGGCCGCCGACGCTTTCGGCGAGTGGCTTTCGGCGAGTGGCTTTCGGCGAGCGGCGAGGCCCGTGGCTCGGCGGAGTGGCGGCGCCGTTTCCTTGCACTCCCCCGGAGAGTGTTATGCACCGCGAATGACTCGAGCGGACGCAGAGGCGACTCTGGGGGCCCGAATCGCGGTCCGATTCGGTCGTTCGTCAGCCGTTGGCGGCCAACTTCTGCATCTGGGAGGACCAGGCATGGTCACAGGCCCGATCTGATCTCTATGACACTCCCCCAGGCGTATGCGGAAACTGGGCGACGCGGCACCGGGCGCCATCGGTATGGCGACCCTGGCTGACGCGTCCCAGCTGCCGGCTGCGAAAGGCGATTTCGGCTGCTACTCCACGGTCCCGGGGCCCGACCTGGCCACCGGCATGGCGGGCACGATCGGCATCAGGACGGTGACACGGGCCCCATGCGGGGCGACGTTCTCGGCCCATGCCTCGCCGCCGTGCGCTCGAGCCAGCTCTCGGACGATCGCCAGGCCGAGGCCGGAGCCGCTGCCGCTGCGCGACGGGTCGGCTCGATAGAAGCGCTCGAAGACCTTCTCGGTCGTTCCCGGCGGGAAGCCCGGCCCGTCGTCGGTGACACTCATCGAAATACCAGGCGCGCGGCCTGGCAATGTCATCGGCGCCGCCCGAAGCCAGACCCGCCCTCCCTTGGGAAGAACCGACAGAGCGTTGTCTACAAGGTTCTGGAGGATCCGCTCGGCCGCTAGACGGTCGCCAGTGAACTTCAGTTCGGGTTCGCCCTGCGAGGTTCCGGAGGACTCCACGGTCACGCCCTGGCCGGAGGCTCGACTCTCGATTCGGGCCACCGCATCGGAGATCAGCAGGGTGGCGTCGAGAGCCTCGGGCCGCAGCGCGGCCGGGCCGTCCTTCAGCCGCTCGACGATGCCAAGCTCGCCGACCAGCCGCTCCAGGCGCCGCGCCTCCTCGGCGATGGTCCGCGCCGCCGACGCCGCCCGATCGCCTGAGGCCGTGCCGTCGGCGATGGCCTCCGCAAACCCACCGATGCTCGTGAGTGGTGTGCGCAGATCGTGGCGAAGGTTCGCCAGCATCTGCGTCTCCTCGTCCCTCGTCGACGCCAGCTCGCCGGCCATCGCGTTGAAGCGCTCCGTGAGGGCTCTCACTTCGGTCGGGCCCTCGACCGGGAGTGGTTGCTGGCTTGTGCGGCTCGGCAGGTCGCCTGCCGCCTTGGCGAGCCGCCGCATCGGCCCCGTGATCGACCGCGAGAGCAACCAGGCAATCGGGATCCCCAGCCCGAACAGGACCACGACCATGATCAGCAGCGCTCTTGACAGGTCGCCGAGCGCGAGCTTCACGGAGTTGTCCGGTGTCGCGAACGCGAACTTGAAGCCGCCGGTTTTGTTGGCGTTGGGTTCGATGTAGACGTATTGCGTGCCGTCGGACGTCTTCATCGTTCCGATGGCGTTCTGGACGCCCGGATCGGGCGGCGCCGGCATCGTGGTGGAGGAGGGGCTGCCGGCGACGATGGTAACTACGCCTCGCGGGCCCTGGGCGAGCACGAAGCCGCCGTCGTCGACGATTGAAGTGGTCAGGTTCCTGATCCGCTGTTCGAACCCACCCTGGCCGGCGGCAGGGTTCGCGATCAGGTTGTTCTCGACCGCGACGACCTCGTAGCCAAGCGACTTCTTGATGTCGTCCTGATGCGCATTGCGGAGAACGAAGAACAAGGAGCCGCTGACGGCGACGAGAAGGGCGACCGACAACCCGACGAAAGCCAGGATTATCCGGCTCGTCAGGCTGCGCGGAAGCATCGGGGTGGTCTCCTAGTCGGCTGCGGGCGGAGCGTCGGGCGCGGCGGTCGACGGCACTTCGGAGGGAGGCGCGGCAGCAACGGCCGTTCCCCTCGGCGGGGGCACGAGCCGGTAGCCGATGCCGCGTACGGTCTCTACCTGTGGGCCGTCGTCGCCGAGCTTCTTGCGGACCTCGGCGACGTGGACGTCCACGGTTCGCGTCTCGCCCGGGAAGTCGGTGCCCCACACGCCTTCGAGAAGGGCGTCGCGGCTCAGGACAACGCCGGGGTCGCGTGCCAGCGCTGCCAGAAGGTCGAACTCGCGGGCACGCAGATCGAGCGACCTCTCGCCGACGGAAGCCTCTCGCCGGCGTGGATCGATGCGCAGGTTGCCGAGCTGGATGGGCCGTCCGCCCTTGGCGGTGACGTCCGTCCGGCGAAGGATCGCCTTGACCCGCGCCACCAGCGCTCGCGGGTTGAACGGCTTGGTCACGTAGTCGTCTGCACCCAGCTCCAAACCGACGATGGCGTCGACGTCCTCGGAGCGGGCGGTGAGCATCAGGATGGGAACGTCACCGCGGCGTCGCAGCTCGCGGCAGACCTCGAAACCATCCATCTTGGGCAGCATCAGGTCGAGCACGACGAGGTCCGGGTCGCTGCGCTCGTATTGGACCAGCGCCTGCTCGCCGTCGCTCGCGGCGACGACGTTGTAGCCCTCTTTCTCGAGATACAGCCGGACGAGCTCGACGATATTGCGCTCGTCGTCGACGATGAGGACTGTCTTCATGGGCGGAGCATACGTCGGTCGGAGCGGGACTCGTGGGACGGATGTAAGTGGAACGTAAGACGTCGCGCACCGGGCCCCGAGCCGCCACTCGACGGCGGATCCTCCGATCGCGTCAAGACCAGCGAATGGCAGACCCGAACGCCCTTCGCATGGCTTCGACGAGGCTCCGGTTCAGCGGGGATATGACTGCGCTGGACCTGCCGGCGCCGGGCTGCTCCTGGGCGAAATGCACGGTGAGAGATCGGCCGTCCCAGCTGAGTGAATCCAAACGCTCGCGCGGCACAGCCAGCAGGTCGACTCCGTAGCGGTCGGCGTCGAGGTACTCGGACGGCTCATTGGCGATCACGAGCTCGCGCGACCCGAGAACGGCCAGTCCGGAGGGTTGGTGCGTCCGATCCCGGCGGATCTCAGTGAGGTCGCCCACGGCGACGATGGCGGGTTCGTCCGGGTCCGGCCGGACCGTCGGATAGTCGAGCACCACCCGCCATTTGTGCAGCAGGGCGGACTGTGACAACCCCTGGTCGTGAGGATCGAGCCACAGGAAGCCGGACACTCGCTCGGGAGCGCTTTCGTGGCCATGCGGCGACCCCGAGCCCTGGCCCGGCGGACCGTCGCTGGCTCGAGCCTACGCGCCGCTTGGAATGCGAGTCAAATGGATCCGAACCCCAGCGTCGGTGCGGCAGGTCTGGCTCGCAGGGCCGTTCCGGCGCGGGAGCCGTTACCATGGCGGCGCCGTGATGGGGCCCGCCAAGGATCGCCCGGCTCGACGCCCAGGAGGAACGATGCATCTGTCCGGAGAAACCGAGATCGCGGCGACTCGCCAGCGCGTCTGGGACACGATCAGCAACCCCAACCGGGCAGCTGCCTCGAATTCATCGGGGCTGACGCAGGTCGAGAAGATCGACGACCGGCATTACAAGGTCTCGGTGACTGCGCCGGCGGCGATGATGCCGATCACGGTAGTCCTCGATCTGCAGATCACCGATGTCGACGAACCGTCGCATCTGGCGGCCACGATCGAGGGTGCGGTCATGGGTGGCCCGATCAACGGCACCGGCTCGATCGACTTGGCGGAGCTGGGGCCAAAGCTGACGCGTGCGACCTGGGTCGCCGACGCGACACTCGGCGGTTTCCTCGGCGGGTTTGAGGCCATGGTCCAGGGGCCGATACAGCAGGCGGCGGACGGGGGCTTTGCATCGCTCAAGGCGCGCCTCGAGGCGGAGGAGGCCGCGGCGTCGTAGCCGGCTGCCACGCTAAAGGTCGCGGCCGGCGTCTACTTCTGGCGGGTGTAAGTGGCCGTCAGCGTCGTCTGGCCGAGAATCTTCGTCGTCAGGGCGGTGCGCACCTGGGCCGCGGACGGAGTCCCGCTCAGGCCCAGGCGTGACGAAAGCGCCAACAGCGTGAAGCGATAGTGGTGAGTGCCGGATGGCGGGCACGGACCGCCGTAACCGGTCTGGCCGAAGTCGTTGCGACCCTGCGGCAGAGTGTTGGCGGGTTTGACGCCCTCCGGCAACGACCCGCCGGAGCCTCCCGGTATGTCGAATATCACCCAGTGGATGAACCCGCGCGCGTCGGGGTCGTCGACGATCAGCGCGAACGAAACGGTTCCCTGCGGTGCGCCCTGCCAGGTCAGCGCGGGGGATAGGTCTGCGCCGTCGCACGACTGGCGCATGGGGATTGCGCCGCCGTCGGCGAAGCTTGGGCTCGAGAGTACGAAACCGGCCATCGCTGTCTCCCCGGATGTGTCGACTGGCGCAGCCGACCGATCGGTCGGCGCCTTACCTCCGAACGAGCACGACGCGCAGGTCACGACGACGGCGAAAGCGACTCCGCACGCCAGGCCCGGCCTTCGGAAGCTGCCCATCGAAGCCAGGATGTAGCGGTCGGATCGAGAGGTCAAGGCTGATCCGATGGTGCCGTGCCCGGGCGAGCCAGCCTGTCGTCGAGGTGGCGCTCGAAAGTCAGACAGACCGGCCGGAAACTTCGCAGCCAGAAGCGGCGTGCGAGCACGTTGGCCGACTCGAAGTCCACTGCCATCCGTTCGAACCCGGCCTCCCGTCCCGAGGCCACGGCCGCCGAGAGGAGGGCGCTTCCGACGCCGGACCGACGCGCCTCGGGCACCGTGTAGGCGCCACAGATGGACATGGTGCCGGGGTGGCGGACGACCCGGGAGACATCGTCAGGAGCGGGCCGGAGATAGATGAACGAGAGGACGCGGATACCCGACCGCGCGAACAGGACCTGCTCGCCGCGAGTCTGGATCCAGCTCGCCAGCTCGTGGCTGGGATCGTTGGTCTCGCGAATGAGGAACGTCGGCGAGGCCGCGTAGTAGGCGTCATGGGCGGGAACGATAGGTACCAGCGCATCCAGGTCCTCCGGGGCGGCCTGTCCGACGGTTACTCCCGGCGGCGTCGCTGAGACCGGCACTTCCTCGAGCGTCCGAACGGCGTCGACCACGCACAGCCCAAAGCCGAGCCATACGAGCGCACCCTCGAGCTTCGGATCGCCCGGGAGGATCGACAGGCATTGCGTCAGCCAGCCGGCTTCTGCCCATCGGGCCGCGATGTAGGTGTACATCGCATCGTAGGTATCCGAGCGGCCAGTCCTGGTTCCTCCGTGAGCCCATTCGGGGAGAAAGACCGAGGTTCCGGATGCTCGCAAGCCCGGAACGGGGAGGCCGGCCATGTACCCGACCAGTTCGCCGTGCCGCAGCGCCGCGGCCGCCGGGCCGGCGGATATGGCGCGGCGGAGGAGTGGTTCCGTGGTCGCCGGGTCGAGGAAGTCGGCTGGCAAGGCTGGAACGTCGGCTCGCAGCCGCCCGAAGTCGGCCGCGTAGAGACGAGCTGCATCGGCGACGTGTTTGGAGGTGAACTCGACTATCTGCGGCTCGTCACGACGGCCCGGCGCGGTCCGCGCCGTCGCCTCGGGCTCGATTGGACCCGGATCGATCGTCATCTCTCAAGCCGTCCTTTCGATCGATTCAGTTCATTCCCAACCCACGTATCTCTTGCGGGCCATGCTGTCGGAGGCGGCGTTGCGGACGGCTTTCTGGAAGCGCCGGTCTCGTTCGCGCCTCTGTGTGGTGGAAGGTTGGCCTGCCAGTTCGTGGACGAGCCGGCGATAACTCTTCAGCCGCGCGGCGTCGAGCCGCCCCGCCGAAACTGCGGCTCGAACCGAGCACGCTGGCTCGAACCTGTGGCTGCAGTCGGCGAAACGGCAGCCTGCGGCCAGCTCGACGATCTCGGCGAAGGTTTCGTCGATTCCCTCGTCCGCGTCCCACAGACCCAACTCGCGCATGCCAGGCGTGTCGAGCAGCAGCGCGCCACTCGAGAGGAGGAACAGCTCGCGGTGAGTGGTCGTGTGACGGCCTCGGGCGTCGTCCTCGCGGATCTCGCGCGTCGCCATCAGCTCCTCGCCCGCCAGCCGGTTGAGGAGAGTTGATTTGCCGACCCCCGACGAACCGACGAGGGCGAGCGTCCGCCCGGACCCGAACCAGGGTGCCAGTGAGTCGACGCCCGCGCCGGTCTGCGAGATGACCGCGACCGCCCGGACCCGGAACTCCGCCTCCAGCCGCGCCACCGGACCGATCGGGTCCGGGACGAGGTCCGCCTTGGTCAGCAGCACGACCGGCTCGGCGCCCGACTCGCGACCCATGGCCACGTACCGCTCGAGGCGGCGCGGGTTCAGGTCGCCGTTGAGCGACGTGGCCACGAAGAGCGTGTCCACATTGGCGGCCGGGATCTGGGCCCCCACGCGGGAACCGGGGGCGCGCCGCCGGAATGCGGAACGCCTGGTCAGAACGATGTCGATCCGCGCCGCGTCGCCCTGTGGCGAAGAGACGCAGCCGACCCAATCGCCGACGGCAGGAAGGTCGCCCTCGTCGGCGTTATGCCGGAACCGACCAGTCGGGAATGCTGCGGTCTCGCGCCCTTCGCCGACCAGATGCCAGAGGCCGCGGTGTTGGGCGACCACGCGTGCCGGCCAGAGGCCGTTTCTCAGGAACGGGGCGAATTCCACGGTCCTGACTTCGTCCCAGCCCCAGGTCCTGAGCACGTCGGGGGCGCAGGAAGAGTGGGGGGGCGCCGTCGAGCTACCGACGGCGTCATTGTTCGCGGACATCGTCAGCCCACCCTCTTGAGTTTGCCGGTGCGCTTGGCGTAGCGCTCGGCCTTGCCGAAGCCCCACAGCCCGAGCGGGATGAATACGAAGGCCATGACCAGCAGCGGCCACAGATCGGGCAGGAGCTGACCGACTGAGGCGCCGTCGATCAGCGCTCGCCGCACGGCGTCGAGCACGTACGTAGCCGGCGAGATGCGCGAGATCAGCTGCATCCAGCCGGGCAGGATGGAGGTCGGGTAGTAGACGCCGGTAGACTGGACTGGTCCACACTGGACCACACTCAGCCACCCCCGACCGATCTGGAACGGCCGCCCGGCCCGACCAACGTCGCGCGACCTAAGCGTCCGGAAGTCGTCTGACCAGGTAGGTCCAGACACCAACCCCTACCGCGAGGGTCAGCACTGGCACTGGCTCGTAGAAGGGGGCAAGCACGAAGAACACATCCGACCACAGGCCGTCTCCGAGGTTGTTCGTTCCGGTCAGCGCCCAGCAAGTGTCGAGACACACGCGACCGACTCCGACGCTCTCGCCGAGCATCGCTGGCAGGAGCGGAAGAGCCGGGACCGCCACGAGCAGGGCGATCACAAACGTGAAGAAGGCCCCCAGGATCGCGTGCCTTCTGACGGCCCCCGCGCCGAGCCTCCCAGCCACGAGTGCCGAGAAGAATGCGGCACCCGCCGCGGCGGACCACTGGCCGAGGGCAGTCACCGGGATCGGTTGATCCTGATGGACGTAGTCGCCGGCGGACGTAGGCCCGAGTGTGAGAGCAATCAACGGGAGGGACACGAGGGCCAGGAGTAATGCGAGCGCGATAGGCCGATACCGGCAGGGGACCCATCGAACAAGAGCCAGAACCATTCCGCCGTTCGAGGACGCGTTCGGCCCGTTTTGGCCTGGCACAGTCACCACTGCGCGGCGAGGCCTCGGCCAGAGGGCGACGCCTGCCACGACGACGAGCAGCCCCCACGCCGCGATCAACAACAGCATGCCGCCTCCCTAAGTGCCTTCACCGTTGGTGACGGCTCCCTCAACGCCGATTATGGAACTCCATCTTCCTCGTCAGTTGTCGGGAAGCGGACAGAGTCGAGTCGGCCAAGTTCTCCCGAGCCAACCCCGATCGAAGGACCTTGGAACGGTCGTCTGCGGGCCATCTTGTGCCAGTACTCCGTCTCGGGCTGCTGCCGGTCTCTCGCCGGCATGAGACCGGCTCGAAGTGTTGCTTGCGGTGGGCTATTTGGCACCGCCCACGCACCAGCCATCGCAAGCAGCGTGGTGATGTTTCGTTTGATCTCCCGACGACCGCTTCCCTCTGTTGCCATCGCCGACCCGGATCCGACAACCCTCGCTGAATCACACGGCGTTGCGCGAACGCCGCCACGGAATGTCTCTCGCGGCCGAGGCGGCGGCCACAGCGAGAGCGACACCGGGGGCAAGCCACAGAAGCGACGGCCCGAGCGTGATGACCGTCAGGACGACCGCGATGATCAGCAAGACGGTCACCGCCCCGAGCCCGAGCCAGGCGGCGCGCTGACCGGTGCGCAGATGGACCGCCGCAGTCAGCGTGATGAGGACGAAGAGGACTGCGACGATGACCAGGGCGGCGGCGAGCGGCGGCGCAACACCGGTCTGCAGCAATGGCGCGGGCGAGTGCGTGGTCACGACCGATCCGTCGGGCTCAATCGCGCTCGTCGCCGTGGAATAGAGAGGTCCGCTTATCGCGATCGCGAGGCCCGCCCAGCCGACGAACGTCGCGGCGACGGCGAGGCGCACTTCATGACCACGAGCGTCCTGCGAAATCGCAGGCAGCCGGATCCTGAGCCCAGCCAGATCGCACAGGGCGAAGGCTGCCACGGCCGGCAGGACATACCAGCCGCCTTCGAACACGGCGAGGACGCAGAACCCAGCGAACAGGAGATCGAAGAGGAGACGCGCAAGGCGCTCGTTGGTCAGGGAGACTATCCGGCGGAAGACGAGCAGGACTGCGGTCCATAGGACGATCAGCCACAACCCGCCGTCCGGCCAGAGCTGGGCCTCGATCCATCCGAGGCTCGCCTCTGCCAGGAGCCAGGGAAGCCACACCACGATCTGGCCGACCATCGTGCCACCACGATACTCCGGTGAGCGTTCACGCACGGGGGCGGCGGTATCGTGGGATGGCCCGTTTTGCCCACCGTTTAGCAACACTTCGAGCCGGTCTCGCGCCGGCATGAGTCGGCCTACCCGACGCTTTTGAGTTTCCCCGTCCGCTTCGCGTAGCGTTCGGCCCGGCCGAAACCCCACAGCCCGACCGGGATGAAGAAGCAGGCCATGACGACCAGAATGGCCACCTCGCCCCAGTCAGGTCCGGTTCCGTCAATCAGTGCCAACCGGACGCCGCGGAGGACGTAGGTCGCTGGCGAGAGTTCGCTGATGTAACGGAGCGGACCGATCGAGGATGGAAGTGGTGCGTATACCCCGGTGGCGGCTGCACGGCAGAAGTGCCCGGGGCGAGAGGACGCACTGCGTCTCCGCGGCACATCGGTGCCTACCTCGCCACCGTTTCCCGAACCGCCTCCAAGTGCCTGAGAGCGTGGCCAATCAACCCGCCCTCGATTTCGTCTTGCGTCGTGATCGGTCCTTCGGTAGTGCCAATCGCCCGGTCGAGCTGTTCGTCCGTGAGGCTGGCCAGGAATCGCCCGACGACCCCGCCGTTCCTTCGCAACGACCGAAGACCGTCTCTCCGTGAGCGATCGGCGAAAAGGGCGGCCTGGCGGGCGTTGTAGCGGGCGCCGGTAACCTCGGTCCGTCGGGCGGCGACTGGCAGCGGCAACCCGAGAGCCATGGCCTCGACGATGCCGCCGATGATCAGGTGGCCGGCGGCGATGTGCTCTACGACCTGGCCGACGCTCCGACCCTCGCGCTCACAGTGAAGGGTCCAGTCGTCGTCGGTCAGGCCCTGGGCGAACGCGATCACGTCGCCGTTTGCCGCGTGGAAACGCCGCGCAAGTTCGACCGCCCGATCGCTCGTGGGAGCAGTTGGCATCTCCTTCGATCGTCTCATGACGCCCCCGTATGTAGTTTTCGATGGTCCGGAAGGATCGGAGCACGGGCGATCTCGTCGCCGAGAACGTCGATCAGGTTCTCTGCCGCGGATAGTGTCTCGTCGTCCGCAAAGCCCGCCAGGCCTCGGGAGAGGCGACAGTGCTCCGCCGCATCAATCAGCCATGCCCATTCGGGCCGCCGCGACCGGACCCATGCTGCCCCATCTTGTTTCGAGCAGGGACGTTCGGACTCGACTGTGCAGAGCGCCCGGCACATCGTGAGGACGCAATACGCCCGCGCGCCCGGCGTCGCGTCTCGGAGGCTTCGACCTCGAACCTCGGCCGCGTAGCTGGCAATGGCGGCAAGGAACTCATCGCAAGAGATGGCAGGGATCACCGAGGCGGCGCCGGGGCCCAAGAGAGTGACGCCGGTCTCGCGGACCAGGTAGAGGTTTTCGAGCCAAAGCTCCACCCCGTCGCGGATGTGAAGGGGTTCGCCCGGGCTGATGACGGCGAGAGAAACGCCTGCACGAAAGCCGGCGAGCGTCTCGCGTCCTACATAGACGACTTCGAGCCGGTCGTCCCACTCAGGATGTCTCTCGACGATGAGCCGATGAAATGCCTCGATGCCGGCGATGTCGATCTCGGAGACGTCAGGCGCGGTGACGGCGAGGAGGTCGATGTCACTGACACCCTCGTCGTAGCCGCCAGCGACCGACGAGCCATACAGATACAGGGCCGCGAGGTCGGCCCCGAGGGCAGAGCGCAGTCCCTCGGTCATCTCCTGGACGAAGGCCGGGGAGGGTCGGTCGCCGGTCATGGTGCGAGGCTCGGCCCGTGCGGCTTGCCGAGGCGGAGAATCAGGCGGGGACGACCGCCCCAATCACGCGGCCGCACTTCGAAGGACTTCACACCTGCTGCGCGGCAGCGTTCCGTGAAGCTGTGTTCGTCGTGGAGGTAGTGCGGGTTGGGACCCCCTTCGACCATGTCCCAACGCACGCGATTCTCGTGCCCGCGACGGTAGCCACTCGCAATCTCCTCCGCCGTCGGCGCGGTGTAGGGCGGACCTTCGATGAGGCCGAACCCACCATCGGCCAGGACCCGCGACATCTCGCGGATGGCCGCGGTCTGTGCGTCAACTTCGAGGAGTTCGTGGAAGGCCGACCAGAGGCAGAGCACCACGTCGAACGATGCTTCCTCATATGGCAGGTCCGTCATAGACCCGACCTCGAACGGGATGCTCAGGCCGGCCGCGGCCGCGTTCTCCCGCGCCGCTTCGATCATGGCCGGGGACAGGTCGAGGCCGCTGAGGGAGTGTCCGGCGATAGCCAGAGGCAGGGCGAGGCGGCCGTAGCCGCACCCGATGTCGAGGATGCGACTCGCCGGCGGGAGCAGCTCGGCCAGGTCGTGCAGGACGATCTCGTCCCACTCGGTCCGCGTCCTGCCGGCGAGGCCGGCCGGGGTCAGTGCCTCGTAGAACGCACGTGAGATCGCCTCAGATTCGTAGGTCATGGGCGTCATTGTGTCACCCCGCTGATCAGCAGCAGGCACGACTGCAGCACGAAGACCATCTGCGAGCCGCGCTCGACCGACATCATCGGCAGGATCGCGGCCAGCATCCCGATGCCGACGAAGCTGGCTGAGCCGACGGCCATGAACAGCGCCGCTGCACCGATGTTCGCCCGTCCGAGGTCGAGCGAGAAGAAGAGGGCCAGCACGATCAGCAGGATCGTGGTGTGGATCAGCCCGTAGATGACCGCGTAGAGCGCCGATCCGAGCAACTGCACCGAGCGTCGGACGGGCGCCATCATCGTGTACTCGAGCGTCCCTTCCCAACGTTCCCAAGTGATGGTGTCGCCGATGGACTGGAAGACCACCGACAGGTAGTTCCAGAAGACGGCACCCACCACGAGCAGCATCAGCAACCTGGTGCTGCCGACCGATTGGCCGATCAGCGAGACCGACAGCGCGCCCGCGACGGCATAGACCAGGAAGGCGATCTCCCAGCCGAGATAGCGCTTTGTGAGGTTGAAGTTGCGCTCCACGAAGGCGTAACTGGCACGCGCCTCGCGAGTTAGTGCGATCACGGTGGTATCTCCTGTGGCGAACCCGTGGGCCGCCTGGGGGCTGCCGCCCGGCGCCTCAGCGTCGGGCAGTGGGCCGTCGGCGGCGAGCATCCATCCGACATGGATCAAGCCGTGCCCGACGCGCTTGCGGAACGAGAGTCGAGGAATCGGGGCGGCCCGGTCGTTGCGCCGGAGCCGCAGCCTCCGCTCGATCTGGCGCTGCCGCTCGCCGTGGATGTCGTTGGCGATTCGGTGGGTAATCAACGTGGTGTCCCTTCGGTGCCGCCGGCCGGCGGCGCTTCGTTCGTCGGTTGCGGCCTATTCGGCCGGGTCGGTTTCGCTCTCCTCGACGTCATCGTCGAGCGAGCGGCCGGTGTACTTCATGAACACGCTCTCGAGTGTCGGCGCCAGGCCGTGCTCGGTCGCGATATCGGTCTTGAGTCGTTCCGGCGTTCCTTCCGCCGTGACCCGGCCGCCAGCCAGGATTCCGATTCGCCCGCACAGCCGATCCGCCTCCGCGAGGTCGTGCGTGGTCAGCACGATCGTCGCGTCGTGGCCGGCCTGGAGTTCCTCGATGAACGCCTGGACGTCGAGCTTGGAGCGCGGATCGAGGCCTGTTGTCGGCTCGTCCAGCAGCAGCAGGGCCGGGCTCGTCAGGAGGGCCCTGGCGATCGCCACCTTCTGCTGCATGCCCCGGCTCATCTGTTCGACGGGCCGGTTCATCCGCTTCTCGCCGATGCCCAGACGGGCCAGGATCCGGACCGCCTCGCGGCGAGCCTTACCTGCGTCCAGGCCGTACAACCTCGCCGCGAAGGAAAGGTTCTCGGCCGGCGAGAGCTTCTTGAAGAAGGCGGCATCTACGCTGACCCGGTTGATCAGCCTCTTGACCGCCATCTCCTCGCGAACCAGGTCGTGGCCAAAGACCTCGACCCGGCCTTCGTCGAGCGTCAGCAAGCCGCTGATGAGCCGGATGAAGGTGGACTTGCCGCTGCCGTTGGCGCCCAGCAAGCCGTAGATATCGCCTCTCTCCAGCCGGATCGAGACGTCGTCCACGGCCATCACCGGGGGCTTGCGGCGGTCGACCTTGAATCGCTTGGTAGCGTGCTCGACAAGGAGCGCTGCCTCGCTCGTGGGTAGAGCCCGGATGATCGGCCAGTTCACGGCCGGTGATTGAGTCTGTTCGAGAACCGCGTAACTCATGTCACCTCCCTTTGAAGGCATGGCTCGCGGTAAGGAGAACCGCGAGCGCTTGGAAGGGGATTGGGCTCGCGGCCTGCCCCGGAGGCGCGTGGCGCCTGCGCAAGGCATCAAAAAAGCCGGGGGCCCGATCTGGCCCACGGCTCAGAGGTTCATCCGGCGGCTCTCCCGCCTGGGTCTACCTCTCGATGGGCGCAGATCTCCCGAGCACGACAAGGCCGCCGCCCGCTCGGGCGGTTCGCCTAGGTGCAGTAGCGAGATTGCGCACGAAACACCTCTTGCACGGCTGCCTATCTGGCAGACCGCGAGAATGTACGCGACGGGCCCAGGCCCTGTCAACGGCCCACCTCGCCCGAGCGCCGTAACGTTCTCTGTGGACTTTGCCCGGAGGCAAGCGGGCGTACAACCTGTGTGTGTTCCACCACAACAAGGAGTACGCCCAATGGAAAGCCTAGTCGCCCTCGACCATCGGACGCCAGAG